>Ga0105240_10001321_pt1 | contig 42794 bp, 42 predicted proteins | sample KBSC54metaG_FD_80426 | JGI IMG/M metagenome (GOLD analysis project Ga0105240, IMG submission 80426) | Corn rhizosphere microbial communities from Kellogg Biological Station, Michigan, USA - KBS C5-4 metaG | ecosystem: Host-associated > Plants > Roots > Rhizosphere > Soil | place: Michigan, USA... | reverse complement strand
CCCTACATGCGGCGTAACACGCTCGAAAAACTGCGCGACTGCCTGACGACGCTGACGCCGCGCATTGAGCTTTCTGACGATATTATCCGGCGCGCCGCGCTGCCCATCGAGCGGATGCTCGCAGTTCGTTAATGAGCCCGGTATTGCACCACGAAATTCAAGATGCCGTGCGCCGGGCGCTTGCCGAGGATATCGGCTCGGGCGACATCACCACCAATCTGTGCGTTTCTGCCGCGGCTACAGCAAAAGGCCGGATGGTAGCGCGCGAATCGCTGGTCTTAGCGGGCGTTGAGTTGCTGCCGCTCATCTTTGCAGACTGCATTGTTGCGATTACGCGCCGTTCCGGAGACCGTCTTGAGGATGGGAGCGAAATCGCCGTCGTCCAAGGCCCCGCGCGAGCGTTGCTAACGGGCGAACGCACCGCCTTGAACTTTATCCAGCGGTTGAGCGGTATCGCGACTCTTGCGGCAGCCTATGTCCGCGCCGTCGAGGGCACGCGCTGCCGGATTCTGGATACCCGCAAAACCACGCCGGGGCTGCGAAGGCTGGAAAAGATGGCGGCGGCAGCAGGCGGCGCGATGATTTATCGCATGGGCTTGTTCGACGCGGTGCTGATCAAGAATAACCACATCACAGCAGCCGGCGGTGTCCGGGCAGCGCTGGAGCGCACACGAGACGCCGGGGTGCCGATCGAGATCGAGGTCCGGACGCGCGAAGAGTTGGACGAGGCATTAGCCTCCGGGGCCACCCATCTGCTGCTGGATAATCTTTCGCCGGCGGAAGCGAAAGATTGGGTCTTGTATATCAACCAGCGCGCGACTACGGAGCTATCTGGCGGCATTACGCTTGAAACCGCTCGGGCTTATGCGGAATCCGGCGCGGATTTTCTGTCGAGTGGTGCGATCACGCACTCAGCGCCGGCGGTCGACATCAACTTCCGCATCGAACCGGACTGAAGGCTTACCTCAGCAGTTCGTTCGCCAGCGCATCGGCGCCGTAGATCTTCCGCAGGGCTTCCGTAATCGCCGCTGTGTGGACCGCTACCGCACGATTGGTCTCGCCCTCATACACGAAATCGCCGACCAGCGATTCGATGTTCCCGTCGAAGATCAAGCCCACAATCTCGCCATTCTTGTTCACCACGGGCGAGCCGGAATTGCCACCGATAATATCGTTCGTAGTGACAAAATTGAAGGGTGTCGCTAGATCGAGCTTCGTGCGGCCGTCGACGTAGCGTTGCGGCAGTTCGAACGGACCCGTGTCGCCGAAACTGGCCGACCGGTCGTATAGCCCATACATCGTCGTGATCGGGGGCGCGATGGTACCGTTCATCGGATAGCCCTTCACTTGGCCGTAAGAAAGTCGCAGCGTGAACGTCGCGTCGGGATACGTCGATTTCCCAAATGCCGCGAAGCGAGCTTTGCCAAGCTGTTCGCCCGCGCGCTGCTCCACGCTCTGAACGTTATCTTCCAGCCACTTGGTCAGCTCGCGACGGGTTGGATCGAGCTTGCGCGCCAGCACGATCATCGAATCGTTGGATGCTGCGACAGCGGACTCGCCTCCCTCGATCAATTTCTTGCGCACTTCCGGATCGGTCAGTTTGGTCCCATTGACTAGTTCCGTCGCGACTTCATGCGGCGATTTTCCGTTCAGCACCGTCTTCACCCAGGGATCGTTGGGACCCGCTTCGGCGAGATCCAGTTCCAGGGCGCCCGTGATACGCGCGATTTCCATGTCGGGATAAATCGGCGCGGGTGAGAACAAGGCCAATCTCAGCGATTCGAGCTGCGATTCGTGATAACCCGCCAAGCGCTCGCCATCCGGTTTTTTGATCTCGGCGACGTACTGCACGATCTGTTGCGCCAAGCTAGCCAGCGACGAATTCAGTCCGTGAAAATATTGTTCCTTGAAACGCGTCTGCGCCTTTTTTTCGGATGCGGCGATTTGGTCCCAAGCGCTCCCGTACGCCGCTTTCCACTGCGGATTCGCCGCCACTCGGGCCTTGAATTTCGTTTCGTCGGCGCGCTTGGCATCCATCACACGCTTGTCCTGCAGGCCCTTTTCGCGCCCATCATACGCTTTCAGCGAGTTTTCCAGGCCGAAGATTTGGGTCATCGCGCGCCGCGCCGCTTCCGGGCCAGTGGCTGAATACTTCTTCAGCGTGTCGATGCGGCTATGCAGAATCTTCAAGGTCGCGGGCTCGTACAGATCGCGCTCGGCTTCGAGTTGCGCCAGCGTATCTAACCTTTGCGTCGATCCGGGGTGGCCGGATACGAATACCAACTCGCCATCGGCTGCGCCTTTCGGGTTCCACTTCAAATAGTTCTGGCTCTGGATGGGTCGTCCGTTTTCATACACGCGAAACAGTGCGAAATCGAGGTCGTAGCGCGGATACGTGAAATTGTCGGGATCGCCGCCAAAGAACGCGATTTGCTGCTCGGGCGCGAAAACGATGCGCACATCCGTGTATTTCTTGTAGCGATACAGCCAATATTCCCCTCCTTGATACAGCGTGACGACGTCAGAGCGGAATCCCGTTTTTTCCAGGCTTTCGCGTTCGATGGCGGTAATCACGTCCTTGCGCTTGGCGAATTCCTGCTCCGGGTTGCGCGCTCCCTTGAGAGCGTCCTGCACGCGAGCCGTCACGTTCTCCATCGAGACCAGGACGTTCACCTCCAGATCGGGCGACTTGATTTCTTCCGCGGATGTGCGGGCGTAAAACCCTGATTTGACGTAGTCGTGTTCGGGTGTCGAATTCTTCTGCAACTGTCCCAGCGCGACGTGATGGTTGGTCAGTAACAATCCGGTAGGGCTGACAAACGATCCCGATCCCCCGTCGTTGAGCCGGACGCTCGAAAGGCGCACGTGGTCGAGCCACTGCTGGGTGATGGCGAAGTTGTATTTATCCTGGATCAGCCGCGTGGGAGGATTGTCAAAGGTCCACATCCCTTCCTCGGCATGAATCGGGCCGCGAAAAACGGCAAGGGCCATAACCGTTCCGCCCGCGAGCAAAATCAGTCGATTCATAAGACCTCGCTTCATAAGATCATGGTAGCGCGCGTTAAAATGGGAACGCTTAAGTGACACCAGCCTGGCGCCGCTACGTCCGACCGCAGGATTTCGTTTGGCTGCTGTTCTTCTCGGCGCTCGCAATATTCGGGCCAGAACGGGCTCCGGTGGTGCTGATATCGCTGGTCGCCCTGGGCGTCGTACATGCGCTGGAGCCACACATTGGATCCATCGCGGCCCTGGTGCTGGAACTGGCGCTGTGCTACCCCATCATCTATCCGGGCGGCATATCGAGCAGCTATTTCATCGTGCTCGTCCTGCCGGTAATCTCGGCGTCTACCAATTTCGGGCTGTTGGGGGCGGCGCTCTCCGCGCTCGCCGCCTGCGCCGTGTATTTGTCGATGATTCTTCTCCTGCCGTTCAGAAATCAATATCTCCCAGGCGAAGAGCGTCCGGAAGTCGTGTTGCGCGCGCTATTCTTCCTTGTTGTGGGGTTCCTGACGGCCCAACTGGCTCAGGCCAGCCGGAATGAGGCGCGAAAATCCCAAGCGGCCGCCGAAAAGCTGGCTGAAGCCAATCGTCATCTGGAAGAAGCCGAAGCTCAGGTGCGCCGCACCGATCGTCTGGCCGCGCTGGGGCAACTGACTGCCGGGCTGGCGCACGAGTTGCGCAATCCTCTGGGAACGATGAAGACTTCGGCCGAGCTCCTGGCGCGAAAGGTATCCTCCGACAACGAAATCGCGCGTGAGATGGCCGAGTACATCCAGCAGGAAGTGGATCGCATCAATTCCCTGATCACGCGGTTTCTAGATTTCGCGCGCCCTCGGAATCTGCGCCTGGAGAAGACCGATCTGCACGCCATGCTCGATCACGCCATCAAACTCTTCGATCGCGAGAAAAGCGGCGCTGCGGCGTCGGTGACAGTGTTTAAGAATTATTCGCCGGATGTGCCGCCAGTACGCGTGGAAGCGGAGCTGATGGCGCACGTAATCACGAACCTCCTATCGAACGCCGCGCAGGCCAGCGCTCCTGGCGCGGTCGTGACGGTTAAAACGCGTTTGGCGAACACAGCGGACGGGCACATGGCGGAAATCGCGGTGATCGACCGTGGGTCAGGAATCGACCCGAAACAGCTCGAAAGCATCTTCAATCCGTTCTTCACCACCAAGGCGGAAGGCGTAGGCCTGGGGCTGGCGATCGTCTCCAAAATTGTCGATGAGCACGGCGGCCAGATCAACGTAGAAAGCACTGTAGGCGAGGGCACCGTGTTTCGAGTGTACCTGCCTGTGGCAGAGTAAGAACAGTAACTCATGCCCGAAAAACCAACCGTTCTGGTGATCGAAGACGAAGAAAAGCACCGCCGTGTGATCGGCCTGCATCTGTCGTCGGACGGCTACGGCGTGAAAGCCGTGGGCACAGCCGAGGAAGGGCTCAAACAGGCTGGGGAAGCGGATCTGGTGCTCACCGACCTGAAGCTGCCGGGGATGGACGGCTTGGCTTTGCTCGAGAAATTGCACGCGCAAAACGCATATCTGCCGGTGATTGTGATGTCAGCTTTCGGCACAGTGGAAATCGCAGTGGAGGCGATGAAAAAGGGCGCGGTGGATTTTTTGCCAAAGCCGTTTTCTCTGGATCATCTGACGGTGGTTGTGGAGAAAGCACTCGAAGTCCGCAAATTGCGTGACGAGAATCGGGAGCTACGGGAAGCGCTGGGCCAGCGCTACCAGTTCGAAAACATCATCGGGCATAGCGCGCCGATGCAGGAAATCTTCTCGACCATCATGCGCGTGGCGCCCACTCGCGCGACCGTGCTGCTGGCGGGCGAAAGCGGCGTGGGGAAAGATATGATCGCGCGCGCCATCCACCAGCATTCGCCGCGCAAGGATCGTCCGTTTGTAAAGATCAACTGCACCGCGATTCCCGAGAACTTGATGGAGAGCGAGCTCTTCGGATACGAGAAGGGTGCGTTCACTGGAGCAAACACGTCGAAACCCGGCAAGTTCGAGCAGGCCGATACAGGTACCGTGTTCCTGGATGAAATCGGCGACGTGCCCGGGTCCATCCAGGTGAAGCTGTTACGCGTGCTCCAGGAGCGCGAGTTTGAGCGCCTGGGCAGCAACAGGACGCAGCACACCGATGTGCGCGTCATCGCGGCAACCAACGTGGACCTGCGGGCGGCGCTCGAGCAGGGAACGTTTCGAGAGGATCTGTACTACCGGTTAAATGTCGTTCCGATGAACATTCCTCCTTTGCGCGAGCGTAAGGAGGACATTCCCTATTTGGTGGAGCATTTCGCCAAAAAGTTCGGCGGCGAAATCAGCGAAGGCGCGATGGAGCGCCTTATGAGCTACCATTGGCCGGGCAATGTTCGCGAGTTGGAGAATGTGGTGGAACGCAGTGTTCTTCTGGCTCAGGGACCCCGGGTCGAACCCAGTGACGTGAAGATCGATACGGCTCCGCGCAGGTCGAACGCTGCGACCGGGGGCGATCATTTTCTTCCCGAAGGCATGACGCTTGACGAATACGAGCAGTCGGTGATTCGTGAGGCGCTCAAGCGCGCGAATGGGAATAAAAGCCAAGCCGCACGTCTGCTGGGTCTGACCCGGAATGCGCTACGCTATCGTTTGGCGCAAACGGGAATCGAGTAGCCCAGATGTGGTGAAATAGTAGAGACGCCCCCCAGTCTGGAGGAAACACCCCATTGAACCGAGCAGTTCTTGCCCTGGAAGACGGTACGGTCTTCGAGGGACAGAGTTTTGGTGCGCCCGTCGAACACACGGGCGAAGTAGTCTTCAATACCGCCATCACCGGATATCAGGAAGTGTTTACGGACCCATCCTACTCCGGCCAGATTGTCGTTCTGACAAATCCGCAGATCGGTAACTATGGAGCGAACGAGAACGATTCCGAATCGTCGCGGCCCTATATCGAAGGGCTGGTGGTGCGCGAGTTCTCGCCGCTATCGAGCAACTGGCGTTCGGATCAGACGGCACAGCACTTTTTGACTGAGAACGGTGTTCCCGTGATCTCCGGAATCGACACTCGTGCGCTGGTCCTGCATTTGCGATCGCGCGGAGTGATGCGCGGCGTGCTGTCATCAATTTCCACCGATACCAAGGAACTGGTGGAGCGCGCGAGAAAATCGCCTTCGATGAACGGCTTGGATCTAGCCACTCGTGTATCCACACCCCAGGTTTATACATGGGATCGTGGGGCGATCGCGGCATCGCCTTCGGAAGATGTCGGCGATCCTGCAGAGGCTCGTTTTCATGTGGTCGCCTACGATTTCGGGATCAAGCGAAATATTTTGAGGATGCTGGTCCAATCGGGCAGCCGCGTAACCGTGGTGCCAGCCGGCACGAAAGCCGAAGATGTGCTCGCGCTGAAGCCGAGCGGCGTGTTTTTGTCAAACGGTCCCGGCGATCCGGAGCCGCTCACGTATCAGGCCGAGCAGGTGCGCAAGCTGGTCGGGAAGACTCCGATCTTCGGTATCTGTCTGGGTCATCAGATCCTGGGTCTGGCGTTGGGTGGGAAAACTTACAAGCTGAAGTTCGGGCATCGCGGCGCGAATCATCCGGTGCTGAATAAGGTCACCGGTCGAGTGGAGATAACGTCTCACAATCACGGGTTCGCGGTTGACCCAGATACGCTGAACTTGAATGAAATAGAAGTCACGCACATGAATCTAAATGACCAGACGCTGGAGGGTTTCCGGCATCGTAATCATCCTGTGTTCTGTGTGCAGTATCATCCTGAAGCGGCGCCCGGACCGCACGATTCGCACTACTTGTTCGGTAATTTTATAAAGCTGATGGAGGGCGGGAAATAATTTGCCGCGGCGTAACGACATTCACCGCATTCTGATCGTGGGCTCGGGTCCGATCATCATCGGCCAGGCTTGCGAGTTCGATTATTCCGGCGCGCAGGCGTGCAAGGCGCTGCGCCAGGACGGCTATGAAGTCATCCTGATCAATTCGAATCCGGCCACTATCATGACGGATCCGAACCTGGCGGATCGCACCTACGTGGAGCCGCTGAGCGTGGAATATGCCGCTGAGGTGATCCGCCGCGAGCGACCCGACGCGCTGCTTTCCACGGTCGGCGGGCAGACTGGATTGAATCTTTCGGTGGCGTTGGCAGAAGCTGGCGTGCTGGATCGGTACGGCGTAGAGCTAATCGGCGCGAAACTGGACGCGATCAAGAAGGCCGAAGATCGTCTGCTGTTCAAGGACGCGATGAAAAAGATCGGCCTGGATCTGCCGCAGTCGCAACTGGTGACTACGGTCGAGACTGGTCTGGAGTTCGCGGCGCGCATCGGATACCCGGTGATTCTGCGACCGAGCTTCACGATGGGCGGCTCAGGCGGTGGTATCGCCTACAATCGCGAAGATCTGGTCCAGATTTGCGAACAGGGCCTGGATCTGTCGCCAGTGCATGAAGTCCTGATCGAAGAAAGTGTCCTGGGCTGGAAGGAATTCGAGCTGGAGGTAATGCGGGATCAGGCAGACAACGCCATCATTGTTTGCTCGATTGAAAATTTCGATCCCATGGGGGTCCACACGGGCGATTCGATCACGGTCGCGCCCGCGCAGACGCTCACGGACCGCGAATATCAGATGATGCGCGATGGCGCCCTGAAGTGCCTGCGCGAGATCGGCGTGGATACCGGCGGCTCGAACGTTCAGTTTGCCATCGATCCGGCCACCGGCCGCATGGTCATCGTCGAGATGAATCCGCGCGTGTCGCGCTCCTCCGCTCTCGCTTCCAAAGCCACGGGATTTCCGATCGCCAAGATCGCGGCGAAGCTGGCGGTGGGGTATCGGCTGGACGAGATCAAGAACGATATCACGCGCCAGACTCCGGCATGTTTCGAGCCGACCATCGATTACGTGGTCGTCAAAATTCCGCGCTGGCAGTTCGAAAAATTCCCCGGTGCAGAGCCTGTTCTGGGTACGCAGATGAAGAGCGTCGGCGAGGCCATGGCCATCGGCCGGACGTTCAAGCAGGCGCTGGGCAAGGGCATGCGAAGCCTCGAAACGGGCAAAGCGGACGGCGCGGTGACGTATCAGGACGACTTGATTGAGCCGCGGCTCATCACGCCCAATCCCGACCGGTTGGGCTATATCCGCTTCGCGTTCGAGCGCGGCTACAGCGAAGAACAGGTTCACACGCTCACCTCGATCGATCCCTGGTTCCTGCGGCAAGTGCGCGAGATGGTCGACCTCGAGCGGGATATGGGGAAACTCACCCTGGGCACGATCACGCGCGAGCAGTTTCTGGAAGCTAAGCGCGACGGCATCTCCGACTCGCAGCTCGCCCGGACCTGGAAGGTCGGGCCATTAGATGTGCGGGCTCGGCGAAAAGAATTAGGCGTTACGGCTGTGTTCAACCGCGTGGATACCTGCGCGGCGGAGTTTGAGAGCTTCACGCCGTACCTGTATTCGAGCTACGAATCGCACTGCGAGGCTGCGCCGGCGGATCGCAGGAAGGTCATGATCCTGGGCAGCGGTCCGAACCGGATCGGGCAGGGCATCGAGTTCGATTACTGCTGCTGCCACGCGTCGTTCGCGCTGCAAGAGTTCGGCGTCGAGTCGATCATGGTGAACTGTAATCCCGAGACCGTCTCGACCGATTACGACACCAGCGATCGGCTGTACTTTGAGCCGCTCACCCTGGAAGAGGTTCTGAACATCTACGAAACTGAAAAGCCGGATGGCGTGATTGTCCAGTTCGGCGGTCAGACTCCGCTGACTCTGGCCTTACCGTTGAAGCGCGCTGGCGTGCCGATTATCGGGACCGATCCGATGAATATTGATCTGGCGGAAGATCGCAAGCTGTTCGGCAAACTTCTCGACGAGTTGAAAATCCCTGCACCGGCCAACGGTTCGGCGACAACGGTAGAGGGCGCGTGCGACGTTGCGCGCCAATTGGGGTATCCGGTGCTGGTGCGGCCTAGTTACGTGCTGGGCGGGCGTGCCATGGTGATTGCCTACGACGAAGATACCGTGCGGCGCTACATGCAAGAAGCGGTGATCTTCTCGCAAGATCGGCCGGTGTTGATCGATAGGTTCCTGGAAGATGCCACGGAAGTGGACGTGGACGCCCTGGCAGATACCAGCGGCGCAGTGCTGATCGCGGGAATCATGGAGCACATCGAAGAAGCCGGCGTACATTCGGGCGATTCGAGCTGTGTTCTGCCGTCGACGTCGCTTTCCGAAAAAACTCTGGCGACGATTCGCACCTACACGGAGCAACTGGCTCGCGCACTGAACGTGATCGGGTTGATGAACATTCAGTATGCCGTTAAAGACGGTACGGTTTATGTTCTAGAAGTTAACCCGAGAGCCTCGCGCACAGTGCCGTACGTCGGCAAAGCGACGGGCGTGCCGCTGCCGAAGATCGCAGTAGGCCTGATGCTGGGGAAGAAGATTTCGGATTTTACGGATGCGACCGGGGTCCTTCCCGTCCCGCAGTTCTTCGTGAAATCGCCTGTATTCCCGTTCAACAAGTTCCCTGGCGTCGATCCGTCGCTGGGGCCTGAGATGCGTTCCACGGGAGAAGTGATGGGCGTGGGCGAGAATTTCGGCGAGGCTTTTGCCAAAGCCCAATTGAGCGCCGGCACCCCGCTGCCGGATAAGGGCCGCGTGTTCTTCACGGTGAACGATCGCGATAAGCTTGTCGCGGCGGCGCTGGCGAAGAGACTGACCGAGCTCGGATTCGAGATCACAGCCACGCGCGGCACGGCCAACGCAATTCGCGCAGCGGGAATTCCGGTGAAGACCGTTTTCAAGTACAACGAAGGGCGGCCGAACGCGGTGGATCTACTGAAGGCAGGTTCCATCAGCCTGATCATTTATACAGGCACTACGGGCGCCCACGCATTTGCCGATGAAAAGGCGATTCGCAGAAATGCCGTGACCTATCGGGTGCCGTGCATTACTACCATCAGTGGAGCGCGGGCGGCGGTGGAAGCGATTGCGTCGAAAGGCCGGGATCCCATTCGCGTATGGAGCTTGCAGGAGATCCACGGGACTACGACGGCGGCGGCGAAGCGTTAGCTACAGACGTCAGGCGACAAGATCGCCTGACCTACCTGGCAGGTTCGGGAGCGGTGTCACGACTGCGCTTCTTACGATTGCGCTTGCGGGCCAAGGCGGCTTTCACGCGCTTCTTTTCGCCCGGTTTCAGATAGAAGGAGTGGCGCTTGATCTCCTTGATAATTTCTTCACGGAGCACCAAACGCTTGAAACGGCGCAGCGCGCTCTCCAGAGTCTCGCCGTCTTGAAGGTGAATTTCTGCCATTTTTCTCTTCTATCTATTAGATCAGATCTCAGGCCTATTAGACCAGATCTCAGGCGCTCTTTTGCGGCTCACGCCCCGCTTCTCCATCGTACTCATACCCTTGCAGCTCTTCCAGGATAGGGTTCCCCTCGGCAACTTCGGGTCCCGTTCCAGGTTCCTTTGGTTGCAAGCGTTTAGTGCGCTTTTCGTCCTGTTTCTCTTTGCGCGCCTGCTCTCTTTGCCGCTTTTTAAACGATTGTGGGCCACGACCAGCCATATAGTAGCTCCTGCTATAGAAACGCCGCGCGCTCACACGGAACCGGCGCGGGGCAGCGAAGGCTTATCTGCGATTTAGCAAGAACACCGCGAACGGCTGGGAGCAAGCGACCAGCACACTTATACTGTACCACTTGGCCTCAATCGGCTTCCACTCGTCCTAAATAAACCCCCTAAGATGAAGAATCGATTGATCGTTCGATCAGGAGGTCCGGTCACCTATCCTGGGGTGCTCGCAGCGCATACCGCAGTTTGCCATCATAGATCCTGATGCGGATTTTGGTGACCAATGACGATGGATGGGATGCTCCCGGTCTCGCGGCGCTGAAATCCCTGGCGGGACGAATAGGTGATGTCTTGGTGGTGGCCCCGCAGGATCCGCATTCCTACGCCGGACATCGCGTGACTACGGATTGTCCGTTGGTTCTGACGGAGACCGGCACACAGGAATTCACGCTATCGGGGACCCCGGCTGACTGCGTGCGCCTGGCGGTCTCCACGCTCTTCCCGGATATTGACTGGGTATTTTCGGGGATCAATCGTGGAGGAAACCTGGGAGCCGATCTCTTCACCTCGGCAACGGTGGCTGCGGTACGCGAAGCCGCGCTGTTGGGCCGCCCGGGGATCGCGGTTTCGCAGTACGTCCGCAAGGGAGTGGCGCTCGATTGGGACCTGTCAGCGGAGATGGCACTGCCGGTAATCGCGCAACTCATCGCCGAAGGGTGCCCGCCCAAAGGGTATTGGAACGTGAATCTGCCGCACCTTGATGTTGACAAAAATGACGCTCGCGAAAGCCCGGCAGTAGTTCGATGCGATCCCGACAATGAGCCGCTCGATGTCCGATTCCGGCGGGAAGGCAACTGTTTCCACTATGCCGGCTCCTATCCAGGGCGCCGTAAAACGCCTGGAAGGGACGTTGAGCATTGTTTCGGCGGGTCTATTACCGTCAGTTGCCTCCAGCTCGGGTGAACCGCGGTTATTTCTTTCACAAACATTTCACAAATCCCTTGCGACTAACTGCTCCTCCCGGCCTAATACTGGGCCCATGCAGCATGTCATCAAAGCGACCTTTGCTCTCCTCAATCCTCTGCTTCTGTGGTTACCTCTGGGTGCACAAAGTTTGACGGTTCCCCACGTGGTCGACGGCGGAGGCTGGCAATCCACCATCGTACTCACCAACACCACGTCCAATCCTGCATCTGCCACTTTGATCTTTCACCAGGAAACGACCGGCGGCAACACGCAGCCATGGACGCCTCCCTTCCAAGAAGTGGTGTCGACGTCGGGGTTATCTTTGGCGGGCGGTTCGTCTTTGTTCCTGCACACACCCGGTACGGCGGCGGATTTATCGCAAGGCTGGGCCGAGCTTAACGCGGATCCGGGTGTAACCGGTTACGTAGTCTTCACCATCCGCGTGCCAGGAAATCAAGATCAGGATGGCACTGCGCCAATTGGCGCCTCTGCCAGCCGCCTCCTGGTACCCTACGACGACTCCAATGGATTCGTGACCGGCATTGCGGTCGTGAATCCCACGTCGTCAGCTCAAATTATTTCGGTTGGGTTCCGGACCACGACTGGAGGAGTCGCCATGGCTGCCCTGCCTAGCGTACCAGCCGGAGGGCATATGTCCTTTGTCTTGTCGCAGCAGTTTCCAGTGATACAAGGGCACGAGGGACTGGCCGAATTCACTAGCATCACCGGCACGTTTTCGATGATCGCCCTTCGAGTGAATCCGACCTCATCGTTCACCGCAGCTCCCGTATACTTTCAGAGCGGAGCGCCTCTCATCTCGGCGAGTATGGACCCGGGAAATCCCTACGATCCGGGTGCTCCCACCGATCCGGGTAATCCCTATCCGGGTCCACCGATGTACTACCAGTCGTCACACGCCGATCACTAACCGTCGGCTACTTCAGCCATTCGCCGTCATGCATGATCATTTCGGCCGACTTGGTCGCGGCGTTGCGTAGCACCAGATCAGCAGGTTCGCCGGCGGCGATCACAGAAGTGCTGGGTGCGGGGGTCACGAGCTTGCCCATTCCCGAGGTTATTTGCGCGCCCTTGGGCACGGGTGTGGATGCCTGAGGGCCCACTGCCTGGAATTTTCCGTCGCGGATCACGATGATGGAATGCTCCAGGCGGGGCCGCTCGTGGCCGGGATCGAGCTGCGCGCCGACGATGACCTTTACCGGCGATGAGTCGGACGGAGATCCGCAGGACGCCAGCAAACACATCGCCGATAGCAGGATCGATCTGGTCATCCTAAGAGGGCCTCCAGGGAAAGTGCGCGTAAATCCGGCACCAGAATATCCGGGGAGTGCTCTGCAAGCTCTTCGGCCGATACCAAGCCTGTAGCCACGGCGATTGAGCGCACGCCGTTGGCCCGTGCGGCGCGAATATCGTTGGGATGATCGCCGATCAGCGCCACGGGGCTGGACCGGTTAATCCAGCCTTGCCGGCGCGCATGGCGAACCGCGATGCGCACCAATCCTGCCCTATCCGCTGCTAACTCAGCAAAAGCCCCGAAACGCAGGTATTGCTTAAGTCCCGCGCGCTCCATCTTCTTCCAGCCGATGCGGGACAAGTTTCCGGTGACCAGTCCTGCTGGAATCCTTCTGCGCCACAACCGGTAGAGCAACATTCGCGCGCCGGGGCAAACGCGGCGTCGAAGGTCGGGACAACTCCGCACGTAGATGCGCTGTGCGGCAGTAACGATTGCGGGCATGTGCTGCCGGATGACTGCTCGCGAAACACCGGCGTTGGTGAGCATGCAGCTGAGAATGTCGCGATCGAGCATGCCTTGCACCGGCACGCCCTCAGTAGTCGTTTCCACGCCGGTGGCGCGGCGAACCGCATCGATTAATGCCTGGCGATGATGCGGACCCGCGCGGCGCAGCAAAGTTCCATCGATATCGAAAAGCACTAATGCTTGCTTACCTTCCAATACATCATGATATCCGGCTGCTAGAATAGCCTTGTCATGCAAGTGCTCCAAGCGGGGCGGCACAAGTTGCTGCTGTTGGAACTCGACCCGGAGTTCATTGAGAATATCGCGCGTCAGGCCGGCTTCGAGTTCAAGCTGGAAGATCAGGAGCGGCACGTGCTGCTGGAGCTCTCGGCGGAAGACCGGCAGGCTCCACTACTGCTGTTCGATGCGGCCGATCCCGCCAACCTTGGATGGTTTTCGCGCTGCCAGTTCTATGTGGACGGCGTTTCGGGAACGGTGCTTCAAACGCCAATCCAGATCGCTAACCAGCACGACCGCGGCGGGCGTGCGTTGCCGAATGCTATCCGGCTCCAGATCAATAAGGAACTTCCGGTGACCTTCCGGCTGCCCAATAAGGCGCCAGTCACCGAGCAGACCATTTATGCGGTGCTTTACAATGTCCTCAATGCGTTGTTGAATACCGGAGTGGGCGTGTGCGGAGGAAGCGTGGTGAAGCCGCTGGCTGGCCGCACAGAGCCGCCTGGTTCTAGAAATTAGTGACACGCAATTAAGCCCTAGAATTAATTAGCCACCGATGGACGCGAACGAACGCGAATCAAACCCACCAGAAGACAACGATCCTCTACGGGCGTACGCGCTGCAGAATGCCGCGAAGGAAGCGACTAAGCCGCGCCCGTCATCATCGGTGGGTCCCTTCCTTGTTTCCGTGGTGGTCACAGCGGTGATCCTGGCGATCGCCTTTTACCTATGGGGACGCTAGCATGGCAACCTTCGGCTTGATCGAATATAGCGATGCATCCCCCGAAGTGCGCGCCGTGTATGACGACATCATGGCCACGCGCAAGACTGACTGGGTAAATAATTTCTGGAAGGCGCTGGCGCACGATCCCGCCGCGCTCAAACGAACCTGGGAAACCGCCAAGCAGGTGATGGGCGCGGGCGCGCTTGATCCACTAACCAAGGAAATGATCTACGCTGCCGTGAGCATGAGCAACCAGTGCGATTACTGTGTGGCGTCGCATATCGCGGGTGCCCGGTCCAAAGGCATGACGGACGAACAGCTCAAGGAGTTGATCGCCGTGGTGGGGTTTGCGAATGCGAATAATCGAATCGTGGCCGGGTATCAGGTCGAGATCGACGAGCGGTTTAAGCCCTAGGCGCCTCTCGGTTCGGTAGTTAAGCCTTACGAGTTCATCCCTAAGAAAAACGGCGAGCCCGAGGCCCGCCGCTATCCTCCGAGTTGCGGGTCTACGCCCTGCTTAATGTCTTCGGCAGCAGTTTAGCGACAGGAAATTTCTAGAGGATGGCGGAATGGTCAACTTCCGCTTACGGAAGCTGTGCCGGCGCGTTCACGTGCACCAGGTCGATGTTATTCTCTTGGCAAATGTATTCCAGGAGTTCCGTGTTCGGCTGGAGTCGCGCCCTACCCGTGGTAGTGAACGGCTTGGTGTACGCGCCCGGATCGTCGATGGTGACATCGATCGTCATGTTCCCCAGATCCGTACGCGTGTAGCGCTCAATAGTGTGTAGTTTTTCCGTGTGCGGGTGGCCCAGATAATCGAACCAGAACTTGTCGTTGAAACCCACGGAATCGACCACGAGTGTGTCCTTGTTCCACGTCCCAGTGGAATGCCCGTACCATGTGGGATCAGGATCGTCCGGGTGCTTGCCGTTCATGAAGATCTGGCGGAAGCTGTGGATGTTCCCTTCAAACAGGATGAAGTAATGCGTGGGGGTCTGCACGATCCGCCAGGGATAGGGAGCGCCGCGCGGGACGCCGGTGGGCAGGCAATTGGCTTCCGGATCGTCCTGCGATTTCCGGGTCTTCATCAGAGCCTCGGCCCAGGGCTGCATGATGATCTGCTCGCCCGGTTTGAGACCTTTGGAAATGTCGCCCGAATTGCTGCCACTACCCATCCAGGCGCCCGATAAGTCCGGCGTGCCGTCGGACATACGAGGCGCGGGGCCAGTGGGTCCGGCTGGACCTCGTCCTTTGCCGCCGCGCGTTTGACCCTTGGCCGGACCTTTGCCACCACCGGGCGCCGGTGCGGCGTCTTGAGCCACCACCAGCGAAGCCGCGGCGATAGTCGCGGCGAGCACGGTGCCGATTAGAAAGCTTTTTCGCATCACTTCACATCCGGCGGCGGAGGGGCAGCCATGAAGGTCAGCTTCGTCCCGTCGGATTTCTGGATGGTGTCCGCACTGCCGGTCCAGGTGCCGTCCTTCGCACGCGCCGCGACCACGACGACGATATCGCCTTCCTTGAGCGAATGCCGAGTCCATCCGTTGCGCTGCATCATGTTCGGACTCGCCAGCTCCAGGTTCCAGTGCTCCACTTTACCCGCCGGGTCGGTCACATCGATGTAGAAATGCGCGTGTGGGTTGGTCCATTCGAATTTCGTTACGACGCCCTTCAACTCGATTTTCTTGGTCGAATCGTATTCAGCCGCGAAAGAGTGGTGAGCGGCCATCGGCAGGCTCATCAGCAACAGTCCGGCGCCTGCCATTACGATGCTCGGCATGAATTTCAAAGCCACACACCTCCGTAGGGCATTTTTTCACATCGGGGCGCGGGGCGCAATGTTACGAAGTACGCGGGCGTTTTAGACGAAGCCAATCGCCCGGCCGCCCACACCGACGCCGAACCACAACACCAGTGAGAGCAGCGCGACCAGCCAGCCGAGCAGCATAGGACGCTGGTCTTCGGCTTTGTGCGTGATCCAGCGAAACAGCGTGAATTGGAAAATGATCGCTGGGAAGAGGACCGCCATCTTGAACTTGAATCCGTCGTTCACGAAACATTTCATGGCTTCCGATTGGAATAGCATGAAGCCGGTGACCAGCATCGTAAGCATGCCCCAGGTCATGTAAGGGTCCAGGTTCTTGGCCAGCACCGCGACAGGCTGCTTTTTCATGCCCAGGCCCAGCATCCGCAGATCGATGATGACAATCGCGCCGAACATCATGGTCAGCGCCAAAATATGGATGGTTTCGATTACCGGGAAAGCCCAAATAGTACCCGCGATCGCCTGGCCCAGCCAACTCTTTTCATTCCATTCGAAAAACCACTTAAAAGATTGCCACATGCTCAGAAGTTATACGCGGTGGTGCGGCCTGCAATGATCACGATGCCCCAGCTGATCAGCGAGATCCAACCGGCTAGTTTCGCGGCGCGTGGAGGATTTTCCGACCATTCCCATTCATGCATATTGCGGTAGATTTTCGACGAATGGAAGATCAGGACGTTCAGCCCGGCCAAAAACAAGAACAGCACTTTCAAGCGGAACCAGATGCTGTTGTAGCACTTGACCGGTTCCGACCACAGTAGCAGGGTCCCGGTGACCATCATCATCAGGAATCCCACCGTGATCCAGGGGATGAGCTGGTGAAAGACGTCGGAGGCCGACTCTTTCTTGAAGATCAGCCCCATCATTCGGAGATCGGAGATAGCGATGGTTCCCGCCGATACGCTAATGCCTAGCAGATGGCCGCCTTCGAGCAAAGGAAACGCAAGGATCGATTCGCGGATCGATATGCTGAACGACGTCTCCTGGACCCACTGAGCAATTTCAAGAAGAGACATGGAAAGAAACAACCTCTAGCAAGTGGAGCATACGGGCGACCTGCGCCCGGTCCGGCTTTTCAGAATACACAACCCATTCCAGGCGTGTCAAATTTACCGTAAGCATCGCTTATCATAAAAGTTTCCCAGCATGCCTTCAGCGAAACCGATCGGCTACAAACAATCCGGCGTGAACATCGACGAAGCGGACCGTGCGGTGGCCTCCATCCGCACGATGGCCCGCAGCACCTTCAGTAAGGCGGTCTTGACCGATATCGGCAGCTTTGGCGGCGGCTATCTGTTGAAGGGCTATAAAGACCCGGTGCTGGTGTCGTCGGCCGACGGCGTCGGCACCAAGCTCAAGCTGGCGTTCATGACCGGCGAGCATTCGACGGTGGGCGAAGACCTAGTCAACCATTGCGTGAACGATATCGCGGTGCAGGGAGCGATTCCCCTGTTTTTCCTCGATTACTTCGCGGTGGGGAAACTCGATGCTAAGGTCGCGGCACGGGTAGTATTCGGCATGGCTCGCGGGTGCCGCAATAATGGATGCGCGCTCATCGGAGGCGAGACCGCGGAAATGCCAGGTATGTACGCGCCCGGCGAATACGATCTGGCGGGGTTCATCGTGGGCGTGGTCGAGCGCAAGAAAATGCTTACCGGTAAGACCATTCGCGCCGGAGATATTCTAATCGGACTGCCGTCAACGGGCCTTCACACGAATGGGTATTCGCTGGCGCGGAAGCTGCTGTTTGAAGTGGCAGGCCACCGCGCCGATACACGGATCGCAGAACTGGGCGGTTCCCTCGCCCAGGAACTGATGAAAGTTCATCGCAGCTATCTGAAGCCGTTGCGCGCGTTGCATGACTCGGGAATCCTCAAGGGCGCGGCCCACATCACCGGTGGAGGCATCACGGATAATACGCCGCGGATTCTTCCCAAGGGCCTGGGCGTGCGCATTGACGTCGGTTCGTGGCCGGTGCTGCCCATGTTCCAGTTGCTGCGGAAGATCGGAAACATCCCCGAACAGGACTGGCGGCGAACCTTCAACCTCGGCATCGGCATGATCCTGGTGGTTTCCAAGCGCGATCTGCCGGATGCCGCCAAGATGCTCAAGAAGCTACGCGAGCGTTGCTATCAGATCGGCGAAGTGGTTCGCGGCGATGGAGTCATGTACGCGTGAGTAAACGGCTCGGAATTCTGATTTCCGGGCGAGGGTCAAACCTTTTGGCGATCGCCGATGGGATTGCGCATCATCGACTGGACGCCGAAATCGCCGCCGTGATTTCCAATCGTCCGGATGCGCCGGGGATTATCGCGGCTCAGGAGCGCGGCCTGTACGCGCTGACGATGCCTTCAAAGAGCCTGGACCGGGAAGCCTACGATCGCCAATTGACCGATGAGCTGCACAAGAACCGTGTAGATTTGGTCTGCTTGGCCGGATACATGCGGATCCTAAGCGGCCACTTCATTCGCGAATTTCACCAGCGGATCCTGAATATCCATCCCTCGCTACTGCCGGCGTTTCCCGGACTCGACGCGCAGCATCAAGCGCTGGAGCATGGCGTCAAGTTTTCCGGCTGTACGGTGCACTTCGTCGAAGAGGGGCTAGACTCCGGCCCTATCGTCTCCCAAGCGGTCGTGCCAGTGCTCGCTGACGACACGGCGGAATCGCTTTCCGCGCGGATTCTCAAAGAAGAACATAGGATCTATCCGGAGGCAATCGGATTGGTGTTATCGGGGCAATACCGGATCGAAGGCCGCCGAGTAATCGCGAATTGAGAATAGCCTGCCGCAGTCGACACTACTCGTCGTAAGGGGATTAGGGGACGAGTGCCACTGACCCTCGCTTTTACTCATGACTACAGTCCACTACAGGAGGTGGTGTCCCCCTCAAAGTCCATTGAGGATCGAATTCCCGCCGGGATTGCTGCACGATGTCCGGCTGGAAGGTGCGCAGCCCATACGCCGTTTCCCATCGCGATGGATTCCGCGTCTCAACCGGGTGGTGAACCAGTCCAGCGGTTTACTGTTCGGTGTGCGGCATGGGGACGAGGTGCGGGTGTTAACAGTGCAGGCTACAGACGGCTTGGTCCCGGTCGGCACGTTTGTGTGCCGGGCGCGCGGCGAAGTATTTCTCACCGATGACGACCTCGCCAATTTCGAACAGCATCAGGGATCTCTCGCCTTGGTCGTTGCGGGCGGCCGCGCAGGATTCTTCGTGCGCGAGCCCGACGGAAGCGTGCAGGCCATCCGCAGCCACGAAGAGTTTAAGGTCGCTGAAGCCGCCTCGCGGCCCGTTCAAGGCGGAATCGAACCCGCGGATGAACTTCCAAGCCCGTCTCCCAGTTGGTGGCGGTCTGCTCAAACGTGGAAGCGCGCAGGAGTGTGCGCTGTGCTACTGGCAATTCCCGCGGGAGCGTTCGCCTACTTGCGGCCTCTTCTCCCCCAGCTTCCCATTGCCCTGGCGATCCGGGAGGAAGCCGGCCAGCTAGTGATCGGCTGGAACGCAGGCGCACTCTCCGAAGGTAGTCGTCTGGAGATTCAGGATGGAAGCCAGCGCACCATTCTGATGCTTCCCGCCAATGCATCCGGGGCAACTTACGGACGGCAAGGCAATGACGTCGCGGTCCGTCTTTCGACGGACACACGGATGGGCGGAGCCCACTGGGAGGCGGCACGATTCGCCAGTAAGACCCCCCGCCCGGCCACGGTATCGAGCGCTCTCGAAGACCGGATCGGGGCGTTGACGCTCGAAGCGCAGGAATTACGCCGCTCGCTGGCGGCAGGGCAAACGCGGACTACGGAGTTGGGGTTAAAGCTGGCGGCGGCTACACGAGTACCGTAAAGGCGTTTTCGGCGCGCTGCACGGGCCTGTACAGGGTGTCGCGTTCCACTGGCTCGCGTCCGGCCTCGGTGATCAATCGCATCAGTTCGCCGCGCCGCAGGTTTTGACTGGTGGTCGCACCCGCGTCATGGTAGATCCGTTCTTCCACCAGAGTTCCGTCGAGATCGTCCGCGCCGAAACGCTGTGCGATTTGGGCGATCCGCGGAGTCAGCATCACCCAGTAAGCCTTGATGTGCGGGATATTGTCGAGGATCAGGCGGGAAACGGCGATCTCGCGGATATCGTCGAACCCAGTCGTTTTTGAAATATGGTCCAGCGCTGTATTGTCGGGATGGAACGCCAGGGGAATAAACGTTTGGAACCCGTGGGTTTCATCCTGCAGCTCGCGCAACCGGAGCAGGTGATCCAGGCGATCTTCTGCGGTCTCGATGTGCCCGTAGAGCATGGTGCAATTGGAATGCAGGCCCATCTGGTGCGCGATACGAGCCGTGTCGATCCACTGCTGGCCGGTCAATTTGTGATCGCATATGATACGGCGCACACGATCGTGAAAAATTTCGGCTCCGCCGCCAGGCAGGGAATCCATGCCGGCGTCTTTTAGGCGTTGGAGCACTTCGCGCTCGCTAATCTTGCCACGTTGTGCGAAATATCCAATCTCGACCATCGTAAAAGCCTTCAGATGCACTTGCGGAAAGCGCTGCTTCAGGCCCCGGAGCATCTGGCAATACCAATCCAGAGTCAGTTCAGGATGCAGGCCGCCCACGATATGGAATTCGGTGACCGCTTCGCTATAGCCCTCGCCGGCTTTATACCAGATTTCCTCCAGCGACATGGTGTATGCCTTGGGATCGCGCTTCTGCTTGCCGAAGGCGCACAGCTTGCAACTGGCGACGCATACATCGGTGGGGTTTATGTGGCGGTTCACGTTGAAGTAAGTCTTGTCGCCGTGGAGGCGCTCCCGGACCTGGTTCGCCAGCCAGCCAACGCCCAGAAGATCGGGGGTGCGGTAAATGGTCAAGCCATCCTGGTAGGACAGCCGCTCGCCGGCGTCAACTTTCGTGCGGATGGCTGCGAGACGGGCGTCTTCAAAAACGGGGGTCATAGATTAAGCCAGGAAGATGTCCGTAGCCCAGAATAGAAAGAATATCACGCTCACGTAACCGTTCATGGTGAAGAACGCCGCGTCGATGCGGGAGAGGTCGTCTGCTCTTACTAACCGGTGTTCCCAAAGTAATAGTGCAGCCACGGCGACGATTCCGGCGCCAGCTGTCGGCCCCAGTCCGAATGCCCGGATTAGCGCTATCAGGCACAGGAGCATTCCCAAGTGCAGCAGGCGGGCCATCCACAGTGCTCCCGAGATGCCCATCCGCCGAGGGATGCTATACAGTCCCGACTGCACATCGAAAGCGTAATCCTGGCAGGCATAGATGATGTCGAATCCCGCCGTCCATAGCGTCACGGCGGAGGTCAACCAGAGGATTCTCGGATCGAGCGAGCCGCGCATGGCGATCCAGGCCGCGGCAGGGGCAATGCCCAGGGAGAATCCCAACACCAGATGCGCCAGAGAGGTAAAGCGTTTGGTGAAGGAGTAAAACATTACGATCCCCAGTGCCAGGGGCGCCAGCTTCAGGCACAAGGAATTCAATCCAGCCGCGGCCAGCAAAAATACTATGGTCCAGAAAACGATGAAGCCCCAGGCGAATCGCCGCGATAGCAATCCAGCGGGAAGATGGCGCGCCTTGGTACGGGGGTTGCGCGAATCGATGTCGGCATCCAGGACGCGATTAAACGCCATGGCGACAGATCGGGCGGCGACCATAGCGACTACGATCCAGGCCAGCTTGGCCCACAGCAGTTCGCGCGGAAATCCAGCATCTCGCCAGGCGAGCAACGCTCCGGTGAGCGCGAACGGCAGGGCGAAGACGGAGTGCTCGAATTTAATCATTTCGAGCGTAAGTCGAATTCGCTTAAGAAACTTGGGCAATCAGCTACTATTCTAGTGTGATGAAGCCACTGGCCGCGTTCGCGGCGGCCTTTTTGTCCCTGTGCGCCTGCTCTCCGAAGACATCCGACGTCGACGGTCTGAACACCACTGAGATTACGTTTCCCAGCGGCAAAACGGTGGTGGCCGAGACAATGCTGCGGGATATCGACCAGATGCGCGGCATGATGTTCCGCGATTCGCTAGCCAAGGATCGCGGCATGCTGTTCGTGCACCCCAAGGAAGAGAACGTCCCCTACTGGATGTACCAGGTTCGTATTCCTCTGGATATTATCTGGATGGATCAGCAGCGGCGCATCGTCGAGATCGCGGCCAACACGCCGGCTTGTACATCCAAATCTTCGCGCGATTGCCCTAGCTATGGAGGGCACGAGAAAGCTCGCTATGTGCTGGAGCTGGCTGGAGGCGGCGCCGCGCTGTACGGTCTCAAGGTTGGCGATACGCTCAGCTTTTAGTCGCGCAAAACGGAGCGCTCCGCCCTTTGCGCTCCGAGCCGCTGATTCGCGTTCATTTGTGTTTATTCGCGGCTGTTACTCGGGCAGCCAGGTATTCACGGATCGCGCTATCCAGCGAGGGCATCGGTGCGATTCCCAGCGCTTCGATTCCCGCATTGCTCAACGCCGAGTACTTCGGCCGCCGCGCGGGCGTGCGAAACTCGCGCTCGTTGGTGGGCTTGAGCGGCGGGTTCAGCCCCGCGGCTTCAAAAATCTTGGCCGCCCAGTCAAACCAGGAGATCGGTGTGCCACCGCCGATATGAAAAATCCCATGTGCGCTACGTTCCACCAGATCGGCGGTTCGCGCCGCCAGCGCCGGTGCGTAGGTGGGCGACGCGACGTGATCCTCCACCACGCGTATCGGAGTGCTCTGAGCTGCCAACCGCAGCATGAGTTCCACAAAATTGCCTCGTGCGGTATCCATTCCTCCGGGTCCAAAAACGCCCGAGGTGCGGATAATCAGTGGACGATCCAAATACGCTCGCGCGTACAGCTCTCCCGCGAGCTTCGAGACGGCGTAGGCGCCCACCGGCCGCGTCGAATCTTCTTCGCGATACGCCCGGCCGGCCTGGCCGTCGAAGACGTAATCGGTGGAGAAATGCACCAGTTGCGCATCGGTATTGCGGCAGGCGATCGCCAAATTGCGCACCGCCAGCGCGTTCACCTGGAACGCAGCCTGCGGCTCCGTCTCGGCCAAATCCACCTGGTTGTAAGCCGCAGCATTGATGACCAGAGCAGGGTCGACATCGGCGATGGTTCGCTCTACCGCCGCAGCGTCCGTGATATCCACCAGGGAGCGGTCGAAACAGGCGACTTCGTAACCGCGTGCGGTGAACTCGGATTTCAGCTCGACGCCCAGTTGTCCACGACTGCCAAACAGCGCGACTTTCTTCACTCTATCGCCAGTGGCTCATCGCCAATTGAGCGCGGCCCACAGCAAAAGGCCGACCGCGCCGGGAAGCAGCAGCTCCGGCCAGTTCCTGCGCAGGAACCGGGCCAGGGGGCGTGCCGTCTTAGGCGCCTTCTCCTCGCCTTGGGTGGGAGCCATGGATGCCGCCAGCCGCGTGCGAAGCGCCGAGGGCAGGCCCTGCAAGGCGCGCAGGATCTCCTTGCGCCCGCGCCGGTCGGCGATCAGGATGGTGGCGGAATTAAACCCGTTGGTGGATTCTTCCAGCTCCTTTCGCAGGCGCTGGGGGACTTCGCTGACCGAGCGGTACACGCGAGTACGGCCGCCCTTGGCGATGAAGATGGTGGAGGTCTTTACGGTCACTCGGTGCATCGCCGTTTCTCCGGGCTACTCAATTCTCCGCCGGAATCGCCTTGGCGACCCGTTCCATCGGACCGGCTGTCTTGGCCGGTACGCGGACCATCGAGTCTACCGCGGCATTCTTCAGCGTCACTTCAATAAATCCCAGGGCAGCCTTCGAAAGAGCCTTGTCCTTCCTATAGATTAACGCAAGCTGCCGCACCATCGGGTCGGGACCCAGAGAAACCGCGGCTAATTTTCCCGAAGCAACTTCATCGCGACAGTGGGTACCGGCCAGGAAACTGATCCCCAGCCCCGCCAGGACAAAGCGCTTGATCATCTCGGTGGAGTCCAGTTCCATCGATGAGTTAATGTCATCTTCCACCGGCTCGAGCCAAATGGAAAGTCGCCGCCGCGTCGCGCCTGTTTTGGGCATCAGCAACGGAAACCCCACCAGATCGCTGGGAAGAATCTCCTGTCTGCGGGCTAGCGGGTGGTTAGCAGGCATCAGCGCCTTAATTTCGTCGGAGTGAATTTTGACCACTTGCAGACGTTTCTCGGCCACCGGCAACTGCGTAATGCCGAAGTCTGCCTGGTTATCGAGCACCGCCTCAACAACGCGGGCGCCGTAAGACCGGTCCACCTGGATTTGGACATTGGGAAACTGCTTCTTGAATTCAGAGAACACCAATGGGAGCACGTAGATACAGGTAGCTTCGTTGGCCGCGATGAGCAGTTCCCCGCGTGGCACACGCTCCAGCTCATTGATCAAATCCTGGGCCCGGCGGCGCAGCGCAAGGATCTGCTCGGCGAAGTCGGCGAAAATATGCCCGGCGGGCGTAATGGCGATCTTGGTCCCCAGACGCTCAAAAAGCGGAGCGTTGAGTTCTTGCTCCAACTGGCGAACTTGAGCGCTCACCGCAGGCTGCGTGCGAAAACACGATTGCGCGGCTTTGGAGAAGCTCTTCAGCCGAACGATCTCCAAAAATGTGTGGAGCTGATCGAGGTCCATGGGCAACCTCCCTTATCGGGAGTTTGATCCTGACGCTTAAAGCTATACTAACATTGCATGCGCGCCGCGCTGGGCCAGAGCAGTTTACGGTACCCTAAATCGGCCGGATGCATAGCCATGGCTCTCGTGCTTGCGCAGCAAACCCTTGCTGCTCAGGGTGTTGCGAACGTATTGCTGGTGGTCAACGATGCTTCGCGGTTGTCGCGCGACATTGGCCAATATTACGCGAGCCGGCGAGGCGTGCCGTCCAAGAATATTTGCCACATCCGGACTTCCGAGACGGAAGAAATCCAGCGGTCAGAATACGACCGGGAAATCGCCGGCCCCATCGGAGCCTGCCTTAGGCGGAATCAGCTTACCGAGCAGGTTCTGTATATTGTGACGACGGGCGGTATTCCGCTCAAGATTCCGGGGAGCGGGGAGATGACGGGGGATTACGCCGCTGTAGACAGCGAGCTTACGCTCTTGTACACCGATTTGAAACAGGGGAAAGGGCATCCTATCGCGGGCCCGTTTCCCAACCCGTTTTTTGAACAACGCCAGGCGAAATTCGCCCATCCGCAATTTCCTATATACCTGGTGACGCGCTTGGCCGCCTACGATCTGGAGGGGGTCAAGGGGATCATTGATCGCAGCATGCACGCCGTCAATCGGGGGAAATTCGTGATCGATACGGAATCGCCTGACGCGAAGGAGGGTGATACATGGCTGCGTGAAGCCGTCAATCTCCTACCCAAGGATCGGGTGGTCTTCGACAATTCCTATAAGGTCATCTATGACCAAACAGACGTAATCGCCTACGCCGGCTGGGGCTCTAATGATCACCAGCGTCATCGCCGGTTCTTGGGATTCCAGTGGCTTCCCGGGGCGATTGCTACCGAGTTTGTCTCCACCAACGCCCGGACATTCAAAAAACCTCCGGATAGCTGGAGCATCAGCGACTGGTCGCAGAAGCAGCTTTGGTTCGCCGGAAGCCCGCAGAGCCTCACCGCGGACTATTTGCTCGAAGGCGCCACCGCGGCCACCGGTCACGTGGATGAACCGTACCTGGGCTTTACTTCGCATCCCGAATATCTACTGCCGGCGTACTATTCCGGCCGCAATCTTGCGGAAAGTTATTACCTTTCGATCCGCGCCCTGAGTTGGCAGAACATTGTAATCGGAGATCGGCTTTGCTCGCTCGCTACGCCGGGACGTTGAAGGAGAGTTCCTGAGCTCCTTCAAACCCCGAAGTTTTGAACCCCTATTTCGGAATCCGCATCTGGCCACCATCGCGGGGAACTTCTGGCGTCGTCCCGATAGCGAGTTGCAATGGCCGGTCGAATCCGTGGTCTATCAGACTGAGCCCGACGTTCGCGTGCTGATCCATTCGCAGCGCCCCACTGGAACGCCTAAAGGGGAGTTGATCCTGGTGCACGGTCTGGAGGGGTCGAGCGCCTCGGGCTATGCCCGCAGCATGGTCCATGCCGCCCTCCAGCGCGGCTGGGCGACCCACCGCTTCAACATGCGTGGGTGCGGGGGCGCGGACGAATTGGCGCTCAGCGGGTACCACGCCGGCCAGACTAGCGACCTGCTGGCATTCCTGCGGGAGCGCCGCCGGGCCAGTTCTTTGCCGCTATTCGTGATCGGATTCTCGCTGGGTGGCAATGTGACCCTAAAACTGGCGGGGGAACTGGGGGACGGCGCGAGAGAATTGCTGACGGGCGTGTGCGCCGTTTCTACGCCCATCGACTTAGCGGCCTCCGTCGCGGCTCTGGGACGACGCCAGAATTTCATTTACCAGGGACGCTTCCTGGATCGGCTGAAAGATCGCATCCGGCGTAAGAATCGCCAAGCCCCGGACGTCTATACTTTGGAACACTTGCCGAAGATTAAGAGCATCCAGGATTTCGACGACCATTACACGGCGCGTCTCTTCGGTTTTGGTACCGCCGCCAATTATTTCCGCACCCAATCGTCGAACCAGTTCCTGGAGCGAATTCGCGTACCGACACTGCTGGTCCAATCCAAGGACGATCCCCTCGTTCCTTTCGCGATTTTTGACCATCCGGCGATCGGTGCCAACCCTTACTTAGCCCTGCTGGCGGTGGAGCATGGCGGCCATTTAGGATTTCTGGCGCGCGGAAAACCCCGATTCTGGCTGGACCAGACGGTTTTGGATTGGGCGGAAGGGAACTTACCTCTGCCGAACGACGTATCCTAGAATTACACCGTGAAATCTAATGCTTCCTTCTTCGAGGCGGCTCGGGTTGCGCTGGATTCGCTGCGCGGCAGCAAGCTGCGCAGTTTCCTGACGTTATTGGGGATTATTCTATCCACGACCACCCTGATTTCGGTCATGTCGGTGATTCATGGAATGGACGTCGTAGTGGCGACCAGCGCCTCGACCATGGGAACCGAAGGCTTCCGGGTTCTGCGCTTTGCCTTCATCAATAACTGGGATCCCAAGAAGTTCCTCGAGTACCAGCGCAAGAATCCCGAGCTTTCCCTCGAAGAATACGACTTCCTGAAAAGCCGGGCCACTTTGGTGAAAGAGATGAGCCCGTCCTCCCAGCGCAGCGTCAAGGTGACGTTTGAAGGAGATTTGGACGATGGAGTCGCCCTGATATCCTTCAACTCGACGGGCGCCACGCTAAGCAACACCGAGATCGAAACGGGCCGTATGTTTACGGAGACCGAAGACAATCGCCACATGGACGTTGTAGTGCTGGGCGCGGATCTTAAAAACCGATTCTTCCCGAATGTGGATCCCATCGGAAAAAGTGTCCAGGTGGATGGCCGGCCCTTTCAAGTGGTTGGAGTGGCGAAGTCCAAAGGGAGCGTGTTCGGACAGTCTCAGGATAATTTCATATCCATTCCCATCCAGACTCATGTGAAGATCTACGGAGCCAGGAGCGGTCTGCAATACAATTTCTCCGCCATAAGCAAGGACCGGATGGCGGAAGCGGAAGACGAGATTCGCGTGCTGTTGCGCGCTTCCCGGCATTTGCGTCCGGACCAGGACGATACGTTCATGATCATTTCCTCGGACACGCTGATCGCGGCATGGAACAGTTTGACGGGCGCGATTGCCGCGGCCGCCATCGGCATTGTCAGCGTGTTCATGGTGGTGGGTGGAGTGGTGATCATGAATATCATGCTGGCCGTCGTGAGCGAGCGGACGCGCGAGATCGGCGTCCGCAAGAGCGTCGGCGCCCGCCGCCAGGACATCTTGAATCAGTTCCTGGTGGAATCATCCACGCTGTCGGGCATCGGTGGATTGATCGGCGTGACGATTTCCTGGCTGATCGCACTGATCGTCCGGAGCACCACGCTGGTTCCCATGGAGACTCCGCTCAACGGCGTGATCATTGGCGTGACTTTGTCGGTAGTCGTGGGGCTGTTCTTCGGAATCTATCCGGCGCGGCGGGCGTCCCGCCTCGACCCGATTGTGGCCTTGCGGTCGGAAAGCTAACCTCGACACTTTCATGAATCTGCTGATATCGGTGATCGGGTTGGCGCTCGCGACGCTCCGCGAAAATAAGGTGCGCTCGTTCCTGACGCTGTTGGGCGTGATGATCGGCACAGGCACCATCATCGGCGTAGGATCGATCCTGACTGGCCTGGACGGCGCCGTGACCGGGGCGATACGGAGCTTGGGGACCAACACGGCGATCGTAATGAAGATCGGGCCGAGCTTCGGCGGTGGACGTACACCGGAGCAGCGCATGCGCCGTCCGCTGACCTATGACAACGTCCTGGCCATCGAGGAGCGATGCCCGTCGGTAGAACACGTCAGCCCCATTCTGCAGCCGCCTAATGGCATCTTTCGAGCGCGTTACAAGAGTAACGACGCGTTCCAGCTCCAGATGTTCGGTACGTCCGAGTATTACGCTACCGCGGGCCAGGCCGACATGAACACGGGACGATTTTTCACCGATTCAGAAGACCGCCATCGCATGTCCGTGACGGTGATCGGCCAGGACATTTACAAACAGCTTTTCGGCAAGGAAGACGCGATTGGGAAAACCATCCTGGTAGCCGGTCATGAGCTGCAAGTGATCGGCGTGATGAATCCACCCGCGACCGCTTTGCCCGGCCAGAACGATACTCGCGTCATCATCCCGTACTTCACCATGCGTAAGCTGTTCCCCACGGCTCAAGAGCACCAGCTTATGGTGCAGGCCAAGGACGGGAAACTCGCTGTGGCGATCGACGAGATGCGCTCCGTGCTCCGGCAGGAACGCCGCGTTCCATTAAACAAGCCGGATAGCTTCGACATCTCGACTGCGGATCAGCTAGTGGATCAGTTCCGTTCCGTTACATCGGTGGTGGCCCTTGTGATGGTGGTGCTCAGCTCCATCGGACTGCTAGTGGGCGGCATCGGCGTGATGAACATCATGCTGGTTTCGGTGACGGAGCGAACCCGCGAAATCGGAGTGCGCAAGGCCATTGGTGCGCGCCGAGGCGACATCATCATTCAATTCCTGACTGAAGCCGTGGTGCTCACCGGACTGGGTGGATTGATCGGGATGCTGTTCGGCTGGTCGGTTTCGATGGTCACACGATTCTTTCTGCCGAACCTGCCGACGCTGGTGCCGCTGTGGGCCGTGGTGCTGGGGATCGTGGTGAGCGTGGGTATTGGCGTGTTCTTCGGCATCTGGCCGGCCAGCAAGGCCGCGCGGTTGGATCCGGTCGAAGCCCTCCGGTACGAGTAGCGCCCTCCTTTAATCTTTCTCCTGTTGCCTTCCCACAAGAGCAGTGATATGCTTCCTCTGGGAACCCAATAGGAGCATGGAACAAAAGAGTGACGTTTGGCAGGGTACGTTGGCCCTGATGGTTTTGAAAACGCTCAACGCCCTGGGCCCGCTGCACGGCTACGGCATCGCGCGGCGGATCGAGCAGACCAGCGAAAACCTTCTCTCCATCAATCACGGCACGCTTTATCCCGTTCTGTTGAAGCTGGAACAGGAGGGCTCTATCGATTCGGAATGGGGCATCTCCGATAACAACCGCAAGGCCAAATTTTATCGGATCACTAAATCGGGCAAGAAAGAATTGACCGCCGCCGAGCGCGAGTGGCAGCGGGCCAACGACATCATGGCGCGCTTCTCAGCCCTGCAAGGAGAGTCGTCATGAAATCGCTGCGCCGCGGCTGGAAGCGTCTACTGGGGTCTTTTTCGCGCGAAAATTCCGACATGTCGGATGAGTTGCAATCGCACATCGAGATGCAGACAGAGGATAACGTCCGCGCGGGTATGCATCCCGAGGAAGCCCGCCGTCAAGCGAGGCTAAAATTTGGCGGACTTGATTCCATGAAGGAGTATTATCGCGACCAGCGCGGCCTGCCGTGGTTGGAGACGACTTTCGCCGATCTCCGTTATGCCGTGAGATCGTTGCGCAAGAGTCCCGCGTTCACGATAGTTGCCGTGCTCACGTTGGCCATCGGCATAGGCGCAACTACGGCGGTGTTCAGCGTCGTCGATGGAGTCCTCATCAAGGCCCTTCCGTATCCCGACCCGGATGCGTTGGTCGGCGTCTGGCATTCTGCAGTGATAGAAGGTGGGACGTCTCGTAACGTGAATCATTCAGCTTCGATGTACGTGACCTACCTGGACAACAATCGAACGTTTCAAGAGTTCGGTGTGTGGAATAACGGCGCGTCCAGCGTAACGGGCATCGGCGAGCCGGAGCAGTTGCGGACGTTCCGTGTGACGTATGGAGTTCTTCGAGCGTTCGGTGTTCAGCCGGCAACTGGACGCTGGTTCTCTGAAGCTGACGATTCGCCGGGCACGCCGGAAACCGTCATCCTCATGTATGGATATTGGCAGCGGCGATTCGGCGGCGATTCGCAGATCTTAGGGCGAACTGTGAGGGTCGACTCGCGCCCGCGTCAGGTTATCGGGGTCATGCCGGCAACGTTCCAATTGAACGGCAATCCCGAGATCATTCTGCCGCTGCGTTTCGACCGTGGGCAGCTCCCGTCGACCTTCGCATATGCAGGCGTAGCAAGGCTGAAGCCAAACGTGACCATCGCTCAAGCGAACGCTGACCTGGAACGGATGATCCCTATCTGGGCCGAGCAGTTCAAAATGCAGCGCTTCGCCAGTCTCGATCTTCGCGCCGCCATCCGCCCGCTCAAGGAAGACGTAGTCGGCGATATCGCAAATGTCCTGTGGGTGCTGATGGGGACTATCGGAATCGTCCTTTTGATCGCATGCGCGAACGTTGCGAATCTGATGCTGGTTCGGGCGGACGGGCGCCAGCAGGAACTGGCGATTCGGACAGCACTTGGGGCGGGCCGGGGCCGGATTGCTCGTGAACTTCTGGTCGGGAGCCTCTTTTTAGGCGCGCTGGGAGGCTTGGGCGGACTGGCGCTGGCATACGCCGGATTACGTGTCTTAGTAGCGATCGGTCCAGCTAATCTCCCGCGGCTCTCCGAAATCACGATCGACGCGCGGGTGTTGGCGTTTGCCATCACGATCTCTCTGGCGTCCGGCCTATTTTTCGGAGTGATCACGGTGATTAAGTTCGCGAGACCGCGAATCGCAACCGTTCTTCGTGGCGGCGAGCGGACCGCCAGCCAGAGCCGGGACCGGCATCGATCGCAAAGCACGCTGGTAGTGGTGCAAGTGGCTCTCGCGCTGGTGCTGCTGGTCGGATCGGGATTGATGATCCGGAGCTTCCGAGCGCTGCGAAATGTTCAGCCCGGCTTCTCACAACCGGAGCGCGTCCAAACGTTGCGCCTCGCCATTCCGCCGGCCCAGGTGGCGGACGCGGAGGCTGTTACCAGGATGCAAAAAGCGATTCTCGATAAGCTTGCTGCCATCCCGGGAGTAGCATCCGATGGGTTGATCGACGGACTCCCCATGGATCTGGGCACGCAATCCAGCAGCCCGGTGTCGGTCGAAGGTCAGTTGGACGACGGAGGCCTTCCGCCGGTTCGGCGCATAAAGTTTGTTTCCCCCGGGCTGTTTCAGACTCTTGGGATACCGCTGATCGCAGGGCGCGATTTCACCTGGAACGAGATCTATGTCAAAAGCGAAGTCGCTCTGGTTTCAGACAACTTTGCAAAACAGAACTGGGGCGATGCACGTGCAGCCCTCGGCAAACGGATTCGCGAAGGAACCGGCGGGCACTGGCGCGAAGTGATCGGAGTCGCCGGGGACGTCTACGATAATGGCGCCAACCAGCCTCCCGCGTTCATCGTGTATTGGCCCGCACGGGTCCAGTCCGCAAGCATGGGTGTGCCGGAATACACGCCGCGCTCGGTGGCATTTGCGATTCGGAGCGACCGGACTGGAACCGAGAGTTTCCTGAAGCAGATTCAGGAAGCCGTGTGGTCGGTGAATTCGAACCTTCCCATCGCGCAAGTGCAGACGCTGAACGACGTTTACGAACAGTCCATGCGGCAGACCTCGTTCACTCTCATAATGCTCGCCATAGCGGGTGCGGTGGCGCTCACGCTGGGGATCATCGGAATCTATGGGGTTCTTTCGTATGCGGTATCCAGGCGGGAACGCGAGATCGGCATTCGGCTCGCTTTGGGGGCCAGGCAGCGAGAGGTGGAGGGAATGTTCGTCAAGCGTGGACTGGTGCTCGCGTCGGTTGGGGTGGGAATTGGGCTGGTGGCTGCGGCGGGCATTACGCGACTGCTGTCGTCACTACTATTCGGGATCGGTCCACTCGATCCGGTTACTTATATCGCGGTGCCGCTGGTTCTTGTGACTGCGGCCGCAGCCGCCAGTTATCTGCCCGCGCGACGGGCGGTGCGAGTCGATCCGGCGATAACTTTGCGCCATGAATAAAACCGTGAATCGCAAGTGGAATTGCCTGCTGGGTGCATTAACGGGCCGTCAGCGATAACCTCCCGACGCTTGTTCCGCTGAGGGCGGTTGTGCTGGGAATCGTGGTGAGCGTGGGAATCGGCGTCTTCTTCATCTGGTCGGCCAGCAAAGCAGCGCGCCTGCATCCTGTAGAAGCTTTGCGCTACGAGTAGCCGCGTCAGGTTCGCGGCTCGGACGGCGCGCTCGATAGTTCCAGTGCCCGCACCCTCACACCCCGCAGGTCGAGCTTGCCGGTGCCCAATACGGGCAGCTCATCCACATGATGGATGTTTTCCAGCTTCGGCAGCCACAGCTTGGGAAGATCGGTCTTCGAAAGACGGTGCCAGAGTTCCTCGGGCGTGATTGTGGAATCCGTATAGAGCACGGCGAGCCGTTCGCCCTTGCGCTCATCAGGCAGGCCCGTTACGACGCAGGGGGCATCGCCACACGCCTTGCTGATCATTTCCTCCACTAACAAGTGCGGAACCATTTCGCCGCCGACCTTGCTGAACCGCGAGAACCGGTCGGTGATCGCGACGAACCCGTCTTCGTCGACCTTGGCCATGTCACCAGTGATGTACCAATCGCCGTGAAAGACCTGCGCGGTTCGCTCAGGGTCGTTCAGGTACCCCAGCATCCGGTTGGGACCCTTCACCAGCAACATGCCTTCCTGGCCTGGCGGAAGAGGCTCCATCGTGTCAGGATCGACGATTCTCACCGCTACGCCTGGAATCGGCAGCCCCACGGTGCCGTGTTTCGTTCCGATCTGGACTTCCTTTCCCTCGCGAAAGTTCGGCGTGTTCACCGCGACCACAGGAGACATCTCGGTCATGCCGTAGCCTTCCATCAGGTCGATGCCGAACGTCTCCTCAAATTCCTGACGCAGCGACTCGCGAAGTTTTTCCGCGCCGACGACCACGAAGCGCAAGGACGCAAACTGTTCCCGGGTGCACTTGCGCATATACGTTCCGCAAAACGTCGGCGTCGACAGCAGGAACGTGCCTTTGTATTTGTGAATCAGTTCCCCGATGACCTTTGCGTCGGTCGGATTGGGATGATAGATTACTCCGCCACCGGTGAACAGCGGCAGCCAGATCGTGGCCATGAAACCGAACGAATGAAACAGCGGCAGAACTCCGATAATGCGATCACGCTCGTCGAGGGAGAAGATCTGCAGCACGGCTTCGACGTTCGTCGCCAGGTTGAAGTGCGAAAGCATGATGCCTTTCGGCACTCCGGTGCTGCCGCTTGAAAAGATCACCGTCGCCAGACTGTCGGGATCGCCCTTCGGGGTCAGCCAAGCGGTGGGAGCAAGCCGCGCTTTGATCAGGGCGAAGATCTTTTGCCCCTTGGTGAGCGACGCCATAATGTCCTCGAGATAGACCGCGCCCTCAGGCGCATCAAGCTTGGCTTTAGCCAGGAATACCTTGGAAGTGATGACAGTTCGGATCCCGCACTGGGCCGCGGCATATGCCATCGCTTCCTTGCCGCCCGTGAAATTCAGGTTCACCGGCACCCTACCGGCCAGCGAGACGCCCAGGTTCGCCGAGGCTCCTCCCACTGTCGCGGGAAGAAGCAAGCCGATCATCTTGTTGGAGTCCGCCATTCGGCGAACCTCTGCCGCGAGAAGCACCGCCGCGGTCAGGGCACGGCCGTAGGTCAGTTCGCGGCCCGCGGAATCGGCCATCGCGAACTTACTCCAGTGGCGGCGGGCCAGCCGGACGAAACGCGCAGGTAACGTCGCACCGCGCTCGCGGGTCAGTTGAGCGGCCTCGCTTCCCAACTCTTCGACGGCCTGCCGCGCGGTCCAGGCATTGGCAGGTTTCGGCAAAGCCGCGCCGAAAGATACGGTGACCGAGTAGGGCCAACGGCGCGGCGTCTTGCCGAAAAAACCGCCTCCCGCGAAGCTGAAAATGCTGTGCCACACGCGATCCAGATGAACCGGGATAACCGGAACGTCGAGACCTTCGGCGATTTTCTCCATCCCGCGTTTGAAGGGCAGCAGGTTGCCGGTGCGTGTGACCGATCCTTCGGCGAAGATGCACACCACGTGCCCAGCCTCGAGTTCCCGCCGGGCAGCCTGAATCGCCGCAGTCATCGCGCGCGGACCGCCCAGGTCCACTGGGATGGTCCGTAGCGCGCGGAGCACCCCGCGAAAGGCCCAATGGTCGTAGTACGGCCGCCAGATCATGAAGCGCACGTGACGATGCCGCGCGGCCCATCCCACGAGAAATCCGTCCATCAAGGAGACGTGGTTGGATACCAGCAATGCGCCTCCGCTCGCCGGCACATTGCTGGCGCCCAGCACCCGGACGCGATATAACGCCGCGATCATGCAGCGGACGCCAAGGCGGACCAAGGACAGGGGTATCACAGGAATAGTGTAAGCCGTGAACTCGCGAATGTTGAACCGCACCCTAGCGGGGGCTTATCCTCAAGATTGTACACAGGCTCGGTCGAGCCCATGTGCGCGCAGAGGGGAATGAGGAAACGTGAATTTAATTGGCAGAATCTGCCCGCTGTCGTTGTGTGTCATGACGTGTTCGATGTTGGCCGCACAGGAGCAGCCGGCGCCGCCGCCGGCGTCTCCCGCCAAACCTCCAGTGCTCGCTGCGCAACGCCAGGTTCCGGACGACGACGTTGACCGGATGTTTTCAGTTGCATTGTACGACTGGATTCCCTTTAGCGCGATCACGGGGCTGCATGCCGGATCGCAGGCCCTTCTCCCTCCTCCTCACGAGCTGACCCTTCCAGGGAAGCCCTACCGCGCCTTCGGCTTGATGGTCACGCTTCCGATGAAAGGATCGTCACGCCTGGAATTTTCCTACACGACGCTCAACGTCAATGGGAGCCTCCTTGCTCCCACCGATCTGGGGCTATTCGGTGGAACCATCGCGCAGGCTGAACCGCTAGCGACGAGCTACAGCCTGCGTCATCTCAAACTGTCCTATAACTTTCTCACGTATCCGAATCCACCTCAGGGTGCGAAATTGCGCTTCAAGACGCTATGGGAATTTCACTACCTGCGCACCTACCCGACGGTTACGGCAACCGTCACCGCGCCCGATCAACCGCTCGCCGCTACTCAGTCGATCCTGCTGCCGGCCGTGGGTTTGGGATTGGAGTACGTTCCATCGAAGCATTTTCGCCTGGAAGTCCGAGGATCTGGCATGACGATTCCGCATCACTCAGCGCTGGGCGATACGGAAGGCTCGGCCGTCGTACGCATACGCAAGGTCGAGATTTTCGTGGGTGGGAAATTTCTGCACTTCAAGACTTCTCCCAACAGCGACACTTTCATGAGGGGCACTGTGTGGGGGCCGGACGCTGGTGTGCGATGGGTCTTCAAGTAAGGCCGCGGACACTTTAAATCGCGCAACGCGCCAGGATCCAAATCTTTTCCCAGGCCGGGACACGGACTCGCTCGCGCAGCACCTCGTATCCCGAATTCGAAATACGCTCCAGTAGCCGCGAGTATATAGCGATTAGGGCTTTAAGCGACGCACGGCTTCGACTGTCGACCAGCTTGGTCAAAGACTGAGCTTCCTGGTAGTACGCTCGGGCGCGCTCCGCCTCGAATGCCAGCAGGCTGCGCAACGCTGGTGAAATCTCGCCGCCGGCCAGTTCCTTCGTATCCACGCCGAAGCGCGCCAGATCTTCGGCGGGCAAATAGACGCGGCCGTGTTCGGCGTCTTCGCGCACGTCACGAAGAATGTTGGTCAATTGAAACGCCACGCCGCAGCGTTCGGCTAACTCCAGTGCGCGCGGATCGTTGAAACCGAAAATATGAATGATCGTCAGCCCCACGACGCTCGCGACGTGATAGCAATAGTCGTATAGCTCCTGAAACGTCTGGATCTGACGAGGCTCTAGATCCGAACTGACGCCGCGGATCATTTCGCGGAAGTATTCATGCGGGATGCGGTAGCGCGCGACGGCGTCGGAAAATGCCGGCCAAACAGGATTCTCAGGCGCCGCGCCGGCGAGCGCCGAATTGAGATCCGCCTGCCAGCGTGCGATGTCCCCTGCGCGGTCGCCCACGCCCTCCGCGTCGCTCAGGTCGTCGCAGTAGCGCATGAAGGCGTAAATCGCGCACATGGCCTGGCGCTGTGGCCGGGAGAGCAATAGAAACGAGTAGTAGAAGTTCTTGGCCTGGGTGCGCGCCACGCGCTCGCAGAAGGCGTAGGACTCCTCGATCGTCATTTAGGCAGCTCGTGAGCCAGCAGCGCGTGAGAATGTCCGCCGTGTGAGAGCGCTTAGCAGCAGCGCTACACGTTCGACTTTCGAGATGGCTGGCCGGGACCCGAGCACGTCATAATCCTGGCGCTCGATTTTTTCCAGCACCCGCAGGCCCCCGCGGCTGAATAATTCCAGGTCGATGGCCAGACGCCGGTCTACGGAATCCGCCAGCGGAAGTCCTTTGACAAAAAGATCGCGCGTGACGTTCACCGCTTCCCGCAGCGCCGCGCGAAAGCGCTGGTCAAACTTGCGCGCGAACAGCGCCTCCAGCGGATAGCCATGGGCTTCGAGCAGATCCAGCGGCAAATACACTCGATCCTTTTTAAGATCCACTATGACGTCCTGCCAGAAATTAGCCAGTTGCAGAGCCGTGCAGGTGGCATCGGACAGTACCTGCCGTTCTGCATCGCGATATCCGCACAGCCCCAGTACGAGGCGTCCCACCGGATTCGCGGAATAGCGGCAGTACTGAAAAAGCTCCTCGAAGTTGCGATAGCGCGTGATGGTTTGATCTTGCTCGAACGCTTTGATCAGATCGTCGAACAATGTGACAGGTAAGGAGAATTCGCGAACCGTTCCAGCCAATGCGACAAACACCGGATGCCGGGCCTGGCCTGCGCACATCGCCTGCAATTCGCCGCGCCACCAAGCCAGCAAGCGAAGGCTCTCGGCCGTGTCGCCGATTTCATCACCCAGATCGTCGGCCCAGCGGCAGAACGAATAGACGTTGTAGAAATCCTGATGCAATCGTTTGGGCAATAGGAGGCTCACGACGTGAAAATTCTCGTAGTGGTGGGTCGCCAGCCAGCGGGTGTAGGCTCGCGCCTCGTCCGCCGGCCAGACGCGATCCATAGCTTCTGGTGACGCCAGGAATTGAGTGGGATAGAGATGCGTAGAGGGGCCTCCTCTACGGAATGATGGCGGTCTTGAGATGGCCGTTGTGGCTCATCAGGTGCTGCATCACTTCCAGCAGATTTGAGAGCGGCTCCACGCGATTCACGAAATCACGGGCCGTCACGCGGCCCCGGCTGATAATGTCCAGGGCTTGGCGGATCAACGCAGGCGTGTGATGGAAGCTAGCCTTGAGCGTGAGCTCGGAGTAATGTAGCAGGCCGGCATCCACCGGAACGTCGGTGCCTTCCGGACAACCGCCAAAGAAATTCACGACGCCTCCGCGGCGCAGCAGCTTCACGGCCAGCTGCCAGACTTCCGGCAGCCCCACGGCTTCGATAACCACATCGGCACCGCGTCCGCCGGTCAGTTTGTGGACCGGAGTGATGACGTCGGAGCCTTCCTCATTCAGGACCACTTCATCCGCGCCCATCCCAGAGGCGCGATCAAGCTGCGAACGCCGGCGACCGATGGCGATGACACGCGCGTGGTAGACTGCCTTGGCCAGCCGCACGAACATCATGCCGATGGGTCCCAGTCCGATGACTGCCACGGTATCGCCGGGCTTCACGCCACTCTCTTCCAGGCCGCGCATTACGCACGCCAGAGGCTCCACCAGCGCCGCATCCTGATAGCTGACGTGCGCCGGAATCTCATGCATGTTCTTGGCGACGATGCGATTCGGGATGCGGATGTACTCGGCGTAAGCTCCATTGTTGAACATCAGGTCTTCGCAGAGATTTTCTTGGCCGCGCTCGCAGTAGTAACACGCTCCGCAGGGAGCCGAATTTGCGGCCACGACTCGCTGGCCCACGTGGAATCCCGCGACATCGCTACCCACCGCCGCGATATCTCCGGCCAATTCATGACCGAACAAGGCGGGTGGACGAATCATCTTCGCATGGTAGCCCCGGCGGAACACCTTGACGTCGGTCCCGCAAGTCAGTGCCGCGCGTACGCGCACCAATACGTCGCCGGGGTCAAGTTTTGGAACCTGCACTCGTTCGATGCGGAGCTGCTCCTTGCCATACAGCACGGCTGCGCTCATCCGCTGCGTTTCAGGACTCATTTTTGTGGCTGGACTACTACCTTTAACGATACCTCATCCGGGTGCAACGCGCGCTCAATCCCAAGGTGAATATCGTTTAATGGAACGCGATGAGTGATCAGCTCTTCCACGGCCAGAGCGCCGCTGAAAACCAGTTCCGCGGACTCCTTCTGAAGATCCACTGACGCGCTATATGAGCCGAAGATCGCACGTTCCCCCACACACACATCCGCGCCGGAAACCTCGATGCGCTCCTGATGCGAGGTTTGCGCAAATAACAAGATCCGCGCTCCTGGCCGCGAGCACGCCACGGCCTGTTGGACGATCCCCGGAGCGGAGGCGGCTACGATCACCAAGTCGGCGCCACGGCCGCCCGTCATGCTCTTCACCCGCACGTCCAGATCTTCATCGCGGGGAGTAAAAGCTTCCTCGACGCCGAAACTGAGCGCCAACCCGCGGCGGCTGGTCATGGTATCGGTGACGATCACCCGCGCGCCCGTCCGCACCGCCATCATAGTGAAGATCAGGCCTATGGGCCCTTGTCCCAGCACTGCGATTACGTCTTCCGGCTGGGGATCCACTTGTTTGAATCCCTTGAGGCAGGTGTTTACCGGCTCGACAAAACAGGCCTGATCGAAAGTCACGCCGTCTGGAATTTTTTCGACGCCGCGCTCTACGATCCAGTCCATGACGCGAACGTATTGCGCAAAGCCGCCGCCGGCGGGCTCAAATCCCGCTGTCACGCCGACTTTCTTGTACACCGGACATTGCGCAAACAACTTGCGCCGGCAATAGAAACATTCGCCGCACGGGATGTGGTGAAACACGATTACCCGTTCGCCGGGATGAAAACGTTTCACCGCGGAACCCACGGCCGCCACTACGCCTGCGGTTTCGTGTCCATAAACCCGCGGCGGTTCCAGCAGGTTATAAGCGATCTTCTTCAGATCGGTATGGCAGATGCCGCATGTTTCAACGCGAATCAGGATCTCTCCCGGCCCGATCTTCGGAACGGGAATCGATTCCACGGCTACCCGCCCCGCGCCGCGGTACACGGCGGCCCTCATGGTTCCGACTGCCTCCGGCAGCGTCAGCACCGGAGTCCCGGCGATGCTAGTTTTCGCAGTTGGCAAGAAACTCTCCTAATCGTTCGGCAGCCCGGCGGCAATCCCGGTCCAGGCGAACCAGCCGAGGCAATACCGTGAATGGACGACCCAGAGCGGCGAGCGCAATGCGCGTTCGCTCGAAACGCCCATCCGCGTCACGATAGCGATTGAAATCCAGCGGCAAATCGTCCCCCGCAACGTCGGACACTACGCGGACGCAGCCAAACGGCACGTTCCACTCGCGCGCCTTTTGAGCGACTGCGGCCGATTCCATCTCAACCACTGCGGCGCCGGTGGCGGCCCGCAACTCACATTTTTCCCGGGCTGTGAAGGCGACCCGGTCTACGGATACCACGTCGCCCTGCACAAAGGACGCTTGTAACCCTTTTGGAACTTCACCCGATACGACGATATCACCAATCCGTAGCGTGGGGTCAAGTGCCCCGCAGAATCCAATGCTCAAGATCCGATCCACGTTCGGTCTCTGGTTAAGTGCACGCTCCACGAGTCTTGGTCCGGGTCCGTTGGCGATCAGAAACCAGCGGCGGTTCTTCCACGCAGCTTGTCGCGAGAACGCAGCTCCTTGCCATGGCAGAGCGCTAATGTCGCCCGCGCGTTTCAGAATTCCTTCGAATTCGCGTTCTTCTGCACCGACCATGAGCCAGGTAACCATCCTCAGCAGTAACCGTTCTCCTGGAACCAGACTACAGCCCGACGAAGGGCCTCCGCGGCCGGCCCTGGGGAATACCCCAGTTGACGTTTTGCTTTGTCGTGACGAACCCACATCTTTTTGCGCGACATGCGAACTGCGTCCAACGGCGCGCGGGGTTCTTTCCCAGTGACCTCGGCCCACGCGGTGGAGGCGACTCCCGCGGCATACGCGACGGCGTAGGGAATCTGCAGCGTCGGCGCTTTCCGTTTCACAATGCCCGCCAGTGTCTCCAGGATTTTCTGGAGCGTCATATTCTCGGAACCCAGGATGTATCGTTCTCCCGATATGCCGCGCTCACACGCTGCGAGGTGCCCGCGGGCCACGTCGCGCACGTCTACTACATTAAGCCCGGTATCGACGTAGGCAGGAATGGCGCCGCGCACGAAATCGACCACGATCTTTCCGGTTGGCGTGGGCTTGAAGTCGTGATCGCCCACAGGCGCCGTAGGGTTCACGATCACCACTGGAAAGCCCTTTTGCGCAAATCCCAACGCGACTTGTTCCGCCAGGAATTTCGACCGCTTGTAGGGACCTTGCATAGCACTTAGAAACGCCTCACTACGCTCGTCTCCGATGCCGTCAGGAGTGTCCATCCCGATGCATCCCACCGTGCTGGTGTACACGAATCGCTCGACACCTGCGCGGCGAGCGGCCTCTAGCATCGCCCGGGTACCCTCAACATTCGACTTGTACATCTCCTGAGGTTCACGCGTCCACAAACGGTAGTCCGCGGCCACGTGGAAGACCACCGCGCAGCCCTCTACGGCGTGCTCAAGCGATGCGGCATCGCGCAGGTCACCTTGGAATGGTGCGATGCCCGGCAACTCTCGCAGCTTTACGGGATCGCGTGCCAAAGCGCGTACCGAATCGCCACGTTCGAGCAAGGCGCGGGCCACGTGCCATCCGACGAAGCCGGTGGCTCCGGTGACGAGCGTGGGTTTCACAAAAGCTTCAGCCCAACAGCCAACTTAGCGTCTTGAATGGATCGCTGAGCCTCGCGTTAATGCCGTAAGCCGAGGAAGGTTCGTATCCGCAATGCACCATGCATTGATCGCAGCGCGGATCGTTGCCGGAACCGTAATTTTCCCACGGGGTCTTGGTCATGAGATCTTCGAAGGTCTCATGATGCGCGTCCGTGATCAGATAACACGGGCCTTTCCAACCTTTGACGTTATAGGTCGGGTTGCCCCATGCGGTACAGGGAAGGTCGCGATCGCCCTTCAGGAAATCCATGTACACGGGGGACGAGACCAGCGGGAAACGTTTGGCCAGCTTATCGATGTCCTTGAACTTCTCGTAGATGTCCTCGCGCGTCATGAAGATTTCCTGGTCGTTCACCGAGGAATATCCATATGCCGGCGAAATGGTGTGCCCATCGACCTTGAACTGCCCGAGGAAAGTGTACAGCTCCTCGATCTCGTTCATATCGGTTTCACGATACACGGTGGTGTTGGTGAATACCTTGAATCCGTTCTCCTTGGCGATACGAATCCCTTCGATAGCGGCTTTGAACACGCCTTCGCGCTCCACCGCCAGATCGTGATTCTTCTCCATGCCATCCAGGTGAACATTCAAAACCAAACCCGCGTCGGGCTTAAATTCCTTAAGCCGCTTGGCGATGAACATGCCGTTGGTGCAGAGTTGAATGTATTTGCCGCGCTTCAGGATTTCCTGGCAGAGCTGCGGCAGCTCCGGATAGAGAAACGGCTCTCCACCGCAGATCGAAATCATCGGCGCGCCGCACTCGTCGACCGCCTTCAGGCATTGTTCCAGCGTCAGCCGCGAGCTAATGGACGTTTCGTATTCGCGAATACGCCCGCAGCCGGTGCAGGTCAAATTGCAGGCGTGCAGCGGCTCGAGCATCATCACCAGTGGAAAACGCTTGCTCAGCATCGGATGCGGCTTGCGATCCGCGCGCGCCGACGGAATCTGCGCGTGCACGATGCGGAAGGGATTCTTCGCATCCTCGGTGTGGCCCAGGTTCTTCTGCCACTCGGGGCGCGGCCGCAGCTTGTTTTTGGCGATGTAGGTCGCCATGCTGGCCGCCTGGGAAATCGGAAATCTCATGACTGGGTTGCTCCTCGTGCTTTCCGGTAGGCTGCCAGCGCCAAGACCGGGAAGGAATGCCGGTAAAGATGGTATTGCAGATAAAAGACGCCCGGGAATCCGGTGCCGGTGGACAAATCCTCGTTCCAGCCGCCTGAACTGCGCTGGGTTTCAATCAGGTATTCGACTCCTTTGTGGAGGCTACTGCTGGTGGTGTCGCCTCCGGCAATCAACCCTAGTATCGCCCAGGCCGTTTGGGAGGGCGTGCTG
>Ga0105240_10001319_pt1 | contig 42818 bp, 44 predicted proteins | sample KBSC54metaG_FD_80426 | JGI IMG/M metagenome (GOLD analysis project Ga0105240, IMG submission 80426) | Corn rhizosphere microbial communities from Kellogg Biological Station, Michigan, USA - KBS C5-4 metaG | ecosystem: Host-associated > Plants > Roots > Rhizosphere > Soil | place: Michigan, USA... | reverse complement strand
TATGCCGGCGATGGACGGGCTGGAGTTCGTCCGCCAACTGCGCCAGCGGCAATTGGCTGAGGGTGTCCCGGTGGTAATGATTACAACCGAGTCCAGCGAAGAGCATGTGAAGCAGGCGATTGAGGCCGGCGCAATCGGCTATATCCGAAAACCGTTTACCGCAGACCAGGTGAAGCAGAAGGTGCTGCCGCTATTGCCGGGGGCGTAATTGGTGCGCTATGACGCTGAACGGAGTTCGAGAGAGGGCGTATCGATTTCGGTCAAAGTGTCTGGCAGAAAATGGGGAGCATGGAGTGACATTGACTCTGCGGGATTCAGCTCATCTTGTGTCGGATTCAGAAAACCTCACCTCCAGCGTGCTGGAAGTGTTCGAGATGATGCTTGGGGTCCCGCGGGAGAGCATGCAGTCGTCTCTACCGGAGATGGCTCTTGGCGCGGCCGAGTCGGTCACAGCGGTGGTGGGCTTTGGAGGAATTCTCAGCGGTGCGTGTGTGATTACTTGCGAGGAATCGAGTGCGCGCCAGATTGCTGGGCGCATGACGGGGATGGAGTTCGACACGCTGGACGACGTGGTGAAGGACGCAGTCGGGGAAATCTGCAACATGGTGGCTGGGGCCTGGAAGAGCAAGGTGCCAGAGCTTGCTGCGAGCTGCGGACTGTCGGTCCCGGCCGTGATCTCGGGCCGCGATTACAACCTGCATATGCAAAGTCCAGAGTTCAGTCTTCACCAGGTTCACAGCTTCGAACAGGTTACATTCCTGGTTTCAATCGTCTGCGATGAGTTGCTGTAGTGTGGTGCGCTGGTGGAGGTCATCGACTTCCGGCGACCGGATCGATCTATCGTGCCGGCAGCCCGGCCGATGAGACTTCTCCAATAACTGCTCACTTCCTTTGGCCCCGTTTCTGCTCGTTCTCTTGACAGAAGAGGACGTAAATGGACAGCGGTTACTATGCGGCCGTATCCGGCTGGGTGGCGCGAACACAGGCGCTGGATTCTGCGGCAGCCAACCTTGCGAATGCGCAGACGCCCGGATTTCGAGCGGAGCGAGGATATTTTCGATCTTTCCTCGCAACTGCGGAAGCAGAGATTTCGCAGGTCGGAGATGCTGTAAACGGCTTTGGGCTTCTAGGGGGATCGCAACTGAGTGCTGCGCAGGGCGCGATGCAGCATACGGGCAACGCGCTCGACATCGGCATCGAGGGAGAAGGCTTCTTCGCGGTTCAAACTGCAAACGGAGTGCGGTTCACGCGGGATGGGAGTTTCCACAGGTCGCAGACTGGAACGCTTGTAACGGCGGCCGGGGAACCAGTTCTTTCGCAGACAAAACAGCCGATCGTCGTTCCCCCGGGAGAGGTCGCAGTTGGCGCGGATGGGCATTATCCGTCTCCGGCGCCGTCTTTGCGAACGTGGGTGTGTTTGGCTTTTCAAAAGGAACCCAGCTGACGGCAGAAGGCGCAAACCGCTATTCGGCTCCGGATGGGGCGTCCGTCTCGGTGTCGCCGAAATTTGCACTCCATCAGGGCGAACTTGAAGGCGCGAATCAGGACGCAATCCAAGGTTCGCTGAATTTGCTGATGATGCAGCGCCAGGCCGAGATGATGCAGAAGGCTCTAATGGTGTTTCACTCTGACTTCAACAAGACAGCCAGCGAAGACCTGCCGAGAGTTTAGGCATTGAGGAGAAGACGATGATTCGTGCGCTTTACACGGCGGCGAGCGGTATGACCGCGCAGCAGATGAATCTGGATACGATTGCGAACAACCTCGCAAACTCGTCGACTACCGGCTTTCGACAATTACGGCTTCAATTTCAAGACATGATTTACCAGAACCTGGTTACGCCGGGAGCGGCGCAGAGTCAATCGACCGTCTCAGCAGGGCTACAAATCGGGCTGGGTACAAAGTCTGCAGCGACCGAGGTCATCATGACCCAGGGCGCACTGAATCAGACATCAAATCCGCTTGATCTCGCAATTGAGGGGACAGGATTTTTCCAGGTGCAACGACCGGACGGAACAATCGCCTATACGCGCGCCGGGCAGTTTCACTTGAACAATCAAGGCTCAATCGTCACCACAGATGGCGATCCGATTGTGCCGAACATTACGATACCCGCCAATGCGACAGCAGTAACGATCACGCAGTATGGCGTGGTGAACGCAACGCTCTCCGGCCAGCAGAACCCATCTCAGCTGGGGCAATTGCAACTTGCAACGTTTCCCAATCCGGGTGGATTGGAGAGCATGGGAGCGAATCTGCTGCGAGCGACTCTGAGTTCCGGCGATCCGGTGCTCGGAAATCCTGGCGGAGCAGAGGGTCTGGGTGCATTGCAGCAGGGCTATCTGGAGAACTCGAACGTCGATGTAGTGACTGAGTTTGTGCAGATGGTGCTGGCTCAACGAGCCTACGAATCGAATACAAAGGTGATCAAAGCAGCGGACGACATGTATTCACAGATCAACAATATGACGCGTTAGGAGCTGATATGTTCGGGTCGATCGTTCTATTTGCTCTCGCCATAGCGGGTCTAGAGAGCCTCGCAAATCAGCCAGGTACTCCGGCTGAACAGGCGTGCGGAACAGAAGCGCGTCAAGACCACGTCAATCACAGAATCGAGCGTGACCAAGTGATTCAGGATCCAGCAATCGCGCTAAGCTGGCGTGTCGAGAGCGACCCACTTCATCCTTCTGGTCCTCGGAGACTGATCGAACTCCCAGACGCAGTCCCTTGCAGGCAAGAGCACATCGATCGTATCGGCAGGACCGAGCGCAGCGGATCGTTGAACGCAACGCAGATATGGGTCGTCCGGAAAGGGGATTCACTGCTCATATCGCGCGACACGAGGATGGTGAGCACGAGACTAACCGCAGTTGCCTTGGACGGCGGAGCGGTCGGCGATTCGATCAACGTCCGACTGCGGTTTGCGGCCAAGGTTGTACGCGCGAGGATTGCTGGGTTTGGGCGAGCACTCTTGATCGACGACGAGAAAAAGGAGCATCGGTGAGGAGAGTCAGTCTATTTCTCCTATCTGCAGTGTTGTGGGTCTCAGGCACGTTGCAATTGCATTCTGCGGCTAAAAAGAACGCATCACCGACCAAAACGGCACCAGAGCAGGCTCTGCGGTCGTACGTAGAGCGAGTAAAAGCACTGCACGCAGCTGAAGTCGTTACAGCAGGATCGATCTGGAGCCCGGAAGGTAGGCTCGTGAGGTTGGGCACGGATGCAAAGGCGGCACGCATCCATGATGTGGTTTCCATTGTGGTGATCGAGAGCCTTGCCGCTTCTACCGATGGACAGGTGAAGAACGTGCGTGCTTCGAATGCAAGTTCCAGTGTGTCTTCGTTGTTGGGTGCTTTGAAGGCGTCGAACAGCCTCACCAATTTAGTCGGCCAGAGCTCTTCTTCAGGCCTGACGGCTCAGGGACAGAGCACTACGAACTCAAGTGTGTCGACAACATTCGGTGGCGAGGTGGTGGATGTGCTTCCGAACGGAATGCTCGTGGTGCAGGCGACGCGGCAACTCACCTTCTCGCAGCAGACTCAAGTGATCAAATTGCGCGGACTCGTAAGGCCCGAGGATGTGAGTGCGCAAAACCAAGTGCTATCGACGGCGATGACGGACCTGGAACTTGAGGTTACCGGGAAAGGTATCGTAAGCGACTCGACATACCGGCAAAACCCACTGGTTCGCTGGCTTGAACGAATCCTGATGTTTTAGGTAGAGCGTTGAGCGGAGACAAAGTGAACTACGCGGCCGAACCAATTCGAAGGTCAAACGCAAGAAGCAGCGCGTCCTGCGCTGTATCCCGCAGCAAGTTGCCACGGAGCGAAGGAAGACGATGGGCGATCTTCCTGATGTGGATGCTGATCGCGACCGCGGTCGCGATTGCAGCCGGCCTGGCGCACAGCCAGACTGCTGGGCGACACGCTCGGGTGAAGGATGTTGCGACAGTGGAAGGAATCCGCGATAACCAGTTAGTCGGATACGGACTGGTTGTGGGATTGCGAGGAACCGGAGACAGCTCGCAAACGGTATTTCCTGTGCAGACCCTAATATCGGCGCTGGAGCGAATGGGGGTAACGGTCCCGCAGACGGGCTCGAACAGTGCGAGCAACATGCAGGTAAAGAATATGGCCGCGGTATTTGTTGTGGCCACGCTGCCTCCGTTCAGCCGCCCCGGTTTTCGGGTGGATGTTACAGCCTCTTCAGCTGGAGATGCGCGGTCACTCGAAGGAGGGATTCTACTGATGACGCCCCTTTACGGGCCTGACGGACAAATCTACGCGCAAGCGCAGGGAGCAGTTGTTCTTGGAGGTTACATGAGCAGCGCCGGCGGCAGCACCCGGCAGCTGAACCACCCGACTACCGCAAGAATCCCGGGGGGAGCTCTGGTGGAACGCCCTGCCGGAATTGAAGTCAAACAGCTGCAAACAGTCAGCTTGATTCTGAATGATGCCGATTTTCACACGGCCGAGAAGATGGCGGGTTCTGTCAACGAGGCCTTGGGCAAAAAGCGTGCTCGTGCAATCGATAGCCGAAGAGTCGAGGTGTTGCCCGAAGAGAACGAAGACATCGCCTCTCTGATCGATAGAGTGGATGAGGTGGAAGTTGAGGTGTTCCCGCGTGCGCGTGTTGTGGTGAACGAGAGGACGGGGACGGTAGTGATCGGAGGTACGGTTCGCCTGCTTCCGATCTCGATTCTGCAAGGAGGGTTGTCGGTAAACGTGCAATCGGAGATCCAGGTATCGCAGCCGTCTTCATTTTCGGGCGGGACGACCCAAACCGTAGAGCAGACAAAAGTGGAAGCCCAGGATAAGCCGGTAAACCGGATTTCTTTGAAGCAAGGGGCAACTGTCGAGGACCTCGTGCAGGAGTTGCAGCAGATCGGAGCTGGTGCGAGGGAGGTCATTGCGATTCTGCAGGCGATGAAAGAGGCAGGTGCGCTCGAGGCGGACCTGGAGGTGCTCTGATTGATGGGATCGAACCGTGTGGTATGTGGTGAAGCGGTGGTGGGTCGGGAGGCGCAGCCCCGCCTTGTCAACTCGGCACGCGAATTTGAAGCTCAAATAATGAAGGAGTTGATTCGACCGATGACGCGGCCGGACGAGGACGATAACGGAACGGGATCGGAGGGGGCGCTGAACGATTTCGCAGGCGAGATATTGGGACAATCACTAAGTCGAGCGGGAGGGTTTGGCATTGCATCTCGAATCATAGGGAACCTCTCCCAAACTGAGAGGTCATGCTCGCCTGATTCCGGAATTGGAATTTCGCGGGATTTGAAAGCAGCTCGGCTAAAGTAGTCTGGCGGTCAGCCGATGAGTTCGCTAAGGAGAGTTATATATGGAGATTCGGAACAACTTTGAGGCTCTGAAGGCGTTTCTGGGTGTTTCATCGAGCGAGTCGACCAAGAGCGTGAAAGCCCAAGGTCCAGTGCCGAGCGACACACAGGCGGCGTTCGGCGGAGATGAGGCGACGCTGAGTGGAATCGGCGCCGCAATGCAGAGTGCCGCAGGGCAAGATGGTGTCCGGCCGGACAAGGTTGTTGCGGTGCAGCAGGCGCTGGCGGCAGGCACTTACAGAGTAGACGCGTCAAAAGTGGCGAACAAGGTAATCGATGCTATGCTTGGGCCGACGAGTGTCCATCCGGAGCGAGAATAGGCGCGAACGCGATGGAGCAGGAGTTGCGGAGTGTGGAATTAGCTCGAGAAGCAAGGAAGTCTCTCGCGAATTGCGATGATGAAATTCTTGAAGAATTGCTAGTTCGGTCTGGCGATTTGGCCGACGAGATAGTTAAGGCAACGCACTCGCGGAGTTTCGATCGAGCGGAGTTGGAAGCCTTCGGCGCACTTATTGAGATCACAAGGGAGAACATGACGATCCTTCGTCGCTCAAGAGCTCATGAGCCCGCTTCCTTGGAATATCAGCCGTTCTTCACCCGATTTGAAGATGGGGCGATGTACTGATGGGAACTATCAGCGCTGCTTTTTACCTCGTCACGGGAGCACTCGAGGCTGATCAGTCCGCGCTGAACGTAGTTGCCAATAACGTCGCGAATGCGAACACTCCGGGCTACACACGCGAGGTCGCCAACTGGAGTGAAAACACTCCGGTTGAAATCAACGGGATTTCGTACGGCACCGGAGTCAGCCAGACGGGACCGACGTCAGTTCGCGATCGAGTTCTGGAGGAGCGACTGGCTCAGCAGCAGCAAGCTGCGTCCGGCTCTTCGGCACGCCTGGCTGCGCTCGAGTCCGTGCAGGGGCTTTTCACGCCCGCCTCGGGATCCTCGAACACGACGGCAGGAGACATTGGAAGCGATATCACGGGGCTCTTCAACTCTTTTGCGTCACTGGAGGCAAACCCAACAGACACTTCGTTGCGAAGCCAGGTGCTGGCGACGGCTCGGAGACTGGCCGGTGATGTTTCGAATGCCGCGGCAAGCTTGAATCAGCAGCGAACTTCGTTGGATCAGCAGGCAGGGAGCATTACGAGCCAGGTGAATTCGCTGGCGGCGGCGATCGCGAAACTTAACCTGGAGATCGGAGGAAGTTCACCGAATGGAGATGCAGGAAGTCTGGAGGATGAGCGCCAGCTGGACATCTCAAAGCTCTCGCAGCTGATCGGCATCAATCAGATCAGAACTGAGAACAATGGAATTTCTATTACTGCTACAACAGGCGAAATGCTGGTTTCAGAAGGGACAAGTTACGCAATCTCGACTGGCCTTGTGAATGGCATGACCGATTTCTTCCTCGGGGGGAAGGACATCACGACGGGACTGGCGGAGGGAGGAGGCGAACTTGGGGGATTGCTGACAGTGCGGGATGAGGATATTCCGCGGGTGCTGAGTCAACTGGATCAACTTGCGTATGGCCTGTCTACGCAAGTGAACGCGTTGAACAACGCCGGGACGGACATGAATGGAAATACCGGAACGGTTGTAGATCCGCTCTACATTTTCACGGAGCCAGCGGCGGTCGCGGGCAGTGCAGCGAAGATGAATGTGGCGATGATGGACCCGTCGAAGGTTGCGGCTGCTGCGGCAGGACAGGGGCGCGGGGACAATGCAAATGCAGTGGCTCTTTCCGGCTTGAGGAACTTGAGCATCGTAGCGGGCCTGACGCCGTCAGGATTCTATTCAAGTTTCATCACGAACCTGGGCGCGACTGTGGCTCAGGTCAGAATCGAGAACACTGCCCAGAGTGCATCAGTAACCCAACTGCAGACAGCGCGCAGCGCATTGTCGGGCGTAAACCTGAATGACGAGGCCGCCTTCATGCAGCAGTTTGAACGGAGCTACCAGGCTGCATCTCAGATTTTTGCCATTCTGAATAAGATTATGGCTTCAGCGATCAACCTTGGCGAGCAGACGACGGTCGCGTAGCGGTTCGTAGGCACAATCATGATCCAGGACTGAATAAAATGCGAGTTGATCCAACATATGTGAGTAACCTGGTGAGCGCTCTTGACGGTGCTGTGAGCAGAGAGCAGCAATTGAGCAATCAGCTAGCGAGCGGTGGGCGGATCAATGCACTTTCTGACGATCCGGTTGCGGCGGGGAGAAATGCACTTCTGCTGAACCAGATACAGGCAGACGATGCGTTTACGCAGACCTCTAGCCTTGTTTCGGGACAGCTACAGGTCGCGGATTCGGCGCTTGGAAGCGTTGTGGCTCAACTGACTCAGGCGATAACGCTGGCGACGAGCGCGAATAACGGGACAAACAATGCGAGCGACTGGAAGGCGATTGCGAACCAACTCTCAGGAATTCTGAGAGAAGTGGAATCGCTGGCGAACAGCAACTATCAGGGGCAGTACATATTTGCCGGGGGCAGGACAACCACGCCGCCATTTTCCACTTCTTCTGCAACGATTCCGGCGATGACAACCTACGGCGGTGATAGCGATGTCAACTATCTTGTAACGCCGAATGGGCAGCGTATCGAGTTGAATGTTCCTGGAGATCAGATCTTTCTCGGAGCGAGCAGTGTGTTCGGGGTGCTTAACAGTCTAATTGCGGACTTCTCGATGGGAACCGTGGATTCGGCTCGGGCCGCCCAGGATACTGAGGCGCTCACGGGAGCCTTAAATTACGTTTCGCAACAACGGGTACAAATTGATAACTCCATCACGCAGGTTTCGACTGCTGGGGATGCGATGACGATCGAGAAGACTCAGCTTAGAGCGGCACAGACGGAACTGATGCAGGCCGATCTGGCCACTGTGGCTACACAGCTTTCATTGACGAAGACGCAACAGACTGCGCTCGAGTCGGTGATCGTTCAGCTCGGGTCGGGCAGCTTATTTGACAAGCTGCAGTGAGGTCGGTTGAGTGCTTGAGTCGGCAGCAGGCCCGTACCAGAAGACTGATGAGAATGGATGGGCGCGGCATGTATTCTTGTCGAGCCGAGCATAAGGCTCGCAAACCGAAAACATGGCCCCAATTCGTTCCCTATTCCTCGCTTTTTCGCTCCTTTTGTTCTTTTCGACTCCAGCTTTTCGCTCCGTTGCGCAGGCACGCACGGACTGGCCTGTCTACAACGGCGGGGTGGATGGAGATCACTATTCGCCACTAACGCAGATTACTCGCGAAAACGTAAAGCAGCTTGAAAAGGTCTGGACGTTCGATACTGGGGAACAGGGAAGTATTCAAACCAATCCGCTCATCGTAGGCCGGACGCTATATGGATATACGCCGAAGGATGAGGTGATCGCGATTGACGCGGCGACCGGGAAGCTGAAGTGGAAGTTTGATTCGGGGATTGTGGCCGGGCAGCCCGCTCGTGGGCTTGCTTACTGGAACGATGGTAAAGAAGGCCGCATTTATGCCGGGGTTATGAACTTCCTTTATTGTCTGGATGCCGAGACTGGGCATCTGATCAACAGCTTCGGCGAAAGCGGGCACGTAGACCTTCGCAAGGGGCTGGGCATTCCGGGAGCGAAGAGCGACTTCAGTGCCTTGTCGATTGCGCTGACTACACCCGGGGTGGTTTATAAGGACATGATTATCGTGGGCGGACGGAATCCTGAGGCGAAGCCGTCGCCACCTGGTTACATCCAGGCGTTCGATCTTCGGAGCGGGCAGTTGCGCTGGACATTCCATACGATCCCCGTGCCCGGTGAGCCGGGATATGAGACCTGGCCCAAGGACGCATATAAGGATGCGGGAGCCGCAAACAACTGGTGCGGCATGGCACTGGACGCAGAGCATGGGATCGTTTACGTCCCAACTGGTTCGGCTGTGATGGATTTCTATGGCGGGGATCGTGTGGGCAACGATCTGTACGCGAACAGCCTACTGGCGCTGGACGCAAACACGGGCAAGCGGATCTGGCATTTCCAAGGAGTGCACCACGACATCTGGGATCGTGACTTTCCATCGCCGCCCGCGCTTTTTGCGATTGAGCGGGATGGCAAGCGGGTCGATGCAGTGGCTCAAACGACGAAGCAGGGTTATCTGTATCTCTTCAATCGGGCGAACGGCGAGCCGTTGTTTCCTATCCGCGAGCATCCTTACCCGAAGAGCGATGTGCCGGGAGAGGTGACCTCGCCGACGCAGCCCAAGCCGGATCTGCCGGAACCGTACGCACGCCAGGAGCTGAACGAGGGCATGCTTACGACGCGCACGCCGGCTGCGCACGATTGGGCGCTGAGAACGTTCCATACATTCCGGAACGGCGGGCAGTTCTATCCATTTGCTGTGGGTCAACAGACGGTGATCTTTCCCGGGTTTGACGGTGGCGCGGAGTGGGGTGGGCCGGCGATCGATCCAGCGCACGGCGTGATTTACATCAATGAAACGGAGATGGTGTGGACGGGGGCAATCGCGCTGAGCAGCGCTCACAGTCCAGGCGAGGCCCTTTACCAGAGCCAGTGCGCGATGTGCCATGGAATGGACCGGGGCGGATCGCCGCCTGCGTTCCCATCGCTGGTGAACGTGACGAACCGGCTGCCGAACGAGAAGATCGTCTCGACGATACAGCACGGCGTTGGACGTATGCCCTCGTTTCCGGATATCAAGGGCGATCACCTGGAGTCTCTGCTCGCATTCTTGCGCAATGCAGGTGCGGCGGCTCCTCCCCGCGAACTGGTGGCAGTACCTGCGGCAGAACATACGCAAACAGCGGCCGGAGATCCTGCCGGAGCGAAGGTCTACGCAGAGCAGTGTGCGACCTGCCACGGGCCAAAGTTGGAGGGCATTCAGCCGGCTCCGTCGCTTGTGGGGATTGGCGCTCGCATGAATGCGGCACAGGTGTCGGAAGTGGTTCAGAAAGGTAAAGGCGATATGCCGCCAGCGGACGCGAAGGGCGCGCAACTAGATGCGCTGCTGCGGTTCCTGGAAGTGGGCACAACGGTGAAGAAGCAGGAGGCAAACCCGGACGAGTTCTCGAACAAGTACATCTTCAGTGGTTATCGGAAGTTTCTTGACCCAGATGGATACCCGGCGATTACACCACCCTGGGGAACTTTGAATGCGATCGATCTGAAAACGGGCAAGTACCTATGGAAGGTGCCGCTTGGGGAGTATCCGGCGCTGGCGAAGCAGGGTATGACGAACACGGGCAGCGAAAACTATGGGGGACCGGTTGTGACGGCGAGCGGGCTGCTATTCATTGGGGCGACGGTGTACGACCACAAACTTCGAGCCTTCGACACCGCTTCAGGCAAGGTGCTTTGGGAGACGGAGCTTCCATTTTCGGGAGTGGCGACCCCGGCGACCTACTCTGTGGATGGGCGGCAGTATGTGGTGATTGCGGCCAGTAATGCGCGGACACCGAATGAGCCGCAGGGAGGCATGTATGTGGCGTTCGCGCTACCAGCTGAGAAGGCGAAAAAGCCCTGAGTTTGTGGCTGACGCTAAGCGACGGACAATGCTAGACTCGCAGGCACTCTGATGATTTTGAAGCAGTATTATCTCGGCTGCCTGGCTCATGCCTCTTACCTTCTCGGTGACGAGAGGAGCGGGACTGCAGTCATTGTGGATCCCCAGCGCGACATTCACCAGTACGTTGTGGATGCGGAGAAATTCGGGCTGAATATCAGGCACGTATTTCTGACGCATTTCCATGCGGACTTTCTTGCGGGGCATCTGGAACTGAGAGATGCGTGTGGAGCAACGATTCACCTAGGATCGCGCGCTCAGGCGGAGTACCGTTTCGTGCCGATGGAGGACGGGGATGTTCTTGCATTCCCGGGCATGCAGCTCCAGGTGTTGCACACGCCGGGGCACACTTTCGAATCGATTTCGATTCTGGTGTTCGATCTGGCAAAGAGCAAAAGCGATCCCTACGCAGTACTTACTGGAGACACTCTGTTCATTGGGGATGTTGGACGGCCTGATCTGCGCGCGTCGCTTGGATGGACCGCGAATGAGCTGGGCGGGCATCTCTACGATTCGCTCCACACGAAGCTTCTGACGCTACCGGATGCAGTGCTCATCTATCCTGCGCATGGTGCGGGATCGCTGTGCGGAAAGAAGCTTTCGTCAGACACCGTATCTACGCTTGGCGATCAACGCCAGTTCAACTACGCGCTGAAGCCGATGACAAAGGACGAATTTGTCCGGCTGGTAACGGCGGACCAGCCAGATGCCCCGCCGTACTTCACCTATGACGCGGTGCTGAATACGCGTGAGCGCGCCACGCTGGACCAGCAAATGGAGCAGGTACTCAAACCAGTTGAACTGGAAGAAGTGCTGACGCTGGGAGATCGCGGCGCACAGATTCTGGATGTTCGAGAGCCGGCTGAATACGCAACGGGGCATCTGGCGGGGAGCATCAACATCGGACTAGGTGGACAATACGCAACGTGGGCTGGCACCGTGCTGGACCGGTCGAAGCCAATCGTGATTATCGCGGAACCAGGACGCGAGTACGAGGCTGCTGTTCGGCTTGGCAGAATCGGGTTCGACCACATCATGGGGTATCTCGGCGGCGGTATGGCCGCGCTGGCGGAGAGGCCAGATCTGGTTTGGCCTACGGAACGGGCTGGAGTGCTGATCGCAGCGGAGGAGTTGGCATCAGCGGATCCGCCGTTCGTTCTTGATGTGCGCGCTCCGATGGAATGGGAAGGGAAGCACATCGAATCGAGCAGGAATATACCGTTGAATCGGCTCCAGGAGAGAATTTCTGAAGTGCCTTGCGATCGGAAGATTGCGGTGCATTGTGCCGGAGGATACCGGTCATCGATCGCGGTCAGCATTCTGCACCAGCATGGGATCACGAACCTGATCGAGCTTGCTGGCGGACTGGCGGCATGGGAAGCGGCGGGGCTGCCCGTGGTTTCAGGCACCTCTCAGTCCGGCTAGGACCGGAGTGGGGCGCGGAGGACTATCGCTTTTTCTTCGCCTTTCACGTGAAAATCGGGTATGCTGTCCATCGCAACACGGAGGTTGCACGATGGACATTCAAAAAGAACTCATCGCTGAATACGACCGCGAAACGGCCAATACTCGAAAGCTGCTGGAGGCAATTCCCGAGGATGTCGATTTCAATTGGCAGCCGCACGCGAAATCTATGAATCTGGGCAAGCTTGCGGGACACGTATCCGATACGAATGGAGATTGGGCTCTGCACACTTTGACGCGGGACCGGCTCGACTGGAACCCGGAGATGAACTCCGAGGATGCAGCCAGCAAGAAGGACTTGCTTGCTCGGTTCGAAAAGCAGGTCGGCGCAGTTGGTCCCGCTTTGGCTGCGATGACGCCGGAGAAGTGGGATTCGAATTGGCAGTTTGTCGCCGGAGACCAGACCTGGATCGATGACAACAAGTACAACGTGTGGCGTACCTGGGTGATGAACCATCTCATCCACCATCTCGCGCAACTCGGAGTTTATCTGCGCATGCTGGACAAGAAGATTCCTGGAACTTACGGACCGTCGGCAGACGAGATGTGATGATCTGTTATCTGGAAGCGGGGCGACACAAATCAGGTCGCCCTCTCCAGCTTAGGGCTCGGATCTGATGCGAAAATCGCTTCGTCTATGCTGGAGTCATGCCCTTTTCTTTTCCCAAGGTATATCCAATTCTGGACTCATCCGTGATTCCGGCGTTCGCCAGAGTTGAGTATCTGACTAGGATTGGGCGCGGCTTGAGTGATGCCGGCGTGACGCTTCTGGAGTACCGTAACAAGACCGGTTCAGAAGCACAGATTCTTGCTGATGCCGCCGCCTTACGCCGAGCATTGCTAGCCGAAACAGTAAATCTGATTCTAGACGACAGGGCTGATCTCGTTGAGCGTGCTGGGTTTGATGGAGTTCATGTCGACGCCGGGGATCTGACCCCTGCACAGGCTCGACGGCTTCTCGGTCCGGATCGAATTGTAGGAACATTCGGAGGCAGCGACGGGCTCTTGCCCGGGATCCTAGAGGTGTCGGCGGATTACTTGGCTATTGGTCCGGTGTTTGAGACACGGACGAAACATACCGAGAAGAGACCGATCGGAGTTGAAGGCGTGCGTCGGCTTAGGCAGCAGGCCGGACCTGATGTGGTGTTGAGCGCGGTGGCAGGGATCACGCTGGAGACGGCGGCCTCTGTTATTGATGCCGGGGCGACAATGGTGGCGGTTGCGGAGGCCATCTTCAGGACGAATGACCCAGCGCGTGAGTTTGAGCGATGGATGCGGGAACTTGGCTGAGGCCGGAAGTTTAGGCAAGACAATTGAATTGAATTCGGATAAAACAAGCGCAGTGTCGACTCCCGAAATTACCACTCCAGAAAAGCAGACTGCGCACCAGGCGCCAGCCATGGTGCAAACTCTTGGGCTGTTCAGTTCCACCGCACTCGTTGCCGGCTCAATGATCGGATCCGGAATCTTCCTAGTCAATGCCGATATTGCGCGAACCACAAACTCACCGGCCTTGGTCGTCGGAGCGTGGATCGTCACGGGAATCCTGACGATGATCGGCGCGCTTAGTTACGGCGAGCTCGCTGCGATGATGCCGAAGGCGGGCGGCCAATACGTCTATCTGCGAGAGGCGCTCGGGCCGATGTGGGGATTCCTGTACGGCTGGACGCTTTTCATGGTGATTCAGACGGGAACCATCGCTGCTGTCTGTGTTGCGTTCGGCAAGTTTCTGGGAGTCTTCTTCCCGTCCATTTCAACAACACATTGGCTGTGGCACATTGCGCATGTGCCGCCGATTCCGCTAGGGCCGATGGTGCTGGGAAACATGGACATTGGAGTCAACACCGCGAATCTGACGGGAATCGTGATTGTATTTCTGCTGGCAGTGGTGAACATCTTCGGCGTGAAACTTGGGGCGCTGATCCAGAATATCTTTACTTCGGCGAAGGCTCTTTCGATGGCGGGGCTCATTCTGCTCACTTTGACGATTGGCCGGAATGCCACAGCGATGGCTGCTAACTTCGGCTCGAACATGAGCGAGTTCTGGCGGAATGCGGGCTGGAATGCGATGCATCCAGTACAGGTGGGTATCGGCGGACCGATCGTTCTCGTCAACATGGTTGTCGTTCTTGCGGTTGTGCAGGTGGGGTCGTTGTTCTCGTCTGACGCATGGAACAACATCACATTCACAGCGGGAGAGGTGAAGAACCCGCGACGGAACATTCCGTTGTCGCTGGTATTGGGCACTGGGTTCGTCACTACGGTGTATATCCTGGCCACAATTGGCTACCTGATGGTGCTGCCGATGCATGGAGACCCGCACGGCGCGAACGCTCTGGCGCGTGGTCTCCAGTTCGCTGCGGAGGATCGTGTCGGTACGGCAGCGCTGGAGGTGATGTTTCATTCCAGTGGGGCGTATCTAATGGCTGCGGCCATCATGATCTCCACATTCGGCTGTGCGAATGGATTGTCGCTGGCAGGTGCTCGCGTTTATTACGCGATGAGCCAGGACGGACTGTTCTTCAAGTCCGTTGGAAAGCTGAATGAGAAGTACAAGACGCCGGCAAAGGGGCTGATGGTGCAGGCATGCTGGACTGCGCTGCTGTGTATCTCGGGTTCGTATAGCCAACTGCTGGACTACATCATCTTTGCGGCGCTCGTCTTCTACATGCTGACTATCCTGGGGCTGTTTGTTCTTCGCGTGAAGCAGCCAAACGCCAATCGTCCGTACAAGGCGCTGGGATATCCAGTGCTGCCGGCGCTCTATATTGTGATCGCTTCATGGATCTGCATTGTGCTGCTGCGGTACAAGCCGCAATACACGTGGCCGGGATTGGCGATCGTTGTGCTCGGTGTGCCGGTGTACTGGCTGTGGTCGCGTCGGTCGCGAGCCTGAAGACAGAGACCGCGTCGAGTTTTTATTTGCCGGGACGGATTGAGGGTTTTCTGGTCTCCGATCTCTCCAAGGCGGAAGATCTTTCGGCTCCGCTCAGGACAGGCTGTGGGGCAGCAAGCCTTTGAAGATGACGGGGATCACTCGCTGATTTCGGGCGGCCCTCCGGGGCGCGGGAGCTGCGAGGATTTTGTTTCCAGGGTTTCACCCTGGGTCATTTTCGGATCTCCCTCCGGGAGATTCTTCCAGCGGTAAACAAATCGGAGAGCGGCGGGTTAACGGTTTTCTTCTCCCACCCAAGCAGAGCTTGGATGGGGCACCCAGCGTCTATGCCAGGGGAGTTGGTGGTCTCCCATGTCTCTAAGGGCGGAAGATCTTTCGGCTTCGCTCAGGACAGGCTATGGGGCACCAGGTTATTTGAAGATGACGAAGTTTCCCTCGCTGATTTCAAGCGGCCCTCTGGGGTGCAGGACTGGCATGGGTTTTGTTCCCAGGGTTTCACCCAGGGCTATTCTCGGATCTCCCTCCGGAGATGAAGGCTGCTGCCCGGTCGAAACTTGTTGCAGCGCGCTGTTTACTATCTGCTAACTCCCATTAAAAATATTTTTGACAGTCTGTGTGCGGAAAGATCCTGCTTTCAGAGGTTTACAGCGCGGGGTGCGCTGTAAAGATTCTGTTTTCTTCTATTTAGCGTCACAGACGTCTCGGCAAAGGACTTAGCAGCCCGCAACGGCGACGGGAGTCCCTTTGGTGCTGGGTTGTGGCTCGGCTGGTTGAGATGGTGCATGACTCTATTGTGCCGAATTTGGGTGAAATAGCATGCAAAACGGAGGGATGGATTATCGCTTTCTCCAAAGTTACCGACCACGGTCAACTCCGTGAATGCTTCGCTCCATTTGAGCGAGCGTAAGTTCCCCCACGCTCGTGCAGTTTGCACTGCGCAGCCCTGACGATTATTCGAGCGCACAATGTTGCGAGATCACAGGCGACATCCCTGAGCCGACCACAGGATTCCCGACGGCGTCATGAAATTCGGATCATCCAAGCGTGCGAGATCCTCATCAAACTCTCTCGACGTTATATAGTTGCCATCGATCATTGGTGTTCGAAGCTGTTCAAGATTTGCTTTGAGCAAAGAGGCTCCCGGAGAACCACCCTTGAACATGAACACCTGTGCCTCTGCGCTTACCTGGGATAATCCGTGTGCGCGCAAGCTCGCGAATAGTTTCCGCCCATAGCGCCGATCAACCCCGCCATTATCAAAGAACTTCAACATCGCACGATGTGCTTTGAGGAAGACCTCGCCTGAACTGGCCACCGGATCGGGTTCCATGGATGCAGTGTCGTATTCCTCGGCGACAAGCCAACCGCCTGGCTTCAATGCTGAAATCATGCGCTGCAGAGCCTGCTCGCGCTGCGGAAGATGCATAAGCACCAGGCGGGTATATACCAAGTCGAAAGCTGCTTCCAGCGGCGGGTCGGTAACGATGTTGTGGCGGCGCACCTCAATTCCAGATTGCTTCAACGGCTCGAGAAAGCGAGTGTCAATATCGGTCACGAGTACATGACCGGTTGGACCGACGCGATCCGCTAACCAGCGGGCTATCGAGCCCCCGCCACCTCCGACCTCCAGGCACGCCCACCCGCGACTTACGCCACATTGATCCAAATGGCGGAAGGTACCAGGATTGAACAATTCAGCAAGAGCTGTGAATCGCCTGGGTGCTTCCGGGCTGTAATTCGCTAGCAGGTAATTGTGAGGTGACGTGCTCATGCTTTCTCCGTCCAGCAGATAGTCAACGAATATGATCGCTGACGCCGCTTTGTCATCGTACGCCGCGTCGACTATCCCCCATCGAAATCTTTCCCGCGTTCCAAGCTGACGGGCAATTTCGCTCTGATATTCATGGACTCGAGCCAGTTCGCGTTCTGAGGATGTTGAGGCGCGAGAGACAAGCGCAGTTGCGGGAATCTGAAGATCCCGCTCTCTGCGTCGATTTCAAAAGGTGCGTTCACGGTCTGTTGTTCGAGTGGCCACAAACGAAATGGCCTCCCTTTCGAGAGGCCATTTGGATTTGGTGCTGGCGGGCTGTTGCGGCTAGGCCGTTGTCTTGGCGCAGAACTCGTCGAAGGCGCGGATCAATTCGCCGGCAATCTGCTGTGCGGTGGACTGCTCGATGACGAAGCGCTGCATGAGGTAGACGAGCTTTCCGTCACGCATGATTGCGACAGCGGGAGAGGTCGGCGGGTTTCCGTCGAAGTAGCTGCGGGCGCGTTCGGTAGCTTCGCGGTCCTGGCCGGCGAAGACGGTGACCTTGCGGTCGGGCTGGTTCTGCGAATTGGAAAGGGCGAGCCGCACACCGGGCCGCATCTTGCCTGCTGCACAGCCGCAGATGGAGTTGACCACTAGGAGGGTGGTTCCGGGTTGCGAGACAGCAGCATCGACCTCATCAGCGGAGCGCGCTTCTGAGATACCGGCGCGAACCAATTCTTCGCGCATGGGAATGACCATCAGTTCTGGGTACATGTAACCTCCGGCAGCCTCGCAGGCCGCCTGGCTTCATTCTACAGAAATCCAGCATTGAAGCCTGATTTACCCTTGAAGCAAATGCGAATCGAAGAAAACAGGGAGCTTGGACCGCTGACAACGTTTGGGGCGGGCGGGCCGGCTCGCTGGTTTGTCCGGGCGGAGAGCGAGGAAGAGGTCGCGGAGGCGATCGAATGGGCTCATGGCAAGCGGACACCGTTTTTCATTCTGGGCGGGGGCAGCAATCTGCTGGTGGCGGATTCCGGCTTCGATGGGCTTGTGCTGCAGATTGCGCTGAAGGGAATTCGCTCGGACACCACACTCGATGTAAAAGGACGGCGGTTTGAGGCGGCGGCCGGCGAGGACTGGGATTCGTTCGTCGAGAAGACATTGGGAGAGAACTGCGCGGGGCTCGAGTGTCTTGCGGGAATTCCGGGAACGGTGGGCGGGACGCCGGTGCAGAATGTCGGTGCTTATGGACAGGAGGTTGCGAGCACAATTGAAAATGTTCGGGCCTACGATATCGAGCAACGTGCAACTGTGGAGTTGGGTGCCGATGAGTGCGGGTTCAGCTATCGACGGAGCCGGTTTAATTCGATTGATAGGGGACGGTTCGTGATACTGAGCGTCCGGTATCGGCTTCAGCCGGGCGGAGCGCCGTTGATCAAGTACGCGGATTTGGCGCGGGTCTTTCCGGCGGGCTCAACGCCATCTCTGCTGCAAGTGGGAGATGCCGTCAGAACGATTCGAAAATCGAAAGGGATGCTCCTCGTCGAGGGTGATGCGGATTGCCGAAGCGCAGGAAGCTTCTTCAAGAACCCGGTGATTGCCGAGGAGAAGGCAACGGAGATTGCGCGGATCGCGGGAATGGAACCGCCGCGTTTCCCGGCTGGGGCGGAGTTCCCCGGGATGGTGAAGGTATCGGCGGCGTGGTTGATTGAGAAGGCTGGATTCGCACGGGGGTTCCAACTTGGACGGGCTGGCATCTCCTCCAAACACACGCTGGCGCTTGTGAATCTAGGCGGGGCCACGGCAACTGAGATCGTCGCTCTGGCGAGCCAGATACGATCGGCGGTCTTCGAGAGGTTTGCCGTCGATCTGGAGATGGAACCCGTCGTGCTGGGATTCTGAGCAAAGGCTCGGTGTGCCACTTTGGCGCGATGGGGAGCGACTAAGCATTCTGTTAGGCTAAGACCAAGAGATGAACGACAACCTGCACACTTTAAGGTGTTTTGGATGCGGTGCGCGCATCGCCGGAACCGAGGCCCGGCCCGACTTTCGCTGCGTGCAATGCGGCGATCTTTTCGAGGTTGAGTATGCAGGGTGGGGCCAGCGGCAAGGGAAGGACCGGCCGAATCCTGGTGCGCTGAAGTGGTTGTGGCGCGAGCGCCGCTGCTCCAGTGAAGCTCTGGACCAGAGCGGAGTATGGCGGTTCCGCGAGATGCTGCCGATTCTCGACAACTTTGGAAACGCAGTCAGCCTGCATGAGGGGAACACTCCGCTGTACAAGCTGAAAAGGGCGGCCAAGGCTCTGGGGATCGATGAACTGTTCGCGAAGCATCAGGGTATGAATCCGACGGGGTCATTCAAAGATACGGGAATGACGGCGGCTCTTAGCGTTGCGAGAGAGCGGGGCTTTAAGTGGGTGGCATGCGCTTCAACGGGGAACACCTCCGCGGCGATGGCGGCGTATGCGGCTCGGGCAGGGCTTCGCAGCCTTGTACTTATCCCAGAGGGGAAGATCGCATGGGGCAAGCTGTCACAGGCCATGGATTACGGCGCGGTGACTTGCCAGCTCAAGACCGATTTCGATGGATGTGTTCGAGTTCTTACTCAGATCGTGAACGAAGAGCCGATCTATCTGTTGAACTCGGTGAACCCTTACAGGCTGGAAGGACAGAAGACGCCGGCGATGGAGATTGCGGAGGCATTCGACTGGATGGTTCCGGATCATCTGATCGTGCCTGGCGGGAACCTCGCCAACAGCTCGGCGTTGGGGAAGGGATTTCGCGAACTTCAGGAACTCGGGCTGGTGGCGCGGGTGCCGCGAATCTCAGTCATCCAGGCCGAAGGGGCGAATCCGCTGGCGCGGGCTTTCGCTGAGAACAATGGGGAAGATTTGCATCCGGTAGAAGCTCAGACACGCGCTACGGCGATTCGCATTGGAAATCCTGCATCGTGGCGGAAGGCGGCAAAGGTCGTTCGCGAGACGGGGGGATGGTGTCTCGATGTGTCGGAGGCGGAGATCGCGATTGCGAAGGCGGAGATCGGCGCCGAGGGCCTGGGATGCGAGCCGGCGTCAGCGGTGACGCTTGCCGGACTGAAGAAGCTCTGCACGCAGGGAAAGATCGCGTCGAATGAATCGGTGGTTCTGTTGTTGACGGGGCACACGCTGAAGGATGCCGACTACACGATCAACTTCCACCGGGGGACGCTTCTCACCGAGGCCGAGACCGCGGGTTACGAGGAAGCAATCGCGGGCAGAAAACGCGATGCCGTTGTGGTTGATGCTTCGCCGCAGGCAGTGCTGGCCACGCTTAAGGGACTTGTCGAATGAACGGCAAGAAGTTCAAGATGCGGCTGCCGGCCACATCTGCGAACCTGGGATCGGGATTCGATACGGCAGCGGTTGCGCTTGATTTCTATCTCGACATCGAAGCTGAGTGCGCCGATGAGTTTGCGATCGATGCCGCCGGGCACGACGCGGCAATCTGCTCGAAGCTCGAGAACAATCTCATTCTGGATACCTACAGCCAAGTGCTGACGGGGCAGGGTGCAGGTGTGCAGCCGCTCTCGATCCGAATGCAGAATGAGATCCCGCTGGGGATGGGGTGCGGTTCCTCCGCTGCGGGGCGGCTCGCTGCGATTTCGCTTGCGGCGCATTTCGGGAACCTGAACTGGAGCGATGAGCGGATTCTGGAAGAAGCCTGCGCTCTTGAAGGTCATCCGGACAATGCAGCGGCGTGCTGGCTGGGAGGATTCGTCGCGGCTGCGATGGACGGGAGGACCGTATTTGCTGCCCAAGTTGAGCCGTCTTCGGATTGGCGGGCCATTGTCGCGTATCCCGCGGAGTCGCTTGCAACGAGTACGGCTCGCGCAGTTCTTCCTGCGACGTATTCAAGCGGCGACGTCGTGACAAACCTTCAGTCGGTGTCGATGTTGGGACTTGCATTCGCGCAGGCGCGCGGCGATCTGTTGAGCGTGGCGATGCGCGATAGGATTCACCAGCCGTACCGATCGCAACTATGCCGGTTGCTGCCGCAGCTTTTGCCTCTGGTTGGAAAAAACGGGATTCTCGGGGTGGCTCTGAGTGGCGCGGGACCAGCCGTGCTGGTGATCGTGGGTTCAGCGAGGGAGACAAGTGAGGCGTGCGAGTTGATTCGTTCTGTGACGAGCGAAGTTAAGCCGCGGCTTGTGGTGAGCGGATTTCCCTCGTTTGGCGCCGCTCAATCGAGAGGCTGAACAGTATTTGTTGTCTGATTTTATTCACTCCGCAGTTAACTCTGAAATCGTGTGATAACCGTGAGGTAAATCACCGCATGGGGATTACCCGTTCGATTACCTAAGTTTCCTTGATCTTGAGTGGAAGACAACCTAAATTCGCAGCGTGGGCAGTTCTGGGGGAGGGCTGCTCTAGCGCCCGTGATCCGAATAGGATCCGGGCGCTTCTAATTTCTGCACAACTGCCGGATCTCAAGCAGAGCACACCTGTCCCGCCAGGGCAGATACGGGGTCATTGCCGGATTGCGACCAAATCGTCTTTTCAGGCATCTTATAGGGGCGCTGTTTCAGTTAGTCTGGGTAGGTGCGCTGGCACGATAAGGAGAATCATGGCGGGTGCGGGAGTATTGGAAGTAAGTGATGCAACATTCGAGCAAGAGGTTTTGAAGAGCGAGCAGCCGGTCCTGGTGGACTTCTGGGCTGCCTGGTGCGGCCCGTGCAGGGCGATCGCGCCTATCGTTGACGGCGTAGCTCAGAGCTATGCGGGGAAACTCAAGGTGGCCAAGGTGGATGTAGACCACAATGCGGCGACACCTTCGCGGTACGGAATTCGAGGGATTCCTGCGCTTTTGTTCTTCAAGGGCGGGAAGGTCGCGGATCAAGTGGTGGGGTACGCGCCTCAGAACGTGATTGAGGAGAAAGTTCAGCGCCTTCTTGCCTGAAGGACTGCTGGTTGCCAGCTAAAGCGAAGAGGCCCGGCTGCATGCCGGGCCTCTTTCTGTCTGCAGAAAAGCTTTAGCGGTATTTGCGAAGTACTCCCAGTACGCGTCCCTGAATAGCCACCTGGGCTGCCGGGACGAAGATCGGCTCCATTTCAGTGTTCGCAGGCTGCAGACGAATCATGCTGCCCTCGGCGTAGAAGCGCTTCAACGTAGTCTCGGAACCATGCACGAGGGCGACGACAATTTCGCCCTGTCGAGCGGTCCTGGCACGCTCTACCAGCACGTAGTCTCCGTTGATAATGTGCTCGTCTCGCATCGAATCGCCCTTCACTTCCAAGGCGAAGACATCCCTGTTGCCGACAACGTCGCGCAATGAGATGGTTTCGGTGTTTTCGGAGGTCTCGACCGGCAAGCCAGCTGCGATTCGTCCGGCGAGAGGCAGGCGATCGCTGGATCGATTTCGAGCTCCGGGAGGCAGGATGTCAATGGAACGGCTCCTGTTGTGAACGCGATCGAGGAGGCCCTTCTTCTCGAGATTGGTTATGTGCTTGTGGACCGTAGCCAGACTCTTCAGTCCCATGGCTCTAGCTATCTCTTCGAAAGAGGGGGAATAGCCGTTGCGGGACACGAACGATTCGAGGAAATCGATTATCTCTTTTTGCCTTCGAGTGACAGCCATGGGCGGATTATAGCGAAGAAAAAGCGAATTGCAAGGAACTTCTTTTGCCTTTCGTTCTCCATGGAGCACAGGAAGTAAATCGAGTGACCCAGCAGGCATTGGGGCTATTGATTTGCGCTTTGCCGCCGATTAACTATTTTGAGCCGGAGCGCCGCTGCATGATCTCACTGAAACGCTATTTAGATAGATCGAACGAAGAAACGGCGTCACGCGCCGTTGAAGAGTCTCCGTGCATGGCGATCATCGAGGCGTATGCTTCCAGCCTGTGCCAGATAAGCGAGTCCGGAGGGCTTGCTTGTCCGGCGAGGGACGTAGATCTGAAGCGGGGCATGATCCGCATTACGGACATGCTGCGGAACAGGCCTACTTTAGACTCTGTAGCTGCATCCGAGATTGCGGTGCGGGATCTGATGCAGGGGTGGGCGAAGGACGTAGCCGCGCACTTCGATGCGAAGGCCGCTGATGTCCGGGATTTGCTACTTGTCATTTCGCGAACGGCGGAGTCGCTTGGCAACAAAGACGACCGGATAGCGCGTAGCATCGATTCCGTCACGAAGCAGTTGTCTTCGATCACGAGTTTGGATGACGTGAGCAGGATGCGTGCATCTGTAGAAGCGAGTGCGCGTGAACTGAAGGGCCAGGTAGAAAAGATTACTGCCGAACGTAAAGCCCTTGTTGATCACCTTCGGGCAGAGGTGTCCACATATCAATTAAAGCTGGAGAACGCAGAACGCGTATCATCGCGCGACGCGCTGACCGGCGTTGGAAGCCGTCACTGGGTGGAGAGCCGTATTCAGGAGAGGATCAACTCGGCGATGCGGTTCTCAATTGTGCTCATCGACATCGATGGATTTCACAACGTCGTAGAATCCTGCGGCAACCTCGTCGGGGATGTGCTGCTGAAGGAGTTTGCGCGAGAGCTTCGCTCCGCATGCAGGTTCACAGACGTGCTGGGACGTTGGGGCAACGATGAGTTCATGCTGCTGCTTGATGAGGTTGGCGAAGAGATCCGGCCAAAGGTTGAGCGACTGCGGATAGCGATCTGCAGGAATTACCATGTTCCCGGCAGGACCGGGTACGTCAACGTTCCCCTTTCAGCGTCTATCGGAGTGGCTGAAGTTGAGGATGATGACGATGTGCAGGCGGTGCTTGAACGTGCGGATCGCGATATGTGCCGCGAGCGGGCGCGGGCGCTGGAGAAAACTGCTTAGCGATGACCGGCTATCACCCTAATAGGTCCTTGGGTGTGTCTGACATCACAAGGCGTGAGCACCTTGCTCCGCTTCAGGAAACACTTCACGCTCATACCATTTCGACAAACTGTCAGATCTTGCGATTCCCTTTACATTGAATTCCATTTCGCTTCGAGCGATTGTGGAGAGGTGCCAGGTCAGACCTATTTAACCGCGCACTCTGGGCCAGCGTTGCGGTCCTTTGATGAAGGGACGAGTTGTATGACTGTGCTGATCGCCGAAGATGACTTTGCGCTGGCCACATTTCTCAAGCGGGTATTTGAAAGGGAGAGCGACTCTGTCCGGGTGGTTTCGGACGGGGTAGCGGTGGTAGAAGCCTTTCGAGACGAATGCCCGGACCTGACCATTCTTGATTTGAATCTGCCGAAGAAAGACGGAGAGAGCGCCCTCGTTGAGATGCGCGAGTGGGACACAGACCGCCCCATCCTGATCTTGACCGGGCGAACGGATGTGCAAAGTCGCGTGCGCTGCCTCGAGCATGGAGCGGACGACCTGATTCTCAAGCCGTTCAGCCTTCTTGAACTGCAGGCACGGTGCAAAAGTCTTATGCGGCGAAGGACACCCGCGAATGTCTTGCTTCGCGCCGAGAATCTCGAAGTAGACCGGATGAACCGCTCAGTCAAGCGTTTTGGGCAGAGCATCACTCTCACCAACAAGGAGTTCGCGCTGCTTGAGCAGTTGCTCTTGCATCGTGGGAACTGCCTCTCCCGTTCGGAGCTTCTTCAGACGGTGTGGAACTCTGAACCTGCGCAGACCACAAACATCGTTGACGTTTATGTGAACTACCTGCGCCGCAAACTTGAAGATCGTCCTCCGGGCTCGATGATCCGGACTCTTCATGGAAAGGGCTACATGATTCCGCGAACATCGGGAAGAGTTGCCGGCCTCCAAGCTGCAGACTAACTCGAATGAACTTATCCGGAGATATGCAATGGCGACTGCAATGCATTCGATAACGAGAGCACAAATCAAGAAGCGCACGGCCCTTGTTGCCAGTGCAGACAGTTGCTTCCGGCAGAGCGTGAGCGAAGCTCTCACAGGATTGCGATGGGATGTGCGCGAGGCGCAAGGCGGAGCCCAGGCATGGGGCGAAGCAATGGATCAGCAACCGCAGACGATGATCGTTGATACGTGGCTCCCGGATCTGGACGTTCAAGAGTTTCTGCGCGAGTTTCACAGCTCATTTCCGCATGTCGACATCATTTCGAATGATCGTGGCCCCTTCGAGGGGGCTGCTCCCAGCCCGTATCGGCAGGAGGTTCTGTATGCACTGAACCGCCGGGAACGGACCGACACTGCTGCCTGGAATTGTGCGCCATCGTTGGAAGAGAGCGACATGTCAGACGGGCGCTCGTTGAGTGATTCAGTTCCCAATGCATTGGAAGCGAGAAAGACAATCGCTATTACGACTTCAAATGATGGCCCAGTTCACTTCCACTCTGATCCTTTATCGACCAATGCATCACCTTCCATGACCCGCATCCCTGAGCTTATAGGCGATTCTGCTGTAATGCTCGAGGTGAGCCGTCGCATCAGGCGGGTAGCGCCTCTGGACACTGCAGTGTTGATCGAGGGGCCGACTGGATCTGGGAAAGAGGTTGTAGCTGCAGCGCTGCACCGGCTGTCACCTCGCAGACACAAGCCGTTCGTTGCAATCAACTGTGCCGCGATCCCAGAGGCACTGCTTGAAGCCGAACTTTTCGGTCATACGCGGGGCGCATTTACAGGTGCGGTGCAGGGCCGGACGGGGCGCATTGAAGCTGCCCATGGCGGAACTCTGTTTCTTGATGAAATCGGCGAGATGCCCCTCGCTCTGCAGGCAAAGCTCCTGCGCTTCGTGGAAAGCGGGGAACTACAGCGTGTGGGCGATAACGAGACAGTAAAGGTCGACGTTCGGATCATTTCAGCGACACATCAGCGTCTTCGCCACCTTTCGAGATCTGGTGGGTTCCGCGCAGATCTTTACTATCGCGTGGCGGTGTTTCTGATTCGCACGCCGGCACTGTCAGAGCGACTCGAGGATCTTCCTCTTCTTGTAGATCACTTTCTGGAAAGAATGGGACGCGACAAGCCTGTAAAGCACCTCGACGAGAGCGCGACGAATCTTCTCCGCGCGCATCTTTGGCCTGGGAACGTGCGCGAGCTTCAGCATGTTCTCGAACGCGCGAGCATTCTGGCGGGAGACGAGCCGGTTCTGACGGCGGCCGATGTGGAATTCGGGGAGGAGACGGACGAAGCTTAGGATATTCCGGGCATTTTACAGAAAGGAGCGAGCGTAGATGCAGATTACAACCGAACTCGGAGACCACTTAGCGCGGTATCTGGACCTATCCGTGAGCGAGGTCAAGCTCACCGCGTCCAACATGGCGAATATCGACACTCCCGGATATCGCACTCGAGGCTTTGACTTTGAAGGGGAGATGGCGAAAGCACTCAGCAGTAATAGAAGCAGCCGATCGTGTTCGAGCAGGATTCACGATGTCGACGGTCTGGTCTCTCGACCCGATGGCAATAACGTTTCGATGGATCGCGAAAGTCTCCACCTTGCTGAGGCGCAGCTGAAGTTCCGGACCGGAATCGCCCTGCTCCGGCTGGAAAATCAACGAATCATGGATGCTATTCGCGCGGATAAGTGACGCGTATGAGTTGAAGGTGCGCGATGAATCTCTTTGGTCTGATGGAAACGTCGGGATCGGCAATGCAAGCGGAGCGGGTGAGAGCGGAAGTTGTCGCTGCAAACATGGCCAATGCAGAGACGACTCGAACAGAGGCGGGCGGCCCGTACAAGCGGCACCATATCGTATTTGAAGCCAACTCGCCCGATTCAGATTTCGGAGCTTCGATGCGCGATGTACATCTCAGGTCATTGAGCCCGGACGACGTACAACCTGACGGAGGCGTCCACATTGCTGGAGTTGTCGAGGATGGCGGTTCTTCATTGCGCCGGTATGATCCGGGCCATCCGGACGCGGGGCCCGATGGATACGTCGCGTATCCGGACATCAACCCGTTAACAGAGATGGTTGACCTAATGGGTGCTAGTCGCGCGTACGGGTTGAATAGTTCGGCAGTGCAAGCAGAGAAGGGAATGATTGCTTCAGCTTTGGATATTGCAAAGACATAGTCAGGAAAGGGGAATGCGGAATGATACCGGGAGTTTCCAGCACGGGCGCGCTTTCGTCGGCATCAGTCAACTCGAAGCAATCTGGGTCAAGCCTGCATGTGCAGGGAGGCAGCGCTGAGCAGGTTGGCGGATCAGGCTTCGGCGACCTTTTCCGCGGCTCGATTGGAGCGGTAGACCAACTGGAGCAGCAAGCGCGCCAGGTTGTGGACGGGCTGATGCGAGGTACGGGGGTCGACGTTCATCAGGCTCTGATCGCGGCCGAGAAGGCGAACGCAGCTTTTGAGCTCACGCTGTCGATGCGCAACAAGGCGATCCAGTCTTACCAAAGCATTATGAGCATGCAGTTTTGAATAGATACACACAGATCGGCGCCGGTGTGGTGAGTGGGAACAAGGCGCGGGCACGATCATAGATCGAGAAGAATGAGACTATGGCCTCGCAGGCGATTCAGTTAGAGAAGCAAGGGAAGACGGTGAGCGGCTCGGGGCCTGAAGCCGCAGCCGCACTCTGGTCGCGCGTGCAAAACGGCTGGTCGAAGATGCCAAGCCAGAAGCGGAGATGGTCGGCGATCTCGCTTGTTTCGCTGTTGGCACTCGTTTCACTGCTGGGCTGGTTCTCGTTGCGAACTGACTGGAGGACGTTGTACTCAGGACTTGAATCGGAAGATGCTCGGCAGGTTGGGCTGATGCTTACGCAGGCGCAGATCCCCTATGAGCTGTCTGATGATGGGTTGTCGCTGCGCGTGCCAGCTTCTCAACTGGACAAGGCGCGGCTGGTGACCTCGGGCAAGGCTCTCAAGAGCGGCCGCATGGGCTTTGAACTCTTCGACAAGCCGAACTGGATGGGTTCGGAGTTTGATGAACAGATGAACTATCAGCGAGCCCTCGAGGGGGAGCTCGAGCATACCGTCTCTTCGTTGTCCGACGTGGAGGTTGCAAGGGTACATCTGGTGATGCCGCACGACTCTTTATTTCGAGAGGAACAACGACCGGCGAAGGCTTCGGTTGTGTTGAAATTGCGACGGGCATCGCTGGGTGAAGGCGAAGCAGACTCAATACGGAATCTGGTGGCTTCGGCGGTTGACGGGCTCTCTCCGGAGAGAGTTGTGCTGGTAGATGCATCCGGCCGGCAATCGCTCGGACCCAGGAGTGCGGAGGCACTGCGGCTCGGAGCAGAGCAGGCGCTTGAACAGAAGGTAATCGCGACGCTGGAGCCCGCGACAGGGCAGGGAAACGTCCGGGCATCGGCGACGATTGAGTACGATCCGAATTCGCTGGAAGAAACCAGCGAAAGCTATGATCCTACGCAATCGGCAACACTCTCGATGGAACGAAGCGAGCAGACGTCAGGAGGTTTGCCTGTGGCTGCCGGTGTACCGGGAACGGCGTCGAATGTTCCGAATTCTCAATCAGTCCCGGTGTTTCCCAAACAGACAAGTGCTCAGCAGACCTCGAAGACCGAGTCGGGAACTTATGGAGTCTCGAAGACAGTACGACACAAAGTGGAGAATCCAGGAAAGGTGCGGAGGATAACGGTGGCGGTGGTCGTCAATGATCGAATGGTCGCTGGGCAGAACAAGGCGGCTTCCGCTCAATGGAAGCCCCGATCGACAGAGGAGCTGCACAACCTCACCACATTGGCGCAGGCTGCGGTCGGATTCGATGGTGCGCGGGGAGACGTGATCACCGTTCAGAACCTGGCATTCGATGAGAACCTTTCGCCCGGCAGCCGATCGCTACCTACGGAGGTGTTCTCAACGATTCGGCGATACCCCGACGTTGTGAAGTACGTCTGCTTGTTAATCGGAATGCTATTGGTGCTAATTCTCGGAGTCCGCCCGGCGTTGAGACAAGTGTCTGCAGTCGCGGATCGAGCGCGCAGTAAGGATCAGCCTGCATTCGAAGCGGCATCTCAACAATTGCTTGAAGCGGCCCAACCCGATCCGGCTAGAGTGCGAACCCAAGAGATTCTGGACAAGGTAACCGGACAGATTAGGAACGAGCCGACGCAATCATCGCGGCTGCTGCAAAGCTGGATACATTCTGACTGATTCTGACGCCGAGGATCAGGAGAAACGTCGCAGTATCGATTTGAAAGGGTGAGCGGTTTTATGGGCGGCATCGATACGCCAACTTCACAGCTCGGGGGAACAGCGCATCTGACTGGTGCGCGGAAGGCGGCTGTTCTGTTGATGGCGGTTGGCGAAACTCTGGCAAAAGAGATTCTTCGCAGTCTGCCGGAACAGGATGTGGAGCGGCTTACTGGTGAATTTGCCAACCTTCGCGGCGTGTCTCCAGAGGTATCCGCCGCGGTGCTCGATGAGTTCTGGGATTTGTTGGAGACGCAGGGTTACGTCGTCCACGGAGGCCTCGATTACGCGAATCGGCTGCTCGCTGAAGCTTTCGGCAAACAAAAGGCAGAAGATCTCATGATTCAGATTCGTCGCACCCAGGAGCTGGAGCAGGGGAACCTGGCTCAGCTTCAGCGTACGGATCCGCAGCAGCTTGGAAAACTACTGGATGCAGAACATCCACAGACCATTGCACTGGTTCTTGCACATCTCGACCCAAAGCAGGCTTCACTGGTGCTGAGCAACCTTACCGAAGAGCACCGCGTTGCATCGATTCAGCGTCTCGCTGAAATGCGGCAGTTTTCACCTGAGATGGCGCAGAAGGTTGCGCAGACACTTCATCGCCGTCTTGAAAAGGTGGGAGATGCTCAGAGAAGAAGCTATTCGGGATTCAAGGCTGTTGCGGATCTCATGAATCGGTTGAGCGCAGAAGAGGCGAAGCGAATTCTGGAGTCGATAGAAGAGTCGCAACCGGAATTGGCACTCAGCGTTCGTAACCTAATGTTCACTTTTGAGGACCTTGTCACGGTTCCCCCGGCAACCATTCGCGAGATCGTATCCGGAGTGGATAAGAAGCAGCTTGCAATGGCCCTGCGCGGCGCTAAGGAAGATTTGCGGGCCGCTGTATTCAAGGCGATGAGCGCGCGGGCATCGGAGATGTTGAAGGAGGATATGGATGTACTTGGCCCAGTGCGTTCGCGGGAAGTGGCGCAAGCACAGCAGGAGATTCTGAATCTCGCGCGCCGGCTCGAAGCGGAGGGCAAAGTCATTCTGAAGCTCGAAACGGGAGACGAGATGCTTGCTTAAGCAGCCCCGATATCGAGAGAGAAGGAAATGCTGAGAGACGACGCGACAGCAATTGAAGAGTTCCAGTATCCGCTGAGCGGAGTGGCGGCGCCTTGCAATTGGCAGCAACTGATATCGCACGATTCCGAAGCTGCTGCCCGAAATGTGGAAGGCGCGTTATCACCGTCGCCGGAAGATGCCCTCTTAGACGAAGTAGCCAAGGCCTTTGAGCAAGGCAGGAGGGAGGGGGTCGAGGAAGGCCGGCGTATCGAACGACTGGAACATGCCGCACGAACGGAGCAGATCGAGAAGCGAAGAAACGAGCAAGTCAAACTAGTGTGCGAGCAATACACGCATGAACGCGAAAACATTCTACGAACAATCGAGCCTGAAGTTGTCAAGCTGGCGCTCAGGGTGGCCGAGCGGATTATTTTGCGCGAACTTCAGCTTGATCCGCTGGTACTGACGGGCGCTGTCAGAGCTGCACTCGGCCAGTTGGCGGACAAGTCAGAGGTAAGAGTGTGCGTGCCTGCAATCGACGCAGAACTGTGGTCGGAAAGCCTTGCGCATATGCCAAACCTACGAAGTGAGCCGGAGGTCAGTGCCGATGCGCAGCTTGGGCCAGGAGAGTGCAGGATCGAAAGTGACTACGGCATTGCTGATCTGAGCGTCGCAACTCAACTTCGAGGCATTGAGCGAAGCCTCCTAGAGGAACAGGCGGCGCCGTTGGGACCCGGCACCAAGCACGAGCGATCGGCCACGGAGCGAGACTCGTGAGTGCGACACTGAGCCGCTACTTTCAACTTCTGCCAGCCATCCGGCCCTGGCGGTGGCGAGGCGATGTGGTTCAATCTCTCGGAAATACGATTGAATCATCTGGTCCGGTTACCGGTGTTGGTGAATGCTGCGAGATCGAGGACTGCGAGGGAGTGATGCACGCGGCAGAAGTGATCGGATTTCGCGGCGCCAATGTTCTCTCCATGCCGCTGGAAAAGGCAGACGGAATCAGATTTGGCGATCATGTTTTTGCGTTGGGCGAGCGGCCTCATGTTGACGTGGGTGACGGTCTGGTTGGGCGGATTCTCAACGGGGAAGGCAAGCCGCTTGACGGTGCGACTCTGAGCGGCCCTACGGTGCGATGCGCTCTGGAGAGCGCGCCGCATAACCCCCTTAACCGAATGCCGATTCGAATACCGCTGGGAACAGGTATTCGAACAATCGATTCATTGTTGACGGTGGGGCGAGGACAGCGAGTTGGCATCTTTGGAGGATCGGGCGTTGGGAAAAGCACCCTGATCGGAATGATGACTCGCAACACCGAAGCAGACATCTCTGTCATTGCTCTGGTTGGGGAGCGCGGACGTGAAGTGCCGGAGTTCGTCGAGAATGCTCTCGGCGCTGGCGGGCTTGCTCGCTCTGTGCTGGTGGTGTCAACTTCCGACCAATCACCGCTGCTGCGAATGCGTGCGGCCCTGGCAGCGACGACGATCGCTGAGTTCTTTGCAAGTCAGGGTAAGAATGTGCTGCTTGTGTTGGATTCTCTGACGCGCTTCGCGATGGCGGCGCGTGAGATTGGGTTGGCAGCAGGAGAGCCTCCGACTGCGAAAGGATATACGCCCTCGGTGTTCGACCGGCTGGCAAAGCTCGTGGAACGAGCCGGGCAGTTCAAAGCCGGTTCGATCACCGCGTTCTACACGGTGCTGATGGAGGGGGATGATCAGCAGGACACCCTCGTGGACGCAGTGCGATCCCTGCTGGATGGGCACGTCGTCTTATCGCGCGGCCTTGCTTCAGAAGGGCAATACCCGCCGATACAGGTGCTCGACTCACTAAGCAGGCTGATGCCCGCCATCACAGAGGCGGGCCATCGGAAGGATGCCGCCTTGTTCCGGAGATTGCTGGCGACCTATGCTCGATCAGAGGATCTGGTTCGCATCGGTGCATACAGGCCGGGATCTGACATTGAACTGGATCGAGCGATTGCAGCGCGTCAGGCCATGAAAACCTTCATGGCGCAGAGCAGTGTGGAGCGGGTCGGCTATTCGGAGTGTGTTGGCGCGCTCCGTTCTCTTGCCCGGGAGATAGAGGGTGAAGAGAACTAGCCAGTTACGTCGCCTTTGCGCCCTTCGCGGGCTGGAAGAGCAGCATCGTGCGTTGCTGCTGGCGCGGGCGAAGCAGCGGCTGCAAGAGATCGATCAAGCCCTCACGCAATCGGGAGAGCAGCGGCAAGACGGAAAGGCCCTCATTAGAGACAGCGTCAGGAGGATGAATGTGGAGGATCGAGCCGCCGGCTTAGAGGAGATCGACGCAGCAACGCGCAAGACGAGTGCGCTAATGGTCTCGAAGAATCGTGTGGAGGATCTCGTTCGGCAATCGCGCGATAACTTCTTGTCAAAGCGGCTGGAGAGGCGACAAGCGGAGGCAGTTCTCGAACTCTTGCTGGATGAAGAAGCCAGGAACGCTGAGCGAAGGAGCCAATCTGAATTAGACGAATGGCATCGGGCGGCGAATCGTCGACCTGCACCCGTAGCATCAGCCGAGGAGTAATCGACCTCTCCTGCCGTGACATGAAGTCGATAAGCGAGCTGAGGCAGCAGCTTTCCCACAATGGTCACGGCTTCACCTTCTGAGATCTTTCTAATCCATTTCAACTGTTCATGGCACACCTTCTGCTAATGAGTATTTGCATGATTACGGTGCTAGCGGCGGGTGACGGAAGCTCGAGGAGGAGTGACCTCGCTGATGTGGCCCGGAGAAGTGTTGGAGAACCAGGCGGCACGAGCACTGATTTTGTCACCGATTTCGAAAGCCGCTTTCAAGTGCAACTTCTCAGTCGCGGAATCACAAGCTCCGATTACGAAGGCCTAAGTGCCGAGAACCTTCCGCAGAGCGCCCCGCACGCTGATCTACCTCGGGAGCAAAGTTTACCCGCCGCGAACCTGCCAGGAGAGACAGCGCCAAGCTCGGTAGGGAAGGACAGTGGGCTTCGAGCACCATGCGGTGCGATCCAGCTTGAGAAGCTTCTGCATCGTTTACAGGCGTGTGACGTAGAAGCATCAGCATCTCACGACGTGCGCCCGAAGAAATCGAACAAGGCTGAACCGGAAGCACAGGGCAGTGCTGAAGTGAAGGACAAACGGGCTTCAAAACTGCGGTTGCATATTCAAGATCTTGCAAAACAAGACGCACCGGTGGATGCCGCACTCGTTCAGAGTTCAGAGTTTCGGACGGAACCCGTCCTTACAAATGCCGCTCATCGTACGGCAAATCCGGAGGTGCTCAAGCGGGAGAGCGCGCGGGAGAGCGCTCCGAGCACTCGATTGCTCGGAGTGGAACAGCCGGAGGCAAATGGGGGAGCAGCATCGAATCGGCAAACGGTCCGAAACAATGCGATTGAGATTGAGGTCGCTTCAAGGGTGCTTTCTTCGGCGAACGGAACGGAGGCGAAGAGCTCTGTCAAGGCTGCGACGGATCACTTCATTGTGGAGAGTTCAAGTGCGAAAGCCATTGCGCTCGTAGACGGCGATCGCACAAAGAACAGTGTCGATCCAGAAAGTTCGGGCGCATTCACCGGATCCCGTTCGCGGAATAGCAACTCGTCATCGGTGTTGGAACTGGTTTCGAGCTCTTCAGTCCCGGCGAAACATTCTCAATCGCGCAATGCCGATCTCGGCAGGCATATGCTCGAAGGCCGCCCGGACTCGATAGGAACCGGGACCGCTTCAGTGGGAGACATGTGCCGCAACGCATTAGTCGACCAGCCGAAAGATCAAGCCATTCCCGGCATCCAACGGCATATAAACCAGAGCACCTCGGAGATCATGGACAGCTGGAGCCGTACCCTTGACCTCCCGTTGAAGCACCCTGAGCAGCAGTGGATCCATGTCGGACCACGTCTTGCCGAAGCAGGGTTTCAGGATGATTCGTTGGGGTGGGTGAGCGTGCGCGCAGCGCGAGATTCGGCCGGACTGCACGCAGTACTGGTTCCTCCGTCTGCTGAAGCGGAGCGAGCGTTGAGTGGACATCTGAACGGGCTGAATGCGTACCTGGGGAACAACCAGATTCCGGTGAGCGCTGTGACTCTTTCCGCCTTTCAGGATGCTGGACGGGGCACGAGCCTCGGGGCGAATGCTCAACAGGGAAACGGGCGCGATGGATGCGACGAACGGAAAGATGATCGCCGCAAGCACACGTTTGCGGTGGAGATAACTTCCGTCTCGACCCGAGCGAGATCGCAATCTGACTCGGACGGGTATGAGTCCCTGTCAATCCGCTCGGGAAACATCAACTCAGGGGAGATGCATATCTCGCTGGTGGCATGAGACCTGACTGGCTGGATGGCAACAGGAGTTCAGGAGGACAGAGTATGGCTATGGCAATAGCAGGTGTTTTGAATTCAGCGCCGGAGAGAGGCGTGGAGAGGCCACATGCAAATGTATCGTCCACCGGAGAGGGTGGCTCGTCGAATGGCAGCACGGCAACGATCGCTGCGAATGATTTCTTGACTTTGCTGGTGACTGAAATGAAGAACCAGGACCCAACGGCGGCGACCGATCCAAATGAATACGTCAATCAGCTCGTACAGGTGAACAGTCTTCAGCAGTTGATCTCCATCAATGAAACGCTTCAGAAGGCAGCCGGCACGGACAGCAGTTCGAGCCAGACTCCCAACGGTGATTACAAAGGCGTCTCGGATTCGAGCGCTGCAGTGACTGCAGGAAACAACAAAGTGGCGAGCGGGATGAGCGTTCATGATGGGTCGAGAGCAGCTCTACGGATTGCAACCGCTTTGACCAGGTAGCACAACGACTGGGTATCGCGTGGTTTTCCACGCCAGGAGATGATGCAATGGCAAGTTTCTATATTCCGCTCACTGGATTGAATGCTGATTCCACAGCGCTCAACACGATCGCAAACAACCTGGCGAACATGAATACCACCGGCTACAAAGCGAAATCCGTGAACTTCTCCGATCTGTTCTATCAGCAGATTGGCGAAGCGGGTTCCGGCGATCCGATTCAGCGCGGATCGGGAACGCAGGTAGCTTCCATCGAGACAGATTTTTCGAATGGCTCGCCGAACTCTACCGGAGTGGACACAAACGTAGCTCTGCAGGGAAACGGATTCTTTGTCGTAGGCGATGGAGGGAACACGCTTCTGACCAGAGCCGGAGATTTCTCCCTCGATCAGAACGGAAATCTGATTACTGCCGACGGTCTCAGCGTGATGGGTTTTCCTGCGATCAATGGCAAGGTGGATGCGACGGCGCCGCTAGCGCCAATACACATCCCGGTGGGAGAGACGGAGCTGCCGAGCGCATCATCAACGTTCGGAATGACCGCTACGCTTAATTCGTCAGCGCAAGTCGGAGACACGCTGCCGGGAACGGTGCAGGTGTACGACTCCCTGGGTAGCTCGTATCAAGCCACCGTGAAGTACACCAAGACAGGCACAAACAACTGGTCGTACAGCGTCACGCTTCCAGATAAGGTTGTCGCCAGTGTGGACGCGGCTGCTGGAAGCATGACCTACGCTTTTGGATCGAACGGTGGGACGCTAGCGACCGTCGACCCATCGACGAACCTGACGATCACTGGACTGAACGCAGCGAGAGTGTCGAGCACCATTAATGCGCCTGCCGTAAGGGCTGGTGATTCCATCAGCAGTTATGCGACGGCCCTCCAGAACGCATTGACGGCGGCTGGAATCACCGCGACTGTGACGGCTGCGGGTTCGCAGTTGACGATCAGCGGGGCGAATCTGACGACATCTGGAGATGTCATTCAAGATCCCGTGGCTTCACAACCTGCAACGGGCTCCCTTACGTTCGACTCGAACGGTAATCTGGTTAGCCCATCGACGAACATCACGGGAATCACGTTCTCAGGGCTGTCGGATGGTGCATCGAATATGAACTTGACGTGGGAGCTGTACGGTGCGGACGGATCCGCAAATCTTTCGCAGGTTGACCAGACTTCCGCTGTTTCATCGACGTCGCAGAATGGGTTCCCGAGCGGAACGTATCGCGGGTTTTCGATTGGAGCTGACGGCACGGTCACTGCAACTTTCAAGAATGGGCAGAAGCTGAATGTGGGTCAATTGGCGCTGGGAAATGTCGTCAATCTTCAGGGATTGAAGTCACTGGGGAGTGGCGAGTTTGAGACTACGCTTGCGAGCGGCTCGGCGACCATCGGGATCTCCGGCACATCAGGTCTTGGAACCATGCAAGGAGGGGCACTGGAGGGATCGAACGTGAATATCTCCGGGGAATTTTCGAAACTGATCATCGCCCAGCGAGCGTTTGAGGCGAATTCGAAGGCGATCACGACGTTCGACACGGTGACTCAGGAAACCATCAACATGATCCATTGACTCACAGTTGAGCTGGCTGGATTCCTGAGGAGAATTCGAAGTAACGTCAGAGCGCGAGTTGCAGCTTTGAAGCGGCGGGGCGCACCTCGATGAAGACACCCTTACCGTGGGCGAGGGGAGTTGAGTCAGACGCGAATATGGTTGCTTCGACGAAGTGCTTGCGGCCCTCGTCGCGCACAATCCGGCCTTCGAGCCGAATGGGGGCGCAGGAAGGAACGGGTCGGCGATAGTCCACTTCGAGGTGGCGGGTCATGGCGGTAAGGCCGCGCGCGCGGACCGCCTTGCTCATGGTCTCATCGAGGAGCGTTGCGATGATTCCGCCGTGCAGGAATCGGGGGTGGCCTTCGAAGCGATCGGGGATGCTGACGGGGCAAACCACTGTGCCGTCATCGGCGAGGAGGAATTCAAGTTGCAGGCCGTGTTCATTGGCTTCTCCGCAACCGAAGCAGCGATTCTGGGCCGCATGGGACAGGGGAGTGAGATTGTCGAAATGCGGCTTCATGCGGGCGATGCCTCGACGAGAGGAGGCAAGAGATCCTGAAGCTGGTCGGCGCAACGTGTGTCCCGCGAATTGGGCACTTTCATTTCTCAAGAATACCGAACGCCCCCGCCACTTAGAATCGAATGCGTGCTACCCCATTTTCTTGCCTCGCCGAAATCCACTGGACTGCGTACTGCCTTAATCTTGTTCGCCACGTTTCCAAGTATTGCGAGTTCTGGGTGCCGGCAGGAGCCGAGCCTGACCAAGCAGCAGATACAGGGGAAGCATCTATACCAGGTGCGCTGCGGTCACTGCCACGACGAGAATGATCTCGCTCTGAAGAAGGTCCCGCCGGATCTTCATGGGCTGTTCAAAGGCGCGAAGCTTCCCAGCGGGGCACCGGCGAATGACGCGGAAGTGCGCCGCGTGGTGCTCGCGGGAAAGGGCATGATGCCGGCTTTCGCAGGGCGATTCGACGACGCACAGATGTCGGCGTTGCTGGCATACCTTCATACCGGGCTGCGCTAGGTCCGATTGACAAAAGAATCATTCATACCGGATCGCCACCATGGGGTTGACCCGAGCTGCACGCCAGGCGGGCAGAATGGAAGCAAGCGTTGCGACCGCAGAGAGGGTGAGTGTCGCCCCGATTAACAGCGCCGGATCACGGACACTTTCTGCCGACCAGCTGGCCATCACCTTGTTCAAGGCCACTGTGAGGATGACTCCGGCGACGATGCCGGCGCCCACGCTGGCAACCGTTGATCGGAAGACAAGCCCGAGGACATGGCTGCGCTCTGCACCGAGCGCGACACGGATTCCAAACTCATTCGTACGCTGAACGACTGTATAGGCAACTACGCTGTATAGACCGACCGAAGCTAGAGCCAAAGCAAGGGCTGCGAACGCTCCGAAGAGCCACGCCACAAGTTGTCCCCGTGCATACTCGGGCAGGCGCGTGATCCAGTGTTCGAGGTCGCGGACGTCGCTGTTGGTTTGCTGGTCGGGATCGGCCGAATTAACGGCTACGCGCACAGCGTGCAAAAGAGTGAGCGGAGGCACGTCGGAACGCACCAAAATCTGCGTGTACATTCCCATCACAGCTGTGTAGGGGACAAAAGTCTCTGGCAAAACCGGTTTCGCCAGACCGTCGTTGAGTTTATCGGAGACGATGCCTACGATTTGAAATCCGTTTTCGACGCCGGGTGCGATGAGCAGATAAGGTGGCTGTGGCTTCAGTTCCGTGACCTTCACCGTCTTGCCAATTGCATCGCCGGCAGGGAAGTATTTCCTGGCAAAGGTTTGATTGACGACCATGAAAGCCGCACCGCGATGTGTTTCGGCTTCATCCCAGATTCGCCCCTGCGCCAACGGGGTTCGAAGAACAGGGAAATAATCTTTGCTGACCATGTTGAAGCGGAAGGGCTGATCCGCATTGCTCGGTTTGCCGACGATTTGCAGATGGGCATCGAAGCCGTTTGCAGGAGGTGTGGCGTTGCTCGAGATGGCGGCCAACTTGACTCCCGGAACCGCAGCGACCTTGTCATACATCTTCTCGAAGTAGGCGGCGCGCTTGGGCCATGTCTCGTATGTGCCGTCGTGGATTGGAATTCCGACGGACATGACGTTGTGTGGGTCGTAGCCCAGATTTACGTTGGCTACCTTGAGGAATCCTTCGATAGCGGCTCCGGCGCCGGCCATCATCAGCAGTGTCAGGGCGATCTGTCCGCCGATGAGGATAGCGTGGGCTTTGCGTCCGCGCACATCGCCAGTGGCCTTGCGCGTGTTCGCCTTCATGATCTGGCTGACTTCAGGATGCGACAGCTGCAATGCAGGCCAGAGCCCGAAGAGAACGCCGGTACTGACTGCGACGACTACGCAAAATGCCAGGACCGGAAGATTGACGTGGATTGCGGCCTCATGAGGGAAGGAGAATTCAGGCAGGTTTGCGACGATCAGATCGACGGTTTTGTATGCCAGGCCAAGACCGAGCAGCGCTCCAGTCAGAGACAGCAGCAGCGCCTCGGTCAGCAGTTGGCTGACGATCCGGCTTCGACTGGCTCCAATCGCAGAACGAAGAGCGAATTCGTGCTGGCGCGCAGTCGCACGAGCCAGTAGCAAGATTGAGACGTTGCCGCATCCGATGAGCAATAGCAAAGCGACGGCTCCGAAGAGCAGATACAGGGTTCCGCCGAGCTGCTTCACGAAATCCTCATTGAGGCCGACAACGTGCAGGTGCAGGAAATTGGGAGGGAAGTGCTTTGGGTTTTCCTTGGCGAACTGCCGTATCAGCGGCTCCAGAGCCGAATCTGCCTGGCCATGCGTGACTCCGGGTTTCAGACGTACTCCCGCGTAATAGGCCTTAATCTGGTCACCGGTGACCTTCAACGGCAGGTAGACATCGCCATCGCCCCACGTGAACCGAGAGCCCGATACACCTACGACGGTGTAGTTCTTTCGCATGAGCTGAATTGTTCTGCCGACGACAGAGGGGTCTCCAGCGTAATGACGGGTCCAAAACTTATAGGACAACACCACGACTGGCGCGGGGTCCTGTCCGTCGATCGCGTCCGAGGGCTGGAGGCCGCGGCCCAGAGATACTGGGACACCGAGGAAATTGAACCCATTTGAAGTGAGATAAACGCCGTTCACATTCTCCGGAAGGTCGGCGCCAGTCACGGTTAAGCTCCAGTCGTCTTCCATGAAGGAATCTTCGACAACTGGAGATTTGCGCAGTTCCTGCCACTGTGTTCCTGTGACGCCGAAGCCGTTGAGCTCTCCCGATGGCATGGTGAGCCGCATGTGGATCATTCGGTCGGGATTTTTGTATGGATATGGATCCAGCAGAATTGCGTAGACCACGCTGAATACCGCCGTGGTGGCTCCGATGCCGAGCGCCAATGAGACGATCGCCGTGAGAGAAAAGCCGGGCATCTTGGTGAGTTGGCGGATGCCGAAACGGATGTCCTGGAGGAGGGATGTCATCAAGCGCGCTCCTTTGAACTGAATTGCTCAGGCGAACCACTGAAAACAGATACCGAAACCGTCTGGATCTTTGAGGTAAAGCTGTTTCATCCCGTACCAGGCAGTCTTGGGCGGGGCGGGTTGCAATCTTCTTGTGAGAAGTTGCTGGTACGCGCTGTCGATGTCAGGGCAGCCGAAGTACAGGCAGGTGTCCTGGTGACCGGACCAACGCGCCTGATCAGGCTGCGATGGGGTTTCTTCGGGGTCATAGGCGGTATTCAGCATGAGGGTGGCGTCGGAGAGTTGCAGCATTGCCCAGTCCACGTCGTCTGGATCGCGCGACTTCTCCTTCGACTTGCCGGTCACCTTGAAGCCGAGAATGTCGCGATAAAAGTGGATGGACCGAGGCATATCGAAGACCTGAACGAGAGGTGCAAGACCCTGAATCTGGATGGCCATGGCGAAACTGCTCCGAAGATCCGGCACTCCGGCTGGATTCTTTCTCCGACTTTCTACAAAGCACGTTCCAGCCCAACTGGCATATTGCGCAACTTGTTGAAAGGATGATGGTCGGTAGCATGAGGGGAGGGGCGGACTGTGCGATTCTGCATCCCGTTGTTCGCAAATGGACGATGCTCATGATGCGAATCGCTAGCGCCTGAGCAAAGGACTGCGAAACATCGAATGCTCTATACTCAGGAGTGCTATGGCGCCTGAAAAAACCTTCTTTTTAGAGACGTTCGGGTGCCAGATGAATGCCCATGACTCGGAGAAGGTGATTGGCACATTGCTCCGTGAGGGCTACCGGAAGGTCGAGACAGAAGAGGAAGCAGGTCTCATCCTCTACAACACCTGCTCGATCCGCGACAAGGCCGAGCAGAAGGTCTTCAATCGGCTGAATGATTACAAGGCACTTTTTAAGTCCGGCAAGCGCTTCGGAGTGCTGGGGTGCGTGGCGCAGCAGGAAGGCGAGAAGATCTTCGAGCGCGCACCGTATGTCTCGCTCGTCTCGGGTTCAGCATCGTATCGAAAACTGCCCGAGATGCTCGGCCGCCTTGAGGCTGGAGAACGCCGAATCACCGGTTTGGACGACAGACAAACGGACGAGACGTTCGAGACTGAGTTCACGGCAAGACAGAATCCCTATCGCGGGTACATCACGATTATTGAGGGCTGCGACAAGTTTTGCGCCTACTGCGTGGTTCCGTACACGCGCGGCAAGGAACGCAGCCGCACATCGTCATCGGTGCTGGAAGAGTCGCGCAGGATCGCCGATCAGGGCTACACCGAGATTCAGTTGCTTGGTCAGAACGTAAACAGTTATCGGGACCCGGGAGGGAAGTTAAGCTTCGCCGAATTGCTGGCTGCCGTTGGTCAGGTTCCCGGGATTCGTCGAGTTCGATTCACCACGAGCCATCCTCGGGACTTCACGCGAGATATCGTGGAGGCTATCGACGCCTACCCAACCCTGTGCGACCATGTTCACCTGCCGGTTCAGTCGGGTTCGTCTCGCGTTCTAAAGATGATGGCACGAGAATATACGTCGGACTGGTACCTGGAGCGGATCAGCTGGATCAAGGCGGCGAAACGAAAGATCTCGCTGTCAACGGATATCATCGTCGGATTTCCCGGTGAGACGCCCGACGACTTCATTGAGACCATGGACCTACTCCAGGAAGTGCAGTACGATTGCGTTTTCGGATTCAAGTACTCGGGTCGTCCGAACACGCCGGCGCTGACTATGATTGATTCCGTGCCGGAAGCTGAGAAAGCGAAGAGACTGCAGGTTGTTCTCGATCGCCAGCGAGAAATTCAAAGGATCAACTACAGCAGCCATTTAGGACAAGAATTGGAAGTGATGGTGGAGGGCATAAATCCGGCTCGCGGCCAGATTGCCGGTCGCAGTTCGCAGAACAAGCCCGTGAACTTCACCACATCGCTTCCGATTGCACCGGCGCCAGGCTCGTATATGAGAGTGAGAATTACGAACACCCATCCCAACAGTCTGGTTGGAGAGGCCGTCTAATCCGGCAGAGAGGGGACCGATGGATATCGAAGTTCGAATTCGCGGCTTGATGATGGATCCGGCAACGAACATGCCGATCGTCGTGCTCAAAGACGTCGGATCCGATACAGTAATGCCGATCTGGGTGGGGATCTTCGAGGCGAATGCGATCGCGATCGAGATTGAGAAAGTGGCTCCGCCGCGACCGATGACGCACGATCTGGCCCGAAATCTCATGCGACACATGAACGCTCAGCTGGAAAAGATTGTAATAACAGAGCTTAAAGACGATACATTCTTTGCAGTCCTCTGGCTGCGCCAGGATGGTGAACTGATCACGCTGGATGCAAGGCCGTCAGACGCGCTGGCGCTGGCGCTACGGGCCGATTGTCCGATCTTCGTTTCAGAGCACGTGATGCAGACGGCAAAGCTGAACATGTCCGGGCCGCCGGAGGGGCCGACAGCTGAGGAGTTGCGCGGGTGGCTGGAAGGCCTGAACGACGAGGACCTCGGTAGATACAAGATGTAGGTTGAATCTGGGTCGGAGTTGATGAAGGGAAGGGCCGCGCTTGATGCGCGGCCTAATCTATTTAGAGCCAGTGGTCTACAGCTGGTTTAAAGATCGGTCACTTGTAGTATACAGAATATCTGTTATCAGACATACTCCTAATCCTCGATCCTTAGCGCTGGATCCTGTGCTCGGCTAATGCGGTTAGACCTGGACTGTGCCTCCGTCGACGAATAGCTCGATTCCCGCGATATAGCTTGCGTCATCTGAGGCGAGAAAGACTGCGGCCTTGGCGATTTCCTCGGGGCGGCCTACGCGGCCGAGAGGCACGTCAGCTGCTAATTGCGCATAGAGCGTGTTCTTT
>Ga0105240_10001314_pt1 | contig 42911 bp, 35 predicted proteins | sample KBSC54metaG_FD_80426 | JGI IMG/M metagenome (GOLD analysis project Ga0105240, IMG submission 80426) | Corn rhizosphere microbial communities from Kellogg Biological Station, Michigan, USA - KBS C5-4 metaG | ecosystem: Host-associated > Plants > Roots > Rhizosphere > Soil | place: Michigan, USA... | reverse complement strand
TCACCGGCCCGGGGGCCGGCGGCTCGATCGGTGCGTTTTTTTGGCGGGCGTCGCGGTCGAACCTATGCTGATTCGACCCCGTGTACCGCATCAGAATTGGGTGCCAGCTTGGTTATGCGACGGAGGTGGCCAACCCGGCCGTGTTCGTGGTGCAGCCGCCCGCGCACGCGCGGCAGATGCTCGAGCGCGAATCCCTGCGCCTGACGGGCGCGGTCGCCACCGGCGAGTTCGCCGACTCGTTCGGGAATCGGTGCCAGCGCGTGACGCTGCAACCGGGCGACAGCCAGCTGCGCTACGAGGGGCTGGCCACCGTTCCGCCCGATGGTGACGCCGTCATCTCCGACGCGCGCCAGGTCCCGCCCGAGGAGCTGCCGCCCCAGCTGCTGCGCTACACGCTGCCCAGCCGCTATGCGGAGACGGACAAGCTGCTGGGCTTCGCCTGGAACACGTTCGCCCACGTGCCGCGTGGCTGGCCACGCGCCCGCGCCATCTGCGACTGGGTGCACGACCAGATCGCGTACAAGCGCGGCGTCAGCGGTCCCTGCTGCTCGGCCGCCGACACCATCGCCCGGCGTCAAGGCGTGTGCCGCGATCGGGCGCACGCCGTCATCGCGCTGGCCCGCGCCTTCAACATGCCGGCCCGGTACGCCGTCTCGTACCTGCCCGACATCGACGTCCCCGACGACGGCATCCCCATGGACTTCCACGCCTACGCCGAGATCTGGCTGGAGGGCGGCTGGCAGGTGTTCGATCCCCACGACAGCGTCCCTCGCAAGGGCCGCGTCTTCCTGGCTAGCGGTCTGGACGCCGCCGACGCGGCGTTCGCGACGCTGTACGGGGGCGCGCGCCTGACCAGCTTCCAGGTGTGGGCCGATCCCATCCCCCTTCACGAGACCCTGGAGCGCCGCCAGGAGCTCCGTGTGCCCGCCCCGCTCGCCCCCGCAGCGGACGACGCCGGGGTGGCGGCGCGCGCGCCCGCGCCGGCCGCTGCAGCTGTGGCGGCTCTGCCCGCGTAGCGTCGGTTCGAGATCCGGACGGTCGAGGACATTCCTCGGACCGCCGCACCAGGGGGCACGGTAACGGAATCGCGACAACCGTCGGCGGCGGCGGTGACGTCGAGGAACTCATTTCCCCCTCGCCTTGCCGCGCGACGACAGCGACTTACGTTCTCCCCGGAGCGACGACATCCCACGCGGGTGTCGCGCCAGAGGAGGCCCCCTTGAGAAGACTACGAATGTCGGTCGCTGCGGCTGCCGTGACCGTGCTGATGTCGCTGCCCGCGGCGCGCGCCGCCGAGACGGCGCGAGATCACGACAAGTCCGACGCCCATCCCGCCGCGGACAACACCGGCGTGAACAAGCGAGATCGCGACGGTGGCAGCCCCACCGCCGATCAGCAGAAGAACGACAAGAGCGACGTCGATCTGGCGGCCGAGATCCGCCGCGCGATCGTCAAGGACAAGTCGCTGTCGACGAACGCACACAACGTCAAGATCATCGTCAAGGACGGTGCCGTGACGTTGCGCGGGCCGGTCGCCTCCCGCGAGGAGAAGGCCACCGTCGAGCAGAAGGCCATCGAGGCCGTCGGTCACGGCAAGGGCAAGGTGACCAACGAGCTGGCGGTCGCGCCCTGACAGCGTTCAGCTGCAAGTCGTTCGAGCAACGCCCGGTACCAGGAGGTTCACATGGCTGGCAACAACACTGCGGTGTTTGGAATCTGTGATGACGTCGCGCAACTGGAGGGGGTGGTCCAGGGGCTGAAGGAGGCGGGGTTCAGGGGCGACGACATCTCCGTGCTGTTTCCCGACAAGCAGGGAACGCGGGACTTCGCCCACGAGAAGCACACGAAGGCGCCCGAAGGGGCGACGGCGGGCGCGGGCGCGGGCCTGGTGTTGGGTGGCACGCTGGGGTGGTTGGTCGGCATCGGCGCGCTGGCGATCCCCGGCCTGGGGCCCTTCATCGCGGCCGGTCCCATCATGGCCGCCCTGGCAGGCGCGGGCGTCGGCGGCACCGTCGGCGGATTGACGGGCGCCCTGGTGGGCATGGGCATCCCCGAGTACGAGGCCAAGCGCTACGAAGGCATGGTGAAGGATGGCGGCATCCTTCTCTCGGTTCACTCCGACAGCGCCGACTGGACGTCGAAGGGCAAGAAGATCCTCGAGACGTACAAGGTCAGAGGCATCTCCTCGGCCGGTGAAGCCACCGCGGACCAGAAGTCCCCGGTCGGCACGTAGGCACCGGCCCGGCCACCAGTCGGTTCAGGGCGCCACCGTGACGGCGACCTGCGCCAGCGTGGTGGCCGAGCTGCCGGACATGGCGGTGTAGTAGCCGAGGAAGCGCGCGGGCTCGGCGGCGGCGCGATAGCCGCCCAGGTTGTGCGCCCACCGGAAACCGATGGGCTGATAGAGCAGCTCGACCTTCACCTGGAACGGTCCGGCGGCGTCGGCGGGAAGCAGCGGCCGGTAGAGGACGCGGTCACCGCCCCCCTCGAAGTCCGGATCATCCTCGGCCGCGCCGCGCACCGCGAAGTCGGCGCCGGCCGAACGCTTGTCGAACCCGCGCGGCAGCAGGCGGTTGTCCTTGGCGTAGCGCACCGTCGAGATCAGGCCGGTCGTCACCTGCGAGCGCGCGTCCAGCAGGATCGCCTCGTAGATCTGCACCTGCTCCGGCGTCTCGATGGCGCGATGGTGCGGTTCGAACGCCCGGGGATCGCGATCGTTGTCGTTGCCGTCGATGCTGCCGTCGGGGCGCAGCGCGCCCGACGTGAACAGCAGCTTCCCGTTCGCGTCACGCAGCTCGACGTGCAACCAGGCGCGCCGCGAGGGATAGGCGGTCGGCAGCTTGTGTCCCGCGCGGTTCGTCACCACGACCTCGAGGTTCAACCGCCCCTCCACGACCTCGGCGCGGGCCACCGACACGGTGGCCGTCTCGTCGCGCAGCATCGCCAGCGTCCGCAGGCGTGAGGCGTCCAGCTCCTCGGGCTGCGCGGTCACGCCCAGCTCTGCCCGGTAACGATTCAGCATGCCCAGCATGAAGAAGTTCGCGCCCTGAAAGCCGTGGCGCGCGAACCTGGGCCGTGGTTCGCCCAGCACGCTGGTCGCCGGCGCCGGGTCGGCGGTGAACGTCATGTGACAGGCCTGGCAGGTCTTCTCCTGGGCGAAGGCGCTGTGCTGCCACTCCAGGTACGGGACCTGTTCGGGGAACTGTCCCAGGGCCTGGCCGTCGGGCCCCAGCGCCGTCGTGTACAGCGTGTGGCAGGTGGAGCAGAGGGCGGACTGCTCCATGTTGCCGGCGCGCTGCGGAGCGAAGCTGGAGGACGACTGCATGATCCGGACGTGCTCGCGCGGGATGTCGTACGGTCCGTAGATCAGCCGCTCGCCCCAGGGGCGAAGGCGATCGATCACCAGCTCGCCGTTGTGCTGCAGGGCCGGTCCTTGATTCTGAAGCTGGTGGCACAACGAGCACGAGACCCCGTCGATCGCCTCTCGATCGGCGGCCGAGCCGTGCGCGGCAGGCGGCAGGCGCGCGAAGATCTCCCCCAGTTTTCCCGACGCCCTGGCCTGCGAGCGGGCCATCGGCATGTGACAGGCGGCGCACTCGTCTTCTATCTGCGGGGCCGCCGCGGGATGCTCCGTCACCTCGCGCCGGACCGCCGCCTGCCAGTAGGGGTCGCGCGCCGCGTTCGCCATGATCGAGGCCCGCCAGGCGACGCCGATCGAGAGGTCTTCGCCCCCCGAGGTGGTCATTCCATTGTGGCAAGCGAGGCAGCGATCGGAGGTCGCGAAGAGACGCGGCGCCGGCGCGTCCGCCGCCACGGCGGCCGGCGCGGCGAGCACCGCGAGCACTACCAGGATCGTGCGAAGACGGCCGTGCATCGTCCTACCAACCTCTCCTACCAACCTTCGAGGGGCCCGCCGTCGAACCAGTCCCACAACAGGTACGCGACCAGCTGCATCTGCCGGTCCTCCGTCCCCTTCACTGGAATGTCGACGCCGGCGTCGAAGCGGATGTGCTTGCGGCGGCTCAGCGTGACCTGCATCTGCGGCACCAGATCCCAGGTGGTGGGCGGGGCGCTGCCCGTCAGCACGCGCGTGCCCAGCACCTCGATCATGGGCGAGTACATCCGGCCGAACCGGCTGGGCGTCGCGCTCCACCCCACCACGCCTTTCCAGAATGCCTCAGGCTTGCTCTGGTCGAAGTCGACGGGCAGATCCGCGCCCGCGTGCACCTGCACGAAGGCGCCCGCCGGCAGCCGCTGCCCCAGCGCCAGAAACGGCGCCAGGATGGTCACGCCGGCGCCCAGTCCGCGGTCCTCCCGGCCGGTGGGCAGCCGCGCCTCGGCGCCCAGGGCCAAAATGGTCCCCGAACGCGCGCTCTGGACGAGCGCCTGCTTGAACGCGATCGCCAGATCACCGAGACCTCCGGTCCAGCCGGTCGGCGCCCCCGGCGCGTTGCCCGGCGCCCCCGTCTGGTTCAAGAACCCGAAGGGCACGCCGACCTCGAACATCGACCGGGCGCCCAGGCGATGCTCGTACACCAGCTCGTTCATGACGCTGCCCGCGCCGTGAAGAGCGATGGTCGAGGTCAGCACCACCTCGTCCTCGGGGAACGCCTTGTCCGTGAACAGCGCCCGCGGGAAGTTCAGCTCGCCCAGCGGCCACGCGGACAGCCGCGGGCAGAAGTCGCGCACGTAGTCGACGACGCGCCCGATCTCGCCTTCGCTCAGGGCGTCTCCGAACGCGGGCATGATCTGGTTCAGCCCCCGCACCGGACCGCCCTCGTGCACGACCGCGATCCAATCGGGCGTCGGCTCCGAGGTCGCGACGGCGCAGTCGCGCAGGTTGGGCAGAGGCACGTCGAAGCCGACCACGGCCGCCGGCCGCCCGGCCCCGTCCTCGCCGTGACAGCTGGCGCAGGCGCTGGCCCAGACCTCGGCTCCGCTTCGCTCGCCCGCCCCGCCCCCGGCAACCGCCGGGGGGGACGTGATGCACGCCACGACGACGGCGCATCCCGCGCCGAGGAAGATTCGCAGGAGGGGCGTGGGCCTCGGCAACGCCCCCCAGTATGCGCGGCGGCGCGCCCGCGGCAAGCGCGCTCCGACGGCGCGGGTTTTCCGAAAACCGCAGCCAAATCGTCAAGTTTGGTCGCACGCCGCCGATGTTTCCCTGGTGATCGGAAAGCTGATCGGCGGATATCGCGTCGTCACGGAGCTGGGCAGCGGACCGACCGGCACCGTGTTCTACGCCGAGCACCCGTTGATCGGCCGCCGCGCCGCCATCAAGGTGCTGGCGCCCGACCTGGGCGAGGGGCCGCGCCTCGATCGCTTCCTGACGCACCTCAAGATCGCCAGCGGCATCCGCCATCCGAACATCGTGGATGTGCTGGACGTGGGCCGCATGCCCGATCCGGCGTTCCCGAACGGCTCGCGCGAGCTGACGTTCGTGGTGATGGAGATGCTCGAGGGCGAGACCCTGGGCGAGCGCCTGGACCGGCAGCAACAGCTCGACGAGACGACGGCCGTGCGTCTGCTGGTGCAGATCGCGTCCGCCCTGGGCGCGGCGCACGATCGCGGGCTGTCCCACGACACGCTGAAGCCCGAGAACGTGTTCATCACGAACAGCGTCGACTATCCCAACTTCGTGAAGGTGCTGGACTTCGGCGCCACCACCCTGCGCTCGGCCGAGGGCGTGGCGTTCGCGCAGTCGCCGTACCTGGCGCCCGAGCTGCTGATGGGCGGCACGGCCAGCCCCGCCGGCGACATGTACGCCGTGGGCGTGCTGGGGTACCACATGCTGGTGGGCAGTCCGCCGTGGAAGCGCGCCCACGAGCGTCTCCGTCCCGAGGAGCGTCCCCTCCCGCCCATGCCGCCGCACGAGCGCCAGCCGGGGGTGACGCCGGCGGTGTCGGCGGTGCTGATGCGCGCCCTGTCCCACGATCCGGACGAGCGCTGGCCCGGCATGCGCGAGCTGCGGCGCGCCCTGGAACGGGCCGCGGGCCCCTACAGCGCCGGCCTGCCCACCAGCACCGCCCTGCCCCAGCCGACCGCTCCCGCTCCGGCGGTCCTCGATGGGCAGCGAACCGAGCGCGTGCAGGCGAAGATGGTGGGCAAGACCCTGTCCGGCATCATCCTCCGCCGCATCAACGAGAACAGGTTGCAGCTGCCCTCGATGCCGCTGGTGGCGTTGAAGGCGCTGGACGTGCTGCGCGATCCGAACGCCACCTTCGCGGACATCGCGCGCATCCTGGAGCCGGATCCCGTCATCGCGGCGCGCGTGTTGCGCGTCGTCAACAGCGCCGCCTACTCGCGCCGCGATCCCGTGAAGACGCTGGAGAAGGCGGTCAGCCAGATCGGCGTGAAGCCGATGCGGATCCTGATGGTCGAGCTGGCGGCCTGCCAGGTGTTCACCTCGCGCAGCCCCGGCATCCGGCAGACGTTCAAGCAGATCTGGGAGCACTGCCTGGCGGTGGCGATGCTGTCGCGCGACCTGGCCAGCCACGTGTCACCGCGCGTGGATCCCGACGTGGCCTATCTGGCGGGGCTGATGCATGACATCGGCAAGCCGGTGGTGGCCGGGCTGCTGCTGGAGGCTGAGCGGAAGCTGCTCGAGGAGCTGGACGTGCCCTTCATGACGGAGACGCTGTGGCAGAAGACGGTGGCCGAGGCCCACCGGGGCGTCGGGGCGCTGGTGGCCACGTCCTGGAAGCTGCCGCCCTCCATCGCCGACACCATCTTGCACTGCGACGCCTACGATGAGGACAGCGGGCCGCACTCCGTCCCCAACGTGGTGCGCTTCGCGAACACGCTGGCCAAACGCGAGGGGATCTACGTCGGCGAGGTGGGCGGGGACGAGATCGTCGCCGCCATCCTGCAAGGCCGTTCCGTGCTGGGCGTCGACGAGGCCACGGAGAGGACGCTGATCGCCACCATCCACGACCGCGCCGGGAACGCCGCCGAGGATCGGGGCCAGCATCGCCGCACCGGTCGCCACCGCCGCGCCCGCGTGGCCTAAGGGGCGCGCCGGTCAGTCGGCGAACATTGACGGCGTCGCCCCAGGCTGTCACGTTTGTCTGACCGGTCGGCTCAGGAGGTGTGACGTATGCGACGCCTGTTCGTCATCGTGCTGCTCGCGGGCGCAACCACGCTGTTCGCTGCCGCGCGCGCGCGGGCGACGTGCTGTACGACGAGCGGGGACTGCCCCAGCGGCACCGCGTGCCTCGGCGGCGCCTGCGACGCGACGATCGTCGATTGCAAGTGCGACACCGACTGCGGGCCGAACCTGTATTGCGTCCCCGCCGTGTCCACGGTGTGCACGCAGCAGGCGGGCAGCACCACCCAGGACTGTCACCCGCAGGGGCAGTGCATGCCCGCCTGGAAGCGCCCCTGCGCGACGGACGTCGACTGTGGACCGGGCGGCTTCACCTGCGTCCCGAACGGCCGCTACTGCAGCGGCAGCGACTGTCAGACCACCGCCACCTGCACGGCGCCGCCTTTGCCCGCCACCTGCGTGACCGACGCCGATTGCCCGGCGGCCTGGACCTGCGAGCCTGATACGGCGCTGGCGACCGCGTGTGTCCCCCAGCCGCCCCACAGCTGTCCGTCAGGCGGGTGCCCGCCCACGATGCCGACGGGGGCGAAGTCCTGTGTCCCGCCGCAGTTCGATCTGGTCGGCCTCGGTGGCTTTTCCGGCCCCCCGGTGGTGCTGCCCGCCAGTTGCCCGGCCAAGACTGGCGACGGGAACACCGGCGCCGATGGCGCGGGCGCAGGTGGCAGCGGTGCGAGCGCGAGCACGACCCGTTCGACCGGCGGCGGCTGCCAGCTGGCTCCCGGCGCCGGCGGCGACCCCGCCTCCTGGGTGGCCGTCATGGTCGTCGGCGTCGCCGGCGCGTACGCACGACGGCGGGCGAGCCGCTCGCGCGTCCGGTCCACCAACGGCGCGGACTGATCGACGCGCGGACGACCGCTCAGGGCGCGTCGACGTGGACCCGCAGCGGCGGGCCGGCCAGCATCACGCGGCCGAAGCCGTCACTGTCGGCGCTGGTCCCCGGCCAGGCCGGGCGCACGGCCGTCTCCAGCGAGGGGACGATCGAGTAGTCGCCAGGCCGGGTCCAGTACGCGCGGACGCTGTCGCCCCGCTCGCCGAACTCCAGCTTCGTGACGGGAAGAGCGAACGTCTCGCCCGGCCCCAGCGTGACCACCTTGGGCGGTCGCATCTCCATCGTGTGCATCACGGGCATGGGTGCCGTCACGGCGCCCACGCCCTCCAGGCGCAAGGTGATCGTGACCGGATCGCCCTCCGACCAGAAATCGATGCGCTGCTTCGAGCGGTTGATGATCCGCAGGGTCATGTCCACCGCGGGCGCCTCGGGCGGGCCCTGCTCCGCGGCCTCGACCTTCTTGCTGGGCCTGGCCGTCTTCTTTCCTGGCGTCGCCTTCGCGGTCTTTCCCGGCGCCTCCTCCTCGGGCGACGCCAGGCGCGCCTGAAGGTCGTGCAGGCGGGCGGGGATGCGGTCCTCGCCGCCGCGCAGCTTGTAGTGAGTCTGCTTCGACGTCAGCACGATGCCCAGGCTGGGGCCGTCGACCCCGGGCGTTCGCGCGCTGGTGGATGCGTCGGTCGCCAGCGTACCGCCCGTGCCCAGCGGCGGGGCCGGGGGCAACGCGTTCCTTCCGTCGTGACAGGCGCCCGCGCCCAGCATCACCCCGACCACCGCGGTGACCACCCAGATCGCCCGCTTCGCTGCTGAATGGTTCATGCCTGTCCTCCGTGTGGGACTTCCTCGGTGACGCGATCCTTCGTCTCGACGATGAAGGGCGCGAACAGCGCCAGCAGCGAGCCTATCGCCGGCACGATCGCCACCGCCGTCAGGACCTTCAGGGCGGCCCCCAGCGCGTCGGCGCCGCGCGAGGCGACGTTGCCCACCACGAACGGCCCCACCGCGGTGATGATGCGCCCGATGTTGTAGCAGAAGCCCGAGCCAGTGCCGCGCAGGCGGGTGGGGAACAGCTCGGGTAGGTAGTAGGTGAAGGCGCCGAACACGCCGAACACCGTCAGCCCTTCGAAGAAGTACAGCGCCAGCCGCGTCTCGGGCGACAGCTCCAGCCCGAACGTGGCGAAGGTCGCCACCGCCGACAGCGCGTAGTAGATGCCGAACATCTTGCGGCGGCCGAACACCTTGGCCGCCGGGATGGTCAGCAGCGTCCCCAGCAGGCCCCCCAGGTTGAAGAAGTTCGTGGTGCGCGCCTTCCAGCTCTCGACCAGCGCCAGCGTGCCCGCCACGTCCAGCCCGCGCTGCCTGGCCGCGCTCTGCGCCAGCCCGCTGGCCACGATGGCCAGGAAGGCGGCGCAGGTCCACCAGGTGATCAGCGCGACCAGCGACATCGCGAACCCGCTCAGCGTCAGGCGGCGCACGCCGGGCGAGAACAGCTCGCGCAGCCGGGGCGGGGGCGCCCCCGCCGCGGCACGCTTCCACGCCTCGGGCTCGTGGACGAACAGACGGATGGCGAACGCCACCACCGCCGGGATCAGGCCGCACAGGAACACGTAGCGCCACGACGTGGAAGGCGCGCCCTTGAAGAACACGCCCGCGATCTGGAAGTTCGCGAACGTCGCCAGGAACAACCCGGCCGGCGCCGACGTGTACAGCAGCGCGCCCGCCTCGACGCGGCGGCGCGCCGGCACCACCTCGGCCACCATGGCCGCACCGGCGGCCCATTCGCCGCCGATGCCCAGGCTGGCGATGACCCGGAACAGGATCAGCACCGGCAGGTTGGGGGCGGCCGCGCAAGCCGCCGTCCCCAGCGCGTAGAACAGCATCGTCAGCAGCAAGGTGCGGGTGCGCCCGATGCGATCGGCGATGGCCCCGAACAGGATGCCCCCCGCGGCCCAGCCCAGCAGCAGCACCGACGTCAGCGTGCCACCCCAGAACAGCGTGGCCTTCTTCGCGGCGGCGGAGCCGATCGGCAGGCCCAGCAGCGTCGGGATGCAGTTGGGCGCCACGTAGTTGAACAGCAGTCCGTCGAAGACGTCGAACCCCCAGCCCAGCCAGGCGGCGAACAGCACGGTCCACTGGTAGCGGGTCATGCCCCAGAACAGGGGTCTGTCGTCGGCCGGGTTCATTGATTCAGCGAGGCGGGGGCGTGGTTGTCGGCGGCGGCGGCCGTGCAGAAGCTGACCTTCTTGATCATGGGCGGCGGGTCGGCCCGCTCGCGCTTCACGGCGGCGCGGCGGGACGCGAACGCGCGCGCGGTCTTGTCGCCCGCCTTCTCGATGGCGGCCAGCATGCCCTTCCAGGCCGTCACGCTGGCCGTCATGCGGCGCACGCGATCGGCGTCCGTCTCGGTGGCGGCGGGCGGCTGGGGCTCGGGCGCCAGCGCCACGAGGCCCAGCAGGTCGTCCAGGATGCCGCGGTCCAGGCCGGGGGTGCCCAGGCCCTTCACCAGCGCCGGCACCAGCACGCGGTCGCGGAACTCCTCCAGGTCATCGCCGTCCACCTGGCACCACAGCAGCCGCGCGTGCAGCTGCGCCACCGCCGGGCCCGCCTCGGCCCGCGACAGCAGCAGCAGCTTGCGCAACGCCTCGTCGTAGTCGCCCTGCGCCTCGCCGTAGGTGGACAGCATCACGTCGACCAGCTTGCCCCGGCACTCGGGGTCGCAGCTGGGCCCGTACATGTACGAGGCCAGCCACTTGCGCCGCTCGGTGTGAAAGGCGACCAGCGCGGTCTGCTCGGCGGTGGGGACCAGCTCGCCGGTGCGGGCGGTGGCCAGCACCAGCGCGGCGATCAGGCGCGCGCCCACGCTCGAGCCCTCGAACCGGCTGATCTCCTTCCATTGCCGGCGTTCGTACAGGTCCTGCAGGTACGGCTCGAACAGCCACATCAGCGCCGCCGGCCGCGCCTGCACGTCGCGCTGCTCCCGCAGCAGCCCGATCGGTCCGCGCTGCCAGGCCGCGCCCCCGGGCGCCGCCTCCTCCGCGCCGGTCCCCGGCGCCGCCGCCTTCCCGGCGCCCGCCTGCTGTCCCACCGCGACCGCGCCCGCGGCCTCCAGCTCGTCCTCGATCAGCTGGGCGATGGCGTCAGACCGGTCGGACAGCTTGTCGTCCTTGCAGATGGGCGCCGCCTTCTCGACGCCGTAGCGCTGCAGGCAGGTCAGCGCGAACGCGTGGGCCAGCTGGGTGTAGTTCTTGTCCGCGGTGCTGGCCAGCACGCTGCGCATGTAATCGGGGTTCACCTTGCCCAGCTCCAGCGCGTAAGAGACGGCCAGCTCGGGATCCAGGATGCTGCCGCGGGTCAGCGACAGCAGCACGCCGAAGCGCTGGTCGGCGGTGTCCGGGGCCTGCGACGACAGGACCGACAGGTTCTTCGCCAGGATCTCGGCGCGGGCGATGCGCCAGTCGTTCTCGGCCTTGGTGCGGGCGATGGCCTGCTCCGAGGCGGCCTGCCGCTCGGCGGTCTGGGATTGCCGGTACTGCCAGATCGACGTGGCCACCAGCCCGGCCACGCCGATGACGAAGCTGGAGAGAAAACCCGAGTAAGTCTGGATGAAGTGGCCCAGGCGCGAGGGCCGCAGATGGGCCTCGTCGGTCTTGCCCTCGGCAGGCTTGCCTTCGGGCGGTTTACCAGGGGGCGTTTCGGAAGGGCTGGCCATGAGGACCGGGAACATAGCGCCGAACCATGCCCCTCTGGTATGTCTCGGGGCCCGTGTTCGGCTGGTTGGAGATCCCCGTGGTGAAGTGGTTCCTGCCGGTGCCGATGTTGCTGGCCATCGGACCGCTGGTCTATCTGTTCTTCCGGCGGACCTGGTTGGGCCTGGAGAACGACGCCGCGGCCATGCGCCGCGAGCTGGCCGCCCAGGGGAAGATCGACCTGCGGCCCGTGGTGACGCTGACGCTGGGCCTGCTGATCCTGACGATGCAGGAGTACTACGGCCAGCTGCGCTTCTACGAGGAGAGCGTGGCGCCCTGGCTGGCGCGGCGGTTCCACGCCGCCCAGCGGCCCGAGGTGGGGGCCCACCTGGCCTTCTTCGCCGAGACGTACGGCCGACTGTGGTGGGGCTTCACCCGCATCGCCGGCTACCTGACGCCCTATCTGGTGTGGCGGTTCGCGTTCCCGAAGGACAGCCTGCTGGACATGGGGCTGCGCGTGTCCGGCATGCGCGTGCACGCCTGGCTGTACGCGCTGTTCATCGTGATCATGGTCCCGGTGCTGCTGATCGTCTCGCGGCAGCCGGACTTCGGGTCGTACTACCCGATCTGCGCGAACGCCGGGCGCTCCTGGGCCGAGTTCCTGATCTGGGAGGTCGCCTACATCGGCCAGTTCATCACGCTGGAGATGTTCTTTCGCGGCTGGTGGATCCGCACCACGCGGGTGTTCGGCGTGGGCGCCCTGTTCTCGATGGCCGTGCCCTACGCGATGATCCACTTCGGCAAGCCCTACCTCGAGGCGTGCTCGGCGGTGATCGCGGGCGTGGTGCTGGGCTCGCTGGCCATCCAGACGCGCAGCATCTGGGCGGGCGTGCTGGTCCACGTCACGGTCGCGCTGCTGAACGACATCCTGGCGCTGGATCGCAAGGGGCGCCTGCCCAGCCTGCTGACGCCCCACTCGAAGGAGCGCTTCGACTTTCTCTACTGGCGCGCCACCATCTGGATCGTCTGGGCGGCGGCCTTGCTGGTCCTGGCCATCAAGGGCGTCCGGCTGCTGCAGAAGCGCCGGGCCCGCACGGCGCCCCCTCAGAAGGGGACGCCGACCCCCAGCAAGCCCTGAAGGACGATGTCCGACCGGGGCGTCCCCCCGTACAGCAGGCCCATCGCGCGGCCAGTCAGATCGACCAGGAAGTGGGGGTGGTGCACCAGCTCGACGCCCAGCTCGCCCGCGTAGGCGAAGGCGCCGCGGCCGTTGACGCCGCCGCCGCCCAGCCGAAGGCCCAGGTACGGGTTGCCGAACAGCCGGCGCCCGCGCCCCAGGAAGTCGGAGAACAGCGCCCCGCCCATGGTCAGCAACATCGAACGGGCGTCCCCCCCGCGCGCCGGCAGCACGTCGAACGTGAAATCGAAGCGCCGCGCCAGCAGCAACTGCACCCCCGCCCCGAAGCGATCGCGGTGGCGCGCTCCCTCGTCGACGAACGACCAGGCCAGGCCGTGACCGACCAGGGTGAACTTCTGCTCGGGCGCGCCCGCCACCACCGTCTCCCGGTTCGTGATGTGCACGTCCAGCGTGGCCCGCGCCACCCGATCCCCCAGGTATCGATGTTGACCCTCCAGCTGCTCGATGTCGGTCCGAACGCGCGTCATCTCGCGTTCGATGCCCAGCACGTCCTCCAGCGCGGCGTTGGGGTGCTCGGTCATCAGCTTCTCCAGCCGGTCCAGCTCGACGTGCAGCGCGTGCAGCCGCAGCTCCTGATCGAAGTACTGCGTCGAGACGTCGCTGGCGGACAGCTGACTCGATTCCACCGTCCCCTGCGAGCCCAGCCAGTCGATGAAGGGCGCCACCTGCTCGGGCGGCAAGCGGATCTGAAACCGCGCCCGCACGCCGTACCGGGCCCCCGTCACCTGATCGACCACCAGCAGCCCGCCCCTCGCCAGCGCGCCCGCCCGCACGGCCGCCGCCGTGACCCGCACGTCGTCGGCCGAGAGCTCGATCGCCCCGGTGACGACCAGTTGCGCCTGCGTTTGTGGCGGCGCCGCGGCGGCGTCGCGGCTGATCACCGGCAGACCGGGTGCCTCCGCCTGGGCCAGCCGTCGCGGCGGGCGCCGCGTCTGGCCCCCCGTCACCTTCCGTACGACCGGGGCGTCCAGCAGGACCGTCGCTCGCTGCTCCTGCTGCTGCGCCTGCGCCACCTGCACTGAGCCAGCCGTGGCCCCGGCCAGCACGTCCGGTGGGGCCGGCGGTTCGTACGTGGAGGGGTCGCCGTCCTGCAGCACGGCAGCACATCCGGACGACAGGACCACCCCCACACCAGCCAGAGCCATCCATCCCGGGGCACGCATCCCTCGATTTGCCCACAGATGGACCGCGGCCGCAAAAAAGGCGGCACGCCTTTGGGGGGGCGCGCCGCCTTTTCGTCGATCCATCAGGGCCGCCAGGGCCCCTGTGCCAGTCAGGGCCGCGAGGCCCGGTTCGCTACGGGCTGGGAGGCGGGCCCGAGTCGAACTTGTTCGCCGGCGACGGCGACGAGGTCGACGACGAGCCCGTCGCGCTCGGCGCGCCCTCGTCCCCCATCAGCAGGCGGAACTCGGTGCGGCGGTTCTTCGAGCGGCCCGACTCGGTCGCGTTGTCGGCGATGGGGCGGTCCATGCCGTAGCCGACCGTGGTCAGCCGCGTCGTCTCGATCCCCTTGCCGATGAAGTAGACCTTCACCGCGTCGGCGCGGCGCTGCGACAGATCGCGGTTGTAGTCCGCCTTGCCGCGCGAGTCGGTGTGACCCGAGATCTCGATGCGGATGTCGGGGTACTCCTTCAGCACCGCCACCGCGCGATCGAGGATGGGGTACGAGCCCGGCAGGATGGTGGCCTGACCGGTCTTGAAGTTGATGCCCTCGATGACGCCCGTGAACTTCTTCACGGCCTGCGGCACCTCGTCGGGGCACCCGTCGTCGTCCTTGTAGCCGTTCTTCGTCTCGGGCTCGTCGGGGCACTTGTCGCGCGAGCCGACGATGCCGTCGCCGTCCGGATCCGTCTCGGGGCAGCCGTCCTCGTCGTCGATGCCGTTGACCGTCTCGGGCTGGTTCGGGCACTTGTCCTGCGCGTCGGGGATCCCGTCCTTGTCGTTGTCGGGATCGGGGCAGCCGTCCTCGTCCTCGAAGCCGTCCTTGTCCTCGGCGACGTCGGGGCACTTGTCGGCCGCGCCGGCGATGCCGTCGCCGTCCGGATCTGGGTTGGCGGGCGGAGCCTGCACGATGACCTCTTTCTTCACCACCGTGCGGTTCACGCGCTCGACCTCGCCGAAGTTCACGAACAGGCTGCCCAGCGCCTCGAAGTCGGGACCCTCGTAGCCGGTCTCGTGACCGACCGGAACGCTCTTACCGAAGACGGCCGGCGGCACCATGATGCGGCCGTCCAGGCGGATGCCCATGTGCTCGCCCAGGGCGATCTTGGCGCCCAGGCCGGCGTGCAGCTCGCTGTCGTCGTCGCTGGGAATCCTGCTGTCGTCGTTGGAGATGGACGACATGCCGCCGTAGCCCACGAACACGAACGGGCGGAACGGTCCGGTCGGAACCAGGTGAACGACCAGGTTGCCGCGGTAGCCGAACACCGTCAGCTTCGTGCCCGGCGTCAGCGGGTCGTCGTTCGCGGCGCGCGAGTGCGTCGGCATCATCAACGCCTGGGCTTCGATGGACACCCAGCGGTTGAAGTTCAACGCCAGGTGACCGCCGAACGCCACCGAGGTCTTCGGGGACAGTCCCTCGGGATCGCCCACGTTCCGGCCCAGGCCGCTCTTCTTGTTGAAGAAATGGGCGCCGCCGTCCAGACCGAACTCGAAGCGGTACTCCGTGGGCTCCTGCGCGGCGGGAGCGTTGTCCGCGTCAGAGGGGGCGGCCCAGACGGCAGCAGGCAACGCCAGCACACCGAATAGAACCGCGCTCGCAAATCGACTTTGCCATGGGCCAACTCTCATGGGCACTCCTCGCATCGGAAGGGTGGGGACGAGCGCTGGCAAGTCGAGCACCAGCGCCGTAGTTAGGCCGCGAGGATAATGGATCCCGGGCCTGACACCAACCTTCGAAGCGAAGAAACCTGGCCCGGCCCTTGCCAACAATCCGCCGTTGGCAAATCGCCAGGTCGAAATGGGCGACCCGCAACGGAGTGGAAAAGGCACCCCGTTGCGGGTCGATGAGGGAGTTTCAGGCGGGCCGAAGTTACTTGGTCTCGGGGGCGGGGGCGGGAGCGGCCTCGCTGCCGGCCTTCGCCTTCTTCGAGCCTTTGCTCTTCTTGGCTTTCTTCTCCGTCTTGGTCTCGTCGGCCGGCTTCGCCGCGTCGCCGCCCTCGGCCTGCGCGACCACGGCGGCCGTGTTCGTCTTGGTCTGGTGGTGGCTGGTCTTCGTGGCCGCCATGGCGGACACGCCGGTCAGGGACAGAGCGCCGAACGCGAGCATCATCATCTTGGTGCGGATCATGGGGAACCTCCGTTGCTTGACCCGACATCGCGTCGGGGCATGCAGACGGGAACTGCAGCCGCGGTGCCAACGCCGGACAGGCGCGCTCTGCCCGTCGATCCGAGCTTTCCCGGTGGCACGCGCCGCGGCGCCCGCCGCGGGTGGGGCGGTCTGGTGTGCGGCCCGCGCCAGACCGCCGCAAGAGCCGCGCACGCGACCGCTAGCCCCGATGCCGTTCACTTAAGCGCCAGGACGCCAGGTCAGGCGTCAGAATGATTCGGCGAACACCGCGGAGAAGGACGGGCACGTTGAAGTTGATCAGGAGACCGAGAAGGCGCCCCGTCGCTTTGAGATACGACCGGACCTGGCCCCAGTGAATCGGTGCCAGCGCCTCGACGGCCTTCAGCTCGACGACAAGACGATCGGAAACCAGCAGGTCGAGGCAACTTTCACCGACTCGGTGCCCCTTGAATCCGATGGACCTCGATGGCAGCGGCAAACAACTCGGAGACACGCTCATCGAGCTCCTTGGCCCGCTCCTCCAGCGTCTTGGCGTCCCTCGCCTCCTGGCGTTTCACACACCGAGTTTCGGCTGCCCTCCCGCGACGTTGCCGGCCTAAGTGAACGGCATTGCCGCTAGCCCCACCAGTACGAGGCCTTCAGCAGCAGGATGTCGGTGGAGCCGCGGTTGCCGTTCAGCGGCGCCAGGTCCAGCCGGGGGAAGCCAGGCGAGGTCGCGGGGATGGTCGGGCTCTGCGCGCGCGTGTAGACGAGGAAGATCACCGAGCCCAGACGGTACTCCCAGCGCAGCACCGCGTTCACGTTCAACACCGCCTGCTGCGTGTCCGACGGCGCGGCCGCGTCGGGCGTCAGCTGGCCCAGGTGCAGCTCGGCGCGCAGCGGGTCCGCGCCGGCCGGGACGTAGGACGACGTGTCCGAGAAGTGCTTGGTGGCCAGGAACAGCTGCCCGTACAGCTGGAACGTCAGCGTGGGCAGCAGGCCCACCGTCGCGCGCACCGTCACGCCCACGTCGGTGGCCCTCAGGCTGCCAAAGCGATAGGTGCCGGCGTCCAGCTTCATGAACCGCGGCTCGCCGCTGGTGAACAGCGCCGTGGGGTCGAACTCCAGCTCCAGCCGCGACAGCGGCCGCACGTACAGGGCGGCGCTGCCCGCGTACTGCGCGCCGTCGGCGATGTCGCGCGCCTGCAGCCACAGCGCGCCGCTGACCAGGCGGCGCGTGTCGGTGGCCAGATACCACTCGGCCCCCCACAGCGACGCGCGCTCCAGCGCCAGCCCGTCCCCCGTCTCGCGATCGTCGAAGTAGCGCGAGTTGAAGTAGACCGCCGCGCTGGTGACCCAGAAGTTCTTGAACGTCGCGCCCCCCTGCAGGCGCACGTTGTCGCCCAGCGCGATGCCGTCCAACGTCTGGCGGTGCGACACCGCCAGGTTCAGGTATGTCTCGGTGGTGTTCCACCGCGGCGTCAAGGTGCGATACGTCAGGTCGGCGTAGGCGTTGTAGTCGTTCTTGCGATCCAGGTAGCCGAAGTCGTTGTAATCCAGCTGCCGGCCCGAGATGGCCTGCGAGGTGCTGGCCAGCCAGTGCTCGCCGCCCTGCTTCGCCGCCGTCAGGGTGGCCCCCAGCGACAGCCGCCCCGGCGCGCTGTCGATGCCGTCGGGCTGGGCCTTGGGCGGTCCACGCTCCAGCAACGCCGCCACCACCTGCCCCGCCAGCAGGTAGTTCGCGCCCGGCGAGTGCCAGTGGCCGTCGGCGGCGGCGACGTAGGCGTCGTTCTTCAGCCGGTCCGGGCCGCCCTGAAAGCGGTTGACCGACGTGGCCAGCAGCCCCACGTCACCGCCCTGTCCCCACAGGCGTCGCACGCGCAAGGCGTTGAACAGCGACATCGGATCCACCACCCGGGACACCGGTGGCGCGTCGCCCGCCCGGATGTCGACGGTGTTCTCGCCGGTCAGCGCCGTCAACAGACCGACGTTGGTGCGCGGGCCGACCGCGCCCACCAGCTTGGCGGCGCCCCAGATGCGCGAGGGGTTCACGCCGTCGGCCAGGACCTCGCTCGAGCCAAGCGACGGCGCCGCGGGCTGCGCGCCGATCCGCCGTGTGTACAGGATGGTCCGCGGCGTGGTGAACGTGTCGATGCCCTCCAGGAAGAACGGCCGCTTCTCGGGATAGACCAGCTCGGTGGTGGTCAGGTTCAGGATCACCTGATCGGCGTCCACCTGGCCGAAGTCGGGGTTGACCGTCAGGTCCAGCGTCGTCCCTTGCGTGGGGTGGGCCTTGCCATCGAGCTCGAAGCCCCCACGCCAGTCGGTCGTCGGCCCCGGCATGTCCGCCAGCACCTCGTCGTCGCGATGGCGCAGGCGTAGCAGCCCGACCAGCCGCAGCTCGAACGGGCTGGTGGGCCGTATCCCTTTCAACCCCTCGAGCGTTCCGAACGTCGACACGAACCCGGCGGCGGCCCGCGGGCGGAACGACCAGTGATCCCACTCGTGCCGGCTCTCGCTGTACCGCTCGACCTCGAACCCCCAGCGCTGCTGGTCGGCCGCCTCGAAGCGCAGGATCCGGAAGGGGATGCGGATCTCGGCGGACCAGCCGGCGGGCCCGATCGAGGTGGCGGCCTCCCAGTTCTCGTCCCAGTCCCCCGAGTAGCTGGCGTCATCGAAGTAGATACCGTCGTCCAGCACGCCCGCCGCGTTGACGCCGAAATGAAACGCCGTCAGCCGGTCGGCCCGGCTGCTGATGTCCACCGTCACCCGATCGGACGCGACCACGCGATCGCGGCGCGTCAGCCGCGCCACGACGGGCGCGCTGCGCTCGAAGCAGATGATGCCCACGTACAGGGCGCTGTCGTCGTAGAGGACGCGCAGCTCGGTGCGCTCGGTGGGCGCGGCGCCCTCGACCGGGTACTGCTGCACGAACGCGTCGTCGACCGGGGCGCTGCCCCAGGACTCCTCGTCCAGCCGGCCGTCGATGACGATGGGCTGGCTGGTCCGCGCGGGGGAGACCGTGGGGGGCACGGGTCCGCGCGCCGCGCGGGCGCCGGGGGGCGCCAGCGCCATCACCGCCAGCGCGGCGAGGCAGAAGCGAGCGGACCGGCACATGTCGGACGCCCCAGTTTACTCGTCCTGCGCCCGGTGCCCCCTGTCCCGTCCGGTGTTGTAGATTGCCCCTCCATGTCCGTCACCACGCGCCTCGCCGAGCTGGTCGCCTTCGACACCCAGAACCCCGCTGGGCGCGAGCGGCCCATGGTCGACGCGCTGGCACGCGAGCTGGCCGCGCTGGGGGCGTCGCAGCTGCGCGTGGTGGACGTGGGCGCGCACGCCATGGTGTACGCCCGCTTCGGCACCGAACCGCCGCGCCTGCTGGTCAACGCGCACGTCGACACCGTCCCCGCCAACGCCGGTTACACGCGCTCGCCCCTGGAAGCGGTGGAGCAGGACGGGCGCCTCTACGGGCTCGGCTCGTCGGACACGAAGGGCGCCATCGCCGCCGTCCTGGAGGCGCTGGCCATGGCCCGGGCCGCGGGGAACACGCCGCGCGGCCTGGGCGTCCTGTTCTCCGGCGACGAGGAACGCTCCGGCACCTGCCTGCGCCACTTCCTGGCGGAGCCATCGATGTCGCAGGGCCTGGCGCAGGCGATCGTCTGCGAGCCGACCGGCAACGCGGTGGGCTGGCGGCACCGGGGCATCGCCGCCGTCGAGGCGACGGCGACCTCCCCGGGCGGACACTCCTCCCGCGTCGATCATGTCCCCAACCCGATGGCGATCCTGGCGCGCGCGGCCGTGGCGCTGGACGACCTGGGACGGCGCTACAAGGATCAGGGGCCGGCCGGGTTCGAGGGCATCTGCCTGAACGTCGCGGCGCTGGACGGCGGGCTGGCCTTCAACGTCATCCCCACGCGGGCGACGCTGCGGGTGTCGATGCGACCCGCGCCGGGCGCGGATCTGCGCGCCCTGCTGGCCGAGGCCGAGGCCGAGGCGCGCCGGGCGGCCGCGCCGCACCAGCTGGGCTGGGCCGTCGTCAACGAGAACCCGTCGTTCCAGACGCGGGCGCCCCAGGCGTTCGTGGCCCTGCTGGGCGAGCCGGCCCGAAGCCCCATCGATCTGGGCTTCTGGACCGAGGCGGCGCTGCTGTCGGCGGCCGGCGTCGACGCCGTGGTGTTCGGCCCCGGCCGGATCGAGCAGGCGCACGCCGCCGACGAGTTCGTCGCCATCTCCGAGCTGGAGTCGGCGCGCGACACGTTCTTCCGCCTGTTCTCGCCGGGAGCCCTGCCCTCATGATGGAGACCGGGATCATCACGCGCTTTCTGGAGAGCGTTGGCCAGAAAGCGGACGTCGACCTGTACCTGAAGCTGTTCCGTTCGCAGAAGAAGGAGAGCTTCGCCCTGATCTGCGCCAGCGCCCGTATCGTGAAGACGGCGCTGGACCCCTTTCACTTCGATCTGCGCATCCTGGCCGGCCTGGGGTTGACGCCGGTCGTGGTGGTCGGGCTGTTCGAGCCGCGCGACGCCGACAAGCAGGCCACCCGCGTGCACGACTGGCTGCTGGAGGACGACGTGCGCGCCCAGATCGTGCCGCTGGCGCAGACGCTGTCGCCGGCCATGGTCGAGGTGGTGCGCGAGACCGTGCACATGAACACCATCCCCTTGCTGTCGCTGGAGCCGGCGCAAAACGCCTCGCTGGAGGCCCGCTTCGGGCTGCTGCGCGATCTGGTGACCGGACTGGAGACGCGCAAGGTGGTGTTCCTGTCGACCAGCGCCGGCCTGGAGCGCGAGGGCGCGCCCCCCATCTCGGTGGTCAACCTGTCGACCGATTACGAGCGGCTGCTGTCCGCGAACGTGCTGACCCGGCAGCACGGCTCGCTGCTACGGCATGGAAAGCACCTGCTGGACCAGACCCCCCACCGCATGACGGCGACGGTCGTGAACCCGCTGCAGCTGCTGCGCGAGCTGTTCACCGTCAACGGCGCCGGCACACTGATCCGCAAGGGCTCGAGGATCGAGCGCTACAACGACTTCAGCGGGCTGGATCGCGCCCGCCTGCAGAACCTGATCGAATCGGCGTTCGGGCGGCTGCTGAACGCGGGCGCGCTGGACCAGGGCATCGAGCGCGTCTACCTGGAAGAGAACTACCTGGGCGCGGCGCTGCTGGCGCCGACCGAGGTGGGCGCCTACCTGACCAAGTTCGCCGTCGACCGCCAGGCCCAGGGCGAAGGCATTGGCGGCGATCTGTGGTCGGTGATGGTGCGCGACTACCCCAGCTTCTTCTGGCGGGCGCGCCCGACGAACCCCATCGTGCCCTGGTACCTGAAGAACTGCGACGGCGTGGCCCGCTTCCCGGACTGGCACGTCTTCTGGCGCGGCTTCACCCCCGACCGCATCGAACCCGCCATCCGCTACGCCCTCTCCGCGCCCCTCGACTTCGCGAGCTGAAGGCCTCGGCGCGAGAGGGTTGGGGGCCCTCCCCGCCTTCCGCTACAGCCTCTCGTTGCACTCCAGGCGCACGATGTCGTCCAGCGTCTCTCTGCGAGAGATCATGGTGGCGCGGCCGTCTTCCCAGTACACCTCGGGCGCCCGGCCCAGCGACACGTAGTTCGACCGCATCGACGCCCCGTAGGCGCCCGCGTCGTGCAGCACCAAAAGATCGCCCACGTCGGGTCGGCCGAAGGCGCGCGGGACCAGCAGCTCGCGGTCGTCGCGCGTGAACACGTCGCCGCTCTCGCACAGCGGGCCGGCCACGACGAACGGCTCCGGCGGACGCGACGCGCCCGCCCCGACGATCGAGATGTGGTGGTACGAGCCGTACATGGCCGGCCGCACCAGATCGGCGAAGCCGGCGTCCACCATCACGAACTCGTGGCCCTCGCCGCGGTCGTTGGCGCGCGTGCGCTTCACGTCCTTCACGCGCGACACCAGGATCGCCATCCCGGCGACGCCGTAGCGGCCGGGCTCGATCTCGACGCGGACGCGGCGGCCCGTCGCGGCGGCGAACTTCTTCGTCGCCTCGACCAGCACCGGGCGATACCAGGACAGGTCGTACGCCTGCGCCTCGGGGCGATACGGGTGCGGGATGCCGCCCCCCAGGTTGACGGCCTGCACGTCGGGGAAGCGAGGCAGCAGCTCGACGAACGCGTCCACCAGCCGGCGCATGTTCGCGTCGAACTCGCGAATCTGCGGCCCGGTGCCCACGTGCGCGTGAAGCGAGACGATGGGCAGCTTCGCGGCGGCTGCGCGGCGGGCCACCTCGGCCAGGTCGTCCGGCCAGATGCCGTGCTTCGACGACGGACCGCCCGTGTCGCACGACTGCACGTGACCGTGGCCGAACCCTGGGTTCACCCGCACCGCGATCGGGCCGCGGTAGCCGGACCCCTGTAGCTCTTCGATCATCCCCGGCGAGCCGATGTTCGGCAGCACGCGGTGCTCCAGCAGCGCGGTCAGGGCGTTGTCGCGGAAGACGTCGGCGGTCAGCATCACCACCGGCGGCTCGGCGCCCATCGCGAAGCCGGCGCGGCGCGCGCGCAGGACCTCGTTGCCGCTGACGGCGTCGATCCAGAACCCGGCCTCGCGAACAGCCTCCAGCACTTTCCAGGACGAGTTCGCCTTCATGGCGTAGCGGGCCTGCAGGTCGGGTCCGTCCGTCAAAGCCTTCAGGCCGGCCAGCCGCTGCTTCAGGATCTGCCCGTCGTACAGATAGAACGGCGTCCCGATCTGATCCGCCAACCGGGCGAGCGGGTAGCTAGCAAGGGCTTCCTTGGAAAATTCCATGTCAGTCCGGCCTATATACATCAATCTTTTTCGACCATCGCGCGACGCCGGCGCGCCACTTCAGGGTAGGACCGGATGCGGGGCGGGTGCCGGGGTGTAGACTGCTGCCCTACACGCGAAACACCAGGCAGCAATCGAAGGAGATGTGAACATGCGAAGCGCGCTGAAGCTATTGCCGTTGCTGATCTTCACGGCGGTGATCGGGTTCAGGTTGGGCAAGGGCGGCGAGCTGAGCGTCGAGCCGGCCGCCGAGGCCGCTTCGCCGGCGCTGAATGCGTGCGGCTGCTACCGCGACTCGGCGGGCAGCTGCTACTGCGGCAAGAAGAGCGGCAAGTGCGTCTGCCCCGGCGAGTGCGAACCGCAGGGCTGCGAGGAGAAGCGCGCGAAAGAGATTCAAAAGGAAGTCGACGCGGAGGCGAAGCGCGCCCGCGAGGCCGAGAAGAAGCAAGAGGACGAGCAGGCCGCCAAGGCTGAGAAAGAGCGCAAGGCGGCCGAGCCGGCCGAGGACGAGGGCGCCGACAACGACAGCGCGGACACCTCCGACAAGAAGCAGGAGACCGCCAAGGCCGGCAAGGACGACGACGACGATGACGCCGACAAGGCGCCCCGGAAGAAGTCCCGGAAGACGAAGGGGCCCAAGTCGTTCGCGAAGGCGAAGGGCAGCGAGGGCTGACGCCCGGCGTTCCCGTCGCCGGGGAATCGTCCCAAGCGCACCGGAAACGCGCGGGGAAAAGCCCGCTGGTCTAAGGTTGTGGGCGTGACGCCCAAGGCGGTCCTGTTCGCGCTCCTGATCCTGCTGTGCCTCTACTTCGCCGGTCGCTGGGTCGTGCTGGGGCGGCGCAGCCTGCAAGCCCGGCCGGGGCCCGACAGCGCCGGGCGGCGCTGGCTGCCCAGCCTGGGACATGTCGCGATCGGGTTCGTCACGAACTTCTTCGACATGCTGGGCATCGGCTCCTTCGCGACCACCACGTCGCTGTTCAAGTTCTCGCGCACGGTCGATGACGACGACATCCCGGGGACGCTGAACGTCGGCCACACATTCCCCACGCTGGCCGAGGCGCTGATCTCGATCGCGCTGGTCACGGTCGAGATGAAGACGCTGGTCACGATGATCGCCGCGGCCGTGGCGGGCGCCTACCTGGGCGCGGGCGTGGTGGCGCGCTGGCCCAAGCGGAAGATCCAGATCGGCATGGGCGTCCTGCTGTTCGCCGCGGCGACCATCATCGCCGTGCGCCAGCTGGCGCTGGTGGCCGGCGGCACCGCCATCGGGGTCGAGGGGCCCGCGCTGGCGCTGGCGGTGGCGGGCAACTTCGTGCTGGGCGCGCTGATGACCTTGGGCATCGGGCTGTTCGCGCCGTGCATGATCTTGATCAGCGTGCTGGGCATGGATCCCAAGACGGCCTTCCCGATCATGATGGGGTCGTGCGCGTTCCTGATGCCGGTGGCCAGCCTGCGCTTCGTGGGCACCGGCCGCTACAACCTGCGCGCGGCGCTGGGGCTGACCGCCGGCGGCGTGCCAGCGGTGCTGATCGCCGCCTACATCGTGAAGTCGCTGCCCCTGAAGGCGATGCAGTGGCTGATCGTCGCCGTCGTCATCTACACGGCCATCGCCATGCTGCGCTCGGCCCGCAGGGCGTCCGCGCAAGAGACGCTGAGTCCCCCGCGCCGGGTCCCCTCAAGCTGAGCGCGGGGGCTCGCCCCGGTGCACGCGCGAGCGCCGGTAGCCGTACGCCGCGTAGACCACCAGCCCCACCGCCAGCCATGCGCCCAGCCGCAGCCAGTTCGTCCACCCCAGGCCCAGGATCATGGCGCCGCAGACGATCATGCCCAGGATGGGCACCAGCGGCACCAGCGGCGTGCGAAACTCGCGCGGCAGGTCGGGGCGGCGCACCCGCAGGATCCAGACGCCGGCGCACACCAGGATGAACGCGAACAGCGTGCCGATGCTGGTCATGTCCCCCACGATGTCGCCGGGGACGAACGCCGCGAACGCGCCCACGAAGAAGAACAGGATCAGGTTCGACTTGTAAGGCGTCCCGAAGCGCGGGTGGACATCGGAGAAGACGCGCGGCAACAGGCCGTCGCGGCTCATGGTGAAGAACACGCGCGACTGACCCAGCAACATCACCAGGATCACCGACGAGAAGCCGCCCAGGATCGCCACGGTGACCAGCTTGGCCAGCCAGGCGTGGCCATGCATGTACGTGGTGATGGCGTACGCGACCGAGGCCTCACGCCCCTGCGTGCGGAAGTCCTGCACCGACGCGACGCCGGTCAGCACGTGGGCGAACAGGATGTAGAGCACCGTGCAGATGACCAGCGAGCCCAGGATGCCGATGGGCATGTCCCGCTTGGGCTGGCGCGCCTCCTGCGCCGCCGTCGAGACGGCGTCGAAGCCGACGAACGCGAAGAACACCACGCCCCCCGCCCCCAGGATGCCCATGATGCCCCCGAAGGCGTGCGAGACGCCCTGGCTGTCCACGAACGTCGAGGGCGCGGGGATGTAGGGGTGGTGATTCGCCGGGTTGATGTAGCCCCACCCGAACGCGATGAAGAGGATCACGATGCCGACCTTCGCGATCACGATCAGGCCGTTCACGAACGCCGATTCCTTGATGCCGCGCACCAGCAGCAGGCTGAGCATCAGCACGATGAACAGCGCCGGGACGTTCATCAGGCCGTGCGCCGTCACGACGCCGGCCGCGTCCCGTGCCACCTCGAACGGCGAGTGGCACCACTGATAGGGCACCTGCACGCCGAAGTACTCCAGCAGCTTGTTCAGGTACTCGCTCCAGGCGATGCCGACCGTGGCGGCGCCGATGGCGTACTCGAGCACCAGGTCCCAGCCGATGATCCAGGCCACCAGCTCGCCCATCGTCGCGTACGAGTAGGTGTAGGCGCTGCCGGCGATGGGGATCATCGAGGCGAACTCGGCGTAGCACAGGCCGGCGAACGCGCAGCCCACGGCCGCGACGATGAAGCCCAGCGTCACCGAGGGACCAGCGTTGTTCGCGGCCGCGGCGGCCGTCCGCACGAACAGGCCCGCCCCGATGATGGCGCCGATGCCCAGCGCGACCAGCGAGAAGGGGCCCAGCGTCCGCTTCAAGCCCGAGGCGTCGTCCGCCTCTGCCCTCAGCTTATCGATCGACTTGGTCGCGAAGATTCCGCCCGACATCCGCAGGCCGCCTTTCTGTTCGACGAGGAGCTCGTTCGAAAAGAGGCCAGCCTATCACCGCCGGTGTTTCCGGCGTGCGTCGGCTCACGCGCGCCGCGACCGAAACTCGACCGGGTACTCGAACGTGGTCGCCTTGTTGCCGAGCGGGGGCGGAAACTTGATTCGGCGCCCCATGTCCACCAGGCACTGCTCCAGCTGGTTGTTCCCCAGATCGGTGGCCACGACCATCACGTCGGTCGTCGAGCCCTGACCGTCCACGTGGAACTGCAGCGTGACCTTTCCGGTCGACGAACCGCGGGCGCGGCTGGCCTTGCGCAGGCACACGCGCACCTCGTCCATGTGGCCGGACATGGTCTCCTCGATGTCGGAGGTCTCGTAGACGCCCGACTCGTTGTCGATGCCCATCTGGCCGGCGCCAGCGGACGCTTCGAACGAGGTTTCCTTGGCGACTTTGGCGCGATGATGCCGGCTGGGCGGGTCGGCGGCGACGGTGGCGGTCTTCTGCCCCGAAGATGCACATCCCACGACGAACAGCGACCCAAGCAAAGTCAGCAGAGCTGCGTGTTTCATACGTAGTTCCTTCGAAGATTGCGAACCGCGCTGAACCCCGTATCGCCTCGTTACCCGACCATTAGGGCTACTCGAACCTGGATCTCTTCAATTGAAATGAAAGCCACAATTCCTGGCTGTATAGAAACCGCCTACACCATTACCCCTACTCCAGGAACTGTCGGCTTCCTTTCGTGCCCTGACCCCCAAGTTCGGTTGAAACTCCCCGCCCCTGAATCACCAGCCGCGGCATCGGCACCACGCCAAAACCCAGGAAACACGCGCAATCACGGTAACTTATTACCGACGTCGCGGCGCGCGCGGACTCAACGAAAGCAACGGCCTCCGGCGATAGCGGCGCCAGAGGGCGCAACCGCGCCCGGGTCTAAGCAACAGAAGGCGCGGCTTTGCCGCGCCGGGGTCGACGTGGAGATCCCCGCGGGGAGCCGACGAGGGGGCTGGCCCATCGATCGCGTCGAGTTCGGACGGGCTTCGCCCGGCCGAACTCATCGCGGGAGGGTTTGGGAACCCTTCCAGGGTTCCCATTAAAATCAATACGCCGGCTGGAAGTGATACACGTACTGCATCGTCCCGCCCTGATCGAGCTTCGGGAACTCGAACTCCTTCAGCTTCTCGATCAGGCAGTCGTGGACTTCCTTGTCGTTCAACGTCGAGTTGACGATCTTCACGTCCGACGCCTTCGACGACTCGCCCGCCGGCTCCAGCGTGAGCAGGATGGCGACCGAACCCTTGAACGCGCGATCATGCTTCTCGTTCAGCACGTCGCTGTAGCACTTCAGGGTCGACGGATCGCGTTGCTCCAGCAGCAGCTGGATCTCGGCCTGCTTGTCGGGCGGGATCCCGCCCTGCTCCGCCTGCTTCTCGGGCGGGTGCACCACGCGCACCCGCTCCTCGCTGGTCTCCCCGCTACTCGCGCATCCCAGTCCGGCGAACAACACCGGAAGGCCGATCATCAGCGCGCACGCTCGAACGATTCCCTGCCGTCTAGACGTCATCGGGGAGCCTCCTGGCGCGGAACCTTATAGTTCCGCTCGGCCAGCAGCAAGTGCGCCGGCGTCAGTCTTCCAGGACGTGGCGGGCGATCACCAGGCGCTGGATCTCGCTGGTGCCCTCGTAGATCTCGGTGATCTTCGCGTCGCGATAGTGCCGCTCGACCGGATAGTCCGCCAGGAAACCGTAGCCGCCGAACACCTGTACGGCCTCCTTGGCCGCCCGGTTCGCCACCTCGGACGCCAGCACCTTGGCCATCGCCGCCTCGGACGTGTAGCGCTCGCCGCTGTCCTTCTTGGCGGCGGCGCGCCAGATCATCAGTCGTGCCGCGTCCAGCTCGGTGCACATGTCGGCCAGCTTGAACTGAATCGCCTGGTGGTGGGCGATGGGCTGGCCGAACGTGTGCCTCTGCAGCGCGTAGCGGGTGGCCTCCTCGAAGGCGGCGCGGCCGATCCCCAGGGCCTGCGCCGCGATGCCGATGCGGCCGCCGTCCAGCGCCGCCAGCGCGATCTTGTAGCCCCCACCCGGGACGCCCAGCATCGCGTCCTCGGGCACCGCGCAGTCCGAGAGGAACAGCTGCGCCGACGGCGCGCCCCGGATGCCCATCTTTTGATCCGGCGGGCCGAAGCTGAGCCCGGGCGAATCGGTCGGCACGAGAAAAGCCGAGATCCCCTTGGGCCCCGCCGCGGGATCCGTCGAGGCCAGCACGATGGCCAGCGCCGCCACCGGCCCGTTGGTGACGAAGTTCTTCGTGCCGTTCAGGATCCACCGCCCGCCCTCGCGGCGCGCCGTGGTCCGCAGCGCGCGCGCGTCCGAGCCCGCGTCGGGCTCGGACAGGGCGAAGCAGCCCAGCTTTCGCCCGGCCGCCAGATCGGGCAGCCAGCGCTGCTGCTGCGCCTCGGTCCCGTGCGCCACCAGCGGCCCGCACACCAGCGAGTTGTTCACCGACATGATGACGCCCGTCGACGCGCAGGCGCGAGAGATCTCCTCCAGCGCCAGCGCATAGCTGACGGCGTCCATGCCGGCGCCGCCCCACGCCTGCGGGACCATGACGCCCATCAGGCCCAGGCCCCCCAGCTTGGCGATGATCTCGGCCGGGAATCGGTGCTCGCGATCGATGGCGGCCGCCTGCGGCAGGATCTCGCGCGCCGCGAAGTCCCGCGCCGACTGGCGGAGCAGCTTCTGTTCATCCGAGAGGTCTAGGTCCATGAACGTCCCGTCGAGATCATCGGCCTTGCCATACAGGCGGGCCACCGGCCTTGTCCAGCTTGTCCAGAAAGGCGCGCATGCCGGCGCGCAGATCCGCGGTGGCGAACAGGGCCGAGAACAGATCGGCCTCGATCGCCAGCGCCTCCGCCTCCGTCAGGTCGGCGCTCTCGTGCAGCGCCCGCTTGGCGCTGGCCACGGCCAGCGGCGCCCTGGTGCAGATCACGCCCGCCACCCGGCGCGCCTCGGTCATCAACGCGGCCGGCTCGCACACGCGGTTCACGAGTCCCAGGCGGGCCGCCTCGACCGCGTCTATGGTCTCGGCGGTGAACAGCAGCTCCTTGGCCCGCGCCACGCCGATCCGCTTGGCCAGCCGCACCGTGCCGCCGAACCCGGGGATGACGCCCAGGCGGGTCTCGGTCAGACCGAACCGCGCCGTCGTCGCCGCGTAGATGAAGTCGCAGGCCAGCGCCAGCTCGCAGCCGCCCCCCAGCGCGAACCCGTTCACGGCGGCGATCACCGGCACCGCCAGGGCCTCGATGGCCGCGCCCACCCGATGCCCCAGGCGCGAGAAGCCGTGCGCCTCCACGGGCGTCATGCCCGCCAGGGCGGCCACGTCGGCGCCCGCCACGAAGGCGCGCTCGCCCGCGCCCGTCACGATCACGGCCCGCAGGTGGGGCGCATGCGCGCACGCCTCGAACGCCGCCAGCAACGCCTGCATCGTGGCCACGTCGATCGCGTTCAACGCGCGCGGCCGGTCGATGGTTACCACCCGGATCGCGCCTGGCCGCCCGTCCGGACCCGCCTCGTCGCTGACCCGCACCGCCACCTCGGACGCGCCGTCGCTCATGGCCGTGCTCCCCCCGCCGGCGGCACCGGCGCCGGATACGTTCGGAAGCCGCGCCCCGCCTTGCGGCCCAGCCAGCCGGCGGCGACGTACTGCCTCAGCAGCGGACAGGGCCGATACTTCGGGTCGCCCAGCTGGCTGTGCAGCACTTCCAGGATCGACAGCGTCGTGTCCAGGCCGATCAGATCCATCAGCGACAGCGGGCCCATCGGGTGATTGAGCCCCAGCGTGACCGCCACGTCGATGTCCTCGACGGTGCCGATGTTCTCGTACAGCGCGAAGCAGGCCTCGTTCAGCATCGGCATCAGGATCCGGTTCACGATGAAGCCGGGTACGTCGCGCGACACGACCGTGGTCTTGCCCAGGTGCTCGGCCAGCTGGCGGGTCGTCTGGTACGTGTCGTCAGCCGTCGGCAGCCCCCGCGTGATCTCGACCAGCTTCATCAGCGGCGGCGGATTCATGAAGTGCATGCCGATGACGCGGCCCGGGCGCATCACGCAACCGGCGATCGCGGTGATGCTGATCGACGAGGTGTTGCTGGCCAGGATGACCCCGGGCCGGCAGTCGCGATCGAGGGCCCGGAAGATCTCCCGCTTCACGTCGAAGGTCTCGGTGGCCGCCTCGATCACGAAGTCGACCGACTGCAGATCGCCGTACAGGTCGGCGGGGCGGATGCGATCGAGGATGCCCTCGCGCGCCGCCGGCGTCACCTTGCCCCGCTCCACCAGGGCCGCCAGCTGCGCCGCCACCACCGCCTTGCCGCGGTCGGCGAGATCGCGCCCCTGGTCGGCCAGCACCACGGTCAGCCCATGCGACGCCGCCAGCTGCGCGATCCCCCGTCCCATCTGCCCGGCGCCGATGACGCCCAGGCGCTCGACGACGGTCAAGGTCGCTCGACGGCGAGTGCGATTCCCTCGCCGCCTCCGATGCACAGGGACGCCACGCCGCGCTTTCCGCCCCGCTCGGCCAGGGCGGCCAGCAACGTCACCAGGACGCGCGCGCCGCTGGCGCCGATGGGGTGGCCCAGCGCCACCGCCCCGCCCCACACGTTCACCTTCTGCGGATCCAGCCCCAGCGCGCGGTTGTTGGCCACCGACACCACGGCGAACGCCTCGTTGATCTCCCACAGATCGACGTCGTCCTTGCGCCAGCCGATCTTCGCGAGCAGCCGCTCGATGGCGCCCGTGGGCGCCGTGGTGAACCACTCCGGCGCCTGCGCGAACGTCGCCGCGCCCACGATGCGCGCCAGCGGCTTCCGCTCGCGCGCCTGGGCAGCGTCCCCGGCGCACAGCACCAGCGCGGCCGCCCCGTCGTTGATCGACGAGGCGTTGCCGGCCGTGATCGTGCCGTCCTTCTGGAACGCCGGACGCAACGCCGAAAGCTTCGCGACGTCTCCCCGTCGCGGCTCCTCGTCGTCGGCGACGATCTTCGCCGGCCCCTTCTTCTGGGGCAGCTCCACCGGCACGATCTCGCCGCGGAAGCGGCCGTTCGCCTGCGCGTCCAGGGCGCGGCGGTACGACTCGGCGGCGTAGGCGTCCTGCTCCTCGCGCGAGATCTTCTTGTCGCGGGCGCAAAGTTCGGCGCAATCACCCATGTGGACGTTGCCGTACGCGTCCCACAGTCCGTCCTGGATCATCGAGTCGATGACCTGCGCGTGGCCCAGGCGATACCCCTCGCGCGCCTTGGGCAGCAGGTAGGGCGCGTTGCTCATCGACTCCATGCCGCCTGCCACCACGACGTCGTGCTCGCCGGTGGCGATGGCGTTCGCGCCGAACACGACCGCCTTCAGGCCCGAACCACACACCTTGTTGACGGTGACCGCACCAACGGACGCCGGGACGCCGGCGCGCATGCCCGCCTGCCGGGCCGGTGCCTGGCCCTGCCCGGCCGGCAGCACGCAACCCATGTACACCTCGCCGACCTGATCACCCGCGATGCCACCGCGCTCCAGCGCGGCGCGGATGGCCACGCTACCGAGCTGCGGCGCGGTCAGGCCAGCCAGCTCGCCCTGAAACGAGCCGATGGGGGTACGGGCGGCGCCAGCGATGACGACATTCCTCATCGTCGCCATTGTAGCGCGGCGCCGCACGATCCCGCCGTCCGGCGGGCACTTGATTGAGGGCCTCGCCCGGTTTCTGGACAATGTCGGCATACAGATTACCTTGTCTTACATGTCGCTACAGCGACTGGTCTTCATCCTGGCTCTCGTGCTTGCGGCGACCGTCGGGTGCGCGCATCGCGCGCCACCTCCGAACCGGCTACCCGAGTGGGTGTTCGTCGCCGGCCACATCGACCACGCGCGACCGCGCGGCGGCATCCGCGGCCGCAGCGAGGCCTCGGATTTCGTGGTGGCCGCCCTCCAGCAAGCGGGGCTGCGCTTCGGCACCGACGGGACGGTGCCGTCGTTGTGGCAGTACCTCAAGACCTCGCACCCCGAGGTTCCGGCGCACGCGGCGCGGCCCGGGGACGTGCTGGTCTTCCGCGTCGCCCCGGTCGCGGGCCGTGACGAGAACCCGTGCGAGACACCCGACGACGTCGCCATCGTCTCCGAGGTGGACGAGTCGGGCCGCATCTCGTTCGTTGAGGCCCGGCACGGTCGGACCGTGTTCAACTACCTGGATCCCCTGCACCCGCGGACCCGCCGGGATGACGGGGGTCAGGTTCGCAACAGCTTCCTCAGGGTGGCGCACGCCGGCGATCCGGTGGCGGCGCCGCTGCTGGCCGGCGAGATGTTGTGTGGCGTGGCCCGTCCCCTGGGTTGAAAAACGGCAAAAAACCGATCAAGTTTCGGGTAGCCGACGACACTGACGTGTCGGGCCGAGTTTTCTTCCCCCAGGCCGCCTCGCCGATGCAATCAGATTGACGTCGCTGCCAACTTCGTTGCCTTCCGGCGTTCCAAGTCCGCGATTCCCTTGACCCCGACCGTGGCTTCATCCTTGCGTAGACGGTCGTCGTACCTGCCCGCGTGATCGCTTTGCGAATCGGTTGCCAGGGATTGCACAGATCCCTATAATCGGCCGGTTTTTTGCCCGCCCCGGATCGTTCCGCTCGTCGATGAGGAGGACCCCCATGAACCGTCTGCTCTCCCAGGTGCCCCGGATGCCGCGTTGGATGCCGCGCTGGCGCCATCTCCGTTGGGCCGCCTGCGCCGCCGTAGTTCCGGCTTTGTGGGCCTGTAATTCGCGCCGTCTGGCCACGCCCACGCCGCTGCCCGCGGTGGTCGACGCCCGATCCTTCAAGCAGACGGTCAACCACCAGCTCGACCTGCTGGTCATGGTCGACAACTCGTCCTCGATGCAGCCGTTACAGGCGAAGCTGTCGGATCAGCTGCCGACCTTCCTCGCGGCCCTCAAGGACACCTCGACCAACCAGTACCCGGACCTCCACGTGGCGGTCGTCTCGTCATCGTTCGGTGGCGGCGCATGGGGCAACGTCAATCAGTGCGCCTCCGGGTCGCACCCCGGTGACGATCAGGGCAAGTTCCAGCAGGGCCCGGGCGGGGCCGGCGCGGGGCAGTGCTCGATGTTGCACCCGGGCGAGACGTACCTGAAGAACGGCGACGGCACGTCGATGAACCCGGCCAACTTCGACGGGGATATCGGCAAGGCGTTCCAGTGCATGGCGCTCCTCGGCGACTCGGGGTGCGGCTTCGAGAGCCAGTTCGAGTCGGTGTATTACGCGCTGTCGAAGGCGCACGATCCGTCGGACAAAGACAACGGCGGCTTCTTGCGTGATAGCGCCGTTCTCGCGGTCGTCATGCTGACCAACGAGGACGACTGCTCGGTGCGTTACGACTCGTTGTTGCTGGATCCGGGCATCAACACGGTGACCGACAAGTCGGGTCTCGGCGCGCTGCAGTCGTACCGCTGCAACGAGTTCGGCCACCTGTGCGATGGTCCCGACGGCAAGAACAAGCCCCCGCCTCACGGCTACAACTTCGACACCAACATGTTCGATCTGGCGACCGGCACCTACCGCACGCCCAACGGCCCGGGGCAGGGCGGGGTGATGCTGACGAACTGCGTGTCCGAGGAAGGCAACGGCAAGACGGACCCGATGATCAAGGATCCAGCCGGCAACTCGGATCCGACCAACGGCCACCTGTTCCCCACGGTCGCCGACTTCAGCTCCTTCATCAAGTCGTTGAAGAACAATCCGGACGACGTGCTGGTCGCCGCCATCGCCGGGCCCACGACCGACAGTGGCGGGAACTCGCTGTACCGCGTGTTTGCCACCGATAACCCCGCCGCCAGCGAGAACGATCCCGTCGTCGACCACTCCTGCGTCCAGGCGACCAGCGACAGCGGCAAGCCCGAGTACGCCGACCCGGCCGTCCGCGTGAAGGCGTGGACCGACAGCTTCCTGACGAACGGCGTTTTCTACCCGATCTGCGCGAACGACTTCTCGATGGCCATGAAGGGCATCGCCGAACGCATCCACCAGAAGCTGGGCGCGTCGTGCGTCAGCACGCACATCGCGAAGCTCGAGGGTACGGACACGTACAACTGCACGGTCACGCAGAAGACGACCGACAGCTCCGGCAAGGTCACCAGCTCCTCGTTGCCGCAGTGTGACGGTTCGAACAGCAACGCGCCTTGCTTCCAGTTGCAGGAGAACAGCTCCACCTGCACCGACCCGACGGCGAAGACGCTGTTCAAGGTCTGCAGCGATTCGAGCTGCATGCTGGCGGCGCAGTCCACCGAGAGCAAGGACGCCACGATCGCCTGCGCGGTCACCGACGGCACCTAGAGGCAGGTCATGAAGCTCGGGCGCCGTCGTACGGCCGCCCGCGAGAAGGCGCCGGTCACCCCGGCGCCTTTTTTCGTTTTCCACGCCTGGTCGCGTGCGGTTGCAGGCGGCGGTAGGCTGGGCCGATGTCCGTCGCGCCCGCCAGCTCCATCCGGGGCGTCCTGTGCTTGCATGGCTTCACGGGCACGCCCTTCGAGGTGCAGCAGATCGGCGATGCGCTGACTGCCCAGGGCTATGCCGTCGCCATGCCGCTGCTGCCCGGCCACGGGCTGGATCCCCTGGCGCTCGAGGCCACGCACTGGAAGGACTGGCTGGCGGCCGCACAGGCGGCGTTCGACGAGCTGGCGGGGCGCACCCCGGGACGCATCGCCATCGTCGGGTTCTCGATGGGGGGGCTGCTGGCGCTGCAGCTGGCGAAGGCGTTCCCCGACCGCGTGGCGGCGCTGGCCGTGCTGTCGGCGCCGCTGCGCTTGCGGCGCGCTCAGGTGGGCGGCATCCGTCTGCTGGGCCTCATCCCGCGCCGGTTGCGACGGGGCCGGCTGCGCGCGATCCCGAAGTCGCTGGGATCGGACGTGGCCCACCCGGACCTGCGCGGAAAGATCCTGGGAACGCCCACCATGCCGCTGCGCTCGCTGCAGAGCCTGCTGCAGCTGATGGCGACCGCGCGGCTGGACCTGACCCGGGTGACGGCGCCGACGTTCATCGCGCACGGGCGCCACGACCACACCGTCCCGATCGCCGACTCCGAGGAGCTGGCCCGGCGCCTGGGCGCCGGCGTCGTCGAGCGCCTCTGGCTGGAGAACTCGTATCACCTGGTGGGCGTCGACCTGGACAAGCAGCTCCTCATCGACGGGATCAGCCGCTTTTTCGCGGCTCACGCCCGCTGGTAAGATGTGGCGATGGCGGCTCGCGGCGACTATCTGCTGGCGATCGATCAAGGCACGACGGGAACGACGGTGCTGGTCTTGAACCGATCTCTCAACGTGCTGGGCCGCGGGTACGGCGAGATCCCGCAGATCTATCCCCGCCCGGGCGAGGTCGAGCACGACCCGGCCGCCCTGTGGAGCTCCGTGACCTCGGCGCTGGCCGCGGCGCTGCGCCAGGCGAGCGTGTCGGCCTCCGGGATCGCCGCCATCGGCATCACGAACCAGCGCGAGACGACGCTGCTGTGGGAACGCGCCACGGGAAAGACGATCGGCAACGCCATCGTCTGGCAGGATCGCCGCACGGCTCCGATCTGCGAGGCCATGAAGGAGGCGGGCCTGGAGCCGCGCATCCGGGAGCGCACCGGATTGGTGCTGGATCCCTACTTCTCGGGCACGAAGCTGCGGTTCATGCTGGAGGCGACCCCGGGCCTGCGCGCCCGGGCCGAGCGGGGTGAGATCGCGTTCGGCACCGTGGACAGCTTCCTGATCTGGCGCCTGTCGGGCGGCCAGGCCCACGTGACGGACGCGTCGAACGCATCGCGCACGTTGCTGTTCGACCTGGACGCGGGCCGCTTCACCGACGAGCTGTGCCGGTTGTTCGACGTGCCGGCGGCGGTCCTGCCCGAGGTGCGTGGGTCGGCCGAGGTCCTGGCCGTCACCGCCGACGTCCCGGGGCTGCCCGACGGTATCCCCATCGCGGGCGTGGCCGGCGATCAGCAGGCGGCGCTGTACGGTCAAAGCTGCCTGGATGCCGGCGACGCCAAGTGCACCTTCGGCACGGGCGCCTTCCTGCTGATGAACGTGGGCGAGACGCCGCTACGCTCGCGCAACGGCCTGCTGGCGACGGTGGCCTGGCGCATCGACGGCAAGACGACCTACGCGCTGGAGGGCAGCGCCTTCGTCGCGGGCGCGCTGATCCAGTGGCTGCGCGATGGCCTGGGCATCATCCGGACCGCCGCCGAGAGCGAGGAGCTGGCGCGCACGGTCGCCGACGCCGGGGGCGTCATCATCGTGCCGGGGCTGGTCGGCCTGGGGGCCCCCCACTGGCGTCCCGAGGCCCGAGGGCTGATCAGCGGCATCACGCGGGGCACGACGAAGGCGCACCTGTGCCGGGCCGCGCTGGAGGCGATCGCCCTGCAGAACGTGGATCTGGCCACGGCCATGCAAAGCGACGCGGGGCGGTCGATGACGCAGCTGCGGGTCGACGGCGGCGCCGCCGCGAACGACCTGTTGATGCAGCTGCAAGCCGACTACCTGGGCGTCACGCTGTTCCGGCCCGACATGATCGAGGCGACGGCGCTGGGGGCGGCGAAGCTGGCGGCGCGAGGCGTTTCGCTGGAGGTCGACAGCGCCACCAGCACCACCACCCGCATGGGCATCTTCAACCCTGCGCTGGACGTCGCCACCCGGGCCAGCGTGCTCGAGCGCTGGCGCCAGGCGGTGGCCAAGGCTTGACGAGAGGGGCGGGCCGCCTGTCAAGGCCCGGGCGCGCGTTTTGCGACGGACGAAAACCGGAGCGTCGTCGAGGCCGCACGCGCGTTTCCTGTTGATCCCGCCGCGGGTTGTGCGCGAACTTTGATGGGGGGACACTCCCCGCCCTGCCCTGGCCATGCCGGCACCGCCGCTCACCAACCCACCGCCCCCGCTGACGGCCTTCGGCCTGTCGCACACGGGCAGGACGCGGCCGCAGAACGAGGACGCCTTCGGGGTATTCGTGGCGAACCGCCTGTTCATCGTCACCGACGGGATGGGCGGGCACAACGCGGGCGAGGTGGCCAGCCAGCTGGCCGTCGACGAGATGTCGGCGTTCTTCGAGAGCTTCCACGGCGATCCCCGGCAGGACTGGCCGTTTCCCGTCGATCGCGATCGCTCGCTGGGCGCGAATCTGCTGATCGTGGGGATGAAGGTCGCGAACCAGAAGATCCGCCAGGCGGCCGACGCCGAGCGCGCCCGCAACAAGATGGCGTGCACTGCGGTGGCGCTGGCGGTGGGCGATCATCAGGTGTCGATCGCCCACGCCGGGGACGCGCGCGCCTACCGGCTGCGCGAAGGGCGCCTCAAGCGGCTGACGACCGACCACTCGATCCTGGCCGAGATGCTGGCGGCCCGCCCGGACATGGGCGAGGCCGAGATCGCGGCGTTCTCGCACCGGAACGTCGTGACGAAGGCGCTGGGCAGCAAGCCCGACGTCGATCCGTCGCTTTATGTCGGGCGTTTCCAGAAAGACGATCTATTCCTGCTGTGCTCGGATGGCCTATGGGGTTCGGTGAAAGACGACGTGATCGCGGAGATCCTGCACCCGGTGACCGATCTCGAGGTGGGCTGCCACCTGCTGGTCGACGCGGCGAACGATGCCGGGGGGCCCGACAACATCACCGTCTTGCTGGTCCGGGTGGGTTGATGGCGGGGTCCCGCTTGGCGAGGCGGGGGATGATGCCGGGAGGCGGGGCACGCGTGCCCGCGCACCGCACGGGCACGCGCGGCCGGGCGCGCCGGATGAGTGACGTAGATGAGTGATTTTCTGGCCGGGCGCCGCATCGTGGTCAGCGTGGGCCCCGGCGGCGTGGGCAAGACGACCAGCGCGGCCGCGGTGGCCGCCCGCGCCGCGCGCCTGGGCAAGCGGACGCTGGTGACGACCATCGATCCGGCGCCGCGCCTGGCGGACGCGCTGGGGGTGGCGCTGACGGCGGAGCCCGCGGCGGTGCCGGACGCGGTCGCTTCGGCGCTGGACATCGCCCCCGGCATGCTGCACGTGGCGCGACTGGACACCGCGCGCGCGTTCGCCGCCCTGGTGCAGGAGCAGGTGACCGATCCCGCGATGCGCCGCCGCATCTTCGAGAACCCGATCTACCGGCAGATCACGACGACGCTGACCGGGTCGCAGGAGTACGCGGCCACGCTGGCCCTGTACGACATCGTCCGGCGGGACGCGTTCGATCTGGTGGTGCTGGACACGCCGCCGACCGCGAACGCGCTCGATTTTCTCGAGGCGCCGCGCCGCCTGGCCGAGGCCATCTCCAGCCCGGCCATCCAGTGGTTCGCGACGCCGGCCGGCGATCAGGGTGGGCGATTCTCGCTGCGGCGGCTGCGCTCGGGCAGCGCCCTGGTGCTGAAGCGGCTGGCCAAGTTCGTGGGCAGCCAGTTCCTGGAGGACATTGCGGCCTTCCTGACCGACTTTCAGACCGTGCTGGGCGGCTTCCTGGAGCGGGCGGAGAGCGTCAGCGAGCGGCTGCGGCGGCCCGACGTCGCCTTCCTGCTGGTGCTGTCGCCCGAGGCGCCCGCCGTCGACGAGGCGCTGTACTTCGAGCAGCGCCTGCGCGCCTCCGGAATCCGGCTGTCCGCGTTCGTGGTCAACCGGGTCCATGGCAGGCCCGGCCTCAGCGACGTCGACGAGCTGGCGACCCACCTGCGCGCGCGCCCCGAGCTGCGCGCGCTGTCCGACACCGACATCGAGCGCGTCGCGGCGCCCCTGTCCCGCACGGCCATCGAGACGCAGCAACTGTGCGACGGTGAGGACCGGGAGGTGGAGCGGCTGCGCAGCGCCTCGCCCGGCACCACGTTGCTGCGCGTGCCCCTGCTGGAAGAAGAGGTGGCCACGCTGGCCACGCTGAAGCGCGTGGGCACCTACCTGGACGGCGACGCCGCGTGACCCCGTCCCCCCGGCGCCTCCGTCCCCTGATGGGAGCTCCATCGTGCGGCGCTGGAAGCTTGTCGAGGCGCCGCGTGTTCAGCGTGAGCCGCGGCGGCGCGTCCCGGCCGTGGTCAGCGCGGTCAGCGTCGTCTCGGCCGAACGAGGTGCCCCGCACAGCAGCGTGACGGCGCGCCCTTGCCAGTCCAGGGCGAACACCCGGCCGCGCGCGTCGGTGGCCCGCCAGCGGCCCGCCTCTCGCGGCGCGGGCCGCCCGCGGCGGCGCGGCGTCACGTCGGCCAGCGGCGCCCCGGCCAGCGCCGCCAGCGCCTGATTCGCTTGCTCGACGAAGTCCTGGGCGTCCGACACCTCGTCCCACGTCGTCACCCAGACGGCGTATTCGGCCGTGACGTCGTCGCCGGCGCCAGGCGCGCGGAGCAACCGCAGGCGATCACCGCCCCACCCCGCCGCCGCTCGTTCGGCCTTGTAGTCGCCGACGGCGCGCTGAAGAAATACCCGCACCCCCAGCTCCCCCAGGGTGTCGCTGTAGACGATCTCGTCAGGCGTGCCGGCCCCGCGCAGCTTCGACAGTCGCGCCGCCACGTCGTCGGGCGCCTCCCGCCGCTCGTACTTCTCGGGGTGCAGGATCTGCTCCGAGGACGCGGGCGGGCGCTCCCACACCTGGTTCACCGCCGCCCAGGGGGCCCGCGACCGGACGCCGGCGACGAAGGTGGTGCCGTCCAGCGCCACGAACAGGCGGCGCGCCAGATCCAGCGGCGGACTGGCCCGGTCCTCGCGCGCGATGGTCCGGCGCACGTCGTCCAGCTGGTTCAGCAGCGCGGGCGTGGGGGGCAGCGCCCCGTCGGGTGACAACCGCTCGATGATCTGCACGGTGGCGTCGCCTTCCAGCAGCGCCATGCGGGCCCACAACCCGTCGCCGTCGGCTTCGGCGTCGCGCGACGGCTCGCGGCCGCGCCGGGGGCGCTCCACGACGGGGAACCTCCGATCCAGCAGCGCCTCGGCGACGTCCTTCAAGCGCGCGGCGCGCCCCTCGGTGAACGACGCCCAGTTGCCCACGTAGATGCGCTTGGAAGCGGGATCGTAGAACCCGGTGACGTCCGGTCCGCCCGCCGGGCCGGCTGCCGCGGTGGCCTCGGCGGGCTTTGCCATCGCCGACGCCTCCGGGGGCTTTGCCCCAATCCCCATCAGCGCCAGCAGGCGCGCCTCGGCGTCCGCGGCGCCCGGCGACCGCACCGCGCGCAGGGCCGCTTCGTGCTCCGCGCGCATGTGGGGACGATCCAGCACCCGCACCACCAGCGGGCGGCCCACCCGGAACCCGCGCGCGGTCGAGAGTCCCGCCGCGTCGTCGTTCACCGCCCGCGTCACCAGCGTCTCCATGCTGGCGTCGGGCAGCAGGACACCGGACCACGCGTGGCCCAGCGACAGGACGACGACGATCCCGAGCAGCGTCGGCGCCATCGTGCCGAGTTTGCGGTAAATACCGCGAGGCTTCAATTTCGTGCAGGTTCGTGCAACGCCCGGGGATGCCGGGCAACCCCGTGGATGACCATTTGACCCCCGACAACCGATCGCGGCCCGTGGCCACGCCCATCGCCCAGGCCCTGGACGTCATCGAGCAGCGGTTGGCCGGCCCGGGCGGCCCTGCGGCGCCGCTGGTCGAGGTGTACGGCGCCGTCGGCGCGCTGGGACCGGCGCTGGCGGCCCGCCTGGCCCGCGCCGGCGAGGTCACCCGCGCCCGCCGCCCCACGGTCGTCTACCTGGTCGCGGACGAAGAGCTGTCCGAGGCGCGCGTCGGCGACCTGCGGTTCTTCCTGCCCCCGACCGCCGCCACCGAGGATCCGCTGGCGGCCCCGACCGTCCTGCACCTGCCGGCGCCCGACTCCTCGCCGTACGCCGAGGTCCAGCCGGACAGGCGCAGCGTTCTGGCGCGCATGGCGGCCCTGTTCCGCCTGTCGCACGGCCCCGCGCCGATGGCGCTGGTGACGTCGATCGCCGCGCTGGCGCGCCGGGTGTTCCCGCGCGCCGCCTTCGACGCCCGGTGCAGCGTGGTGAAGTCGGGCGCCACCATCAACCGCGACGCCACCGTGCAGACGCTGCTGGCCGCCGGGTACGGCCGCTCGGCCATCGTCGAGGACCCCGGCACGTTCGCGGTGCGTGGCGCGGTCATCGATCTGTTCCCGCCCGTGTACCACTACCCGGTCCGCCTGGAGCTGTTCGGCGACGAGGTCGAGTCGATCCGCCTGTTCGATCCGGCGTCGCAGCGGACGCTGCGCGCGATCGACGCCGTCCACATCCATCCGGTGCGCGAGACGGTGCAGACGGAGGGCGCCGAGCCCCGCCGCCGGCTTCTGGAGGCCGTGGATCACGCGGCCCTGCCGTCGTCGAAGACGCGCCTGTTGCTGGAGCAGATCGAGACCGGCGAGTCGTTCTTCGGGATGGAGTCGCTGGCGCCCATCTTCCATCGCGTCATGGACCCGCTGACCGCGTACCTGCCGCCGGACGCGCTGTTCGTGGTCGAGGATCCGGACGCGGTGCTGGATCAGGCGCGCCGCATGGTCAGCAAGCTGCGCGAGTCGGCCTCGGCGCGCCACGCCGAGCACCGGCTGGCGCTGGAGCCCACGCAGTTCGTGCTGGACGAGGACGAGGCGCACGCGCTGATCGCGGAGCGCCCGCGCGTCGAGCTGCGCAGCGTGGAGGTCGAGCGCCCGGCCTCCGATGACGGGCCGGCCCGGCTGCGGCTGCTCGCGGAGTCGAACACCACTCTGCGCGCCGAGCTGCAGCAGGCCCGCACGCCTCACGAGGACGGAGAATCCGATCTGGGGCGGCCCGTGCGCGAGCGCATCACGCGGTGGCTGAAGGACGGCGCGCGCGTGGGCCTGGTCGCCTCCAACCGCACCCACGCCGATCGGCTGACGGCGCTGCTGGCGTCCTGGGGCATGGCGCCGCGGCCGTCGAAGCAGCTGGCCGCCGATCTGCCCGAGTTCTTCGCGACCGCCCCCGACGCGTCCCCGCCGGACGCGTCGCTGTTCGTGATGGTGGGCGCGCTGTCGCACGGGTTCCGCCTGCCGGCCGACCGATTGGTGTTGATCGCCGAGGACGAGATCTTCGGCAAGCACCAGGCGCGCGAGGCGCGGGTCATCAAGACGCCGGCGCTCGGCGACCTGGGCGAGATCGCCGAAGGCGACGCCGTCGTCCACGAGGACCACGGCGTCGGACGCTACCGCGGCCTGAAGAAGCTGCAGGTCCGCGGCGTCACGCAGGACTTCCTGCACCTGGAGTACGACGGCGGGCTGGTGTACGTGCCCGTGTACCGCATCGGGCTGCTGCACCGCTACGGCGCGCTGGAAGGAGAGACGGTCCGGCTGGACAAGCTGGGCGGGAAGACCTGGGCCGAGAAGCGCCGCCGCGTCTCCAGCGAGGCGCGCAAGATCGCCGAGGAGCTGCTGCAGCTGTACGCGCAGCGGGCCGCCCTGTCCGGCCACGCCTTCCCGGCCCCCGACGCCGTCTTTCGCGAGCTGGAGGAGACGTTCCCCTTCGAGGAGACGCCGGACCAGGCGAAGGCGATCGACGCGGTGCTGGACGACATGCAAGCGGGCCGGCCCATGGACCGGCTGGTGTGCGGCGACGTCGGCTACGGCAAGACCGAGGTGGCGTTGCGGGCCGCCCTGCTGGCGGTGGTGGGCGGCAAGCAGGTGGCCGTGCTGGCCCCCACCACCGTGCTGGCCGAGCAACACTTCGTGACGTTCGCCGAGCGCTACGAGGGGCTGCCGGTCCGTCTGGCCGCCCTGTCGCGCTTCCGCTCGCGCGCCGAGCAGCAGAAGACGATCGCCGATCTGGCGGCGGGCAAGGTCGATCTGGTGCTGGAACGGCGTGTCGGGCGCGAACGCGTGGCCGGGTGTCGCCATCCGCCGCCGGTAGAGCACGACGAGCTCGCCCG
>Ga0105240_10001313_pt1 | contig 42913 bp, 24 predicted proteins | sample KBSC54metaG_FD_80426 | JGI IMG/M metagenome (GOLD analysis project Ga0105240, IMG submission 80426) | Corn rhizosphere microbial communities from Kellogg Biological Station, Michigan, USA - KBS C5-4 metaG | ecosystem: Host-associated > Plants > Roots > Rhizosphere > Soil | place: Michigan, USA... | reverse complement strand
TTACGAGAACATGCGCTTTCGTTTTGAAATAGAGCCGCTGTTCCTGATATTACTGGCACAAGTGCTACTGTTTGCCAAACCCTTTAAGACAATATTTAATACATCATCAGCGTTGAACCAAGTTCTTAAATCATAGTATGGAATTACAGTCGCCGGCGCCGGCCTCTTCTATCTCCCCCGTCGTCAAAGGCAGGGACATCGTAATCGTGGGTCTTCAGCCCTGGTATTTCAAGATAGGCAACAATGCCAAGAATATTGCCAAAGTGCTTGCGGCTAACAACAGGGTGCTTTATGTCAACGTCCCTATCAAACGAAGGGCTTTCCATTCCAAAAATCCCGATCCGAATATCCTGCCTCATATCACCCTGCAGAAACAGGGAGAAGATCCCATCAAAGAAAAAGCACCCAATCTCTGGGAATTTTATCCGCCATCTCTGATCGAGTCGGTGAACTGGCTGCCCAGCACGAAGGCGTTCAGGGTATTGGACTATGTCAACAACCGTCGCACCGCCCGCGATATCCGAAAAGCCATGGACAGGCTGGGATTCCGCGATATCATCCTGTTCAATGACAACGATATTTACAATGGGTTCTATCTGAAAGAGCTTCTCTCCCCCTCCATCTATATATACTATTTCAAGGACTTCCTCCAGGGCTTCGCTTATTGGAAAAAGCACGCTACGGTGTTGGAGCCGGAGCTGATCCGTAAGGTGGACATCGTCGTGGCCAATTCCATCTATTTTGCCGAATACTGCGGGAAGATCAATCCCCGGAGCTATTATATAGGACAGGGCTGTGATTTCGAGAGCTTCGATCCGGACGATACTGCTCGTACTCCCGAGGACATCGCAGGCATCCCGCATCCCATTATCGGGTATGTGGGAGCCCTGAACGCCGAGCGGCTAAACCCGGAGATCATCGAACGTCTTGCCAAAGCGCAACCCTCCTGGAATATCGTGCTGGTAGGCCCTGAGGACGAAGTCTTCCGTCAAAGCTCCCTCCACGGGATGCCCAATGTCCATTTCCTGGGCCACAAGAACCTGGATCTGCTGTCGGCCTATGTGAAGAGCTTCGACGTATGCCTCAACCCCCAATGGAACAACAAGATCACCTGGGGCAATTACCCTTTGAAAATAGATGAATACCTGGCCATGGGCAAGCCCACTGTGGCCACCCGCACCTATGCAATGAAGATCTTCGAAGACCATGTATACCTGGCCGATGGTCCGGAAGAATACGAGGGGCTGGTCAAAAAGGCTTTGGCAGAGGACAGTCCTTTCCTGGTGGAAGAACGTATCCGATACGCCAGGACCCATAGCTGGCAGAACTGTGTCGCCGAAATTTCCCGGGCAGTGAACGACTTTGAACAAGCGGCGTCCCGCTAAAGGTATCCCGTTAAATGAGCTAAATGAAAAAGCCGCCCCGTAAATGGGACGGCCTTTCTTATTTCATAACTATTATCCGCTAATTAATCGATGATCACCTTCTGCACCATCGGCTTCTCATCCAGGAAGAATTGCGCAAAGAGCACATAGGTACCTCTACCCAATCCGCCCATATTCATGGTCAACGCATAGTTGGGGTCCTGCTTGTCTATCGTCACCGTCCGCACGATCCGTCCCTGAATATCCCTCAGTACAAACGTCACCTTACCCATATAACTGTTACTACCCTCGATGACCAGCTGCTGATCCATCGGTATGGGGTTCGGATATAGTTTGGACGTGGCGGTAGTACGTTCATTATCTTTCACATGCACGGTGACGGTAGCCGAGCTGGTGGCGCCGCTGTTGCTGGTCACGGTAAGCTGGAAGACATAGTCCCCGATGGCCAGACCTGTCACGGAGCCGATAGATGTATTACCGGTGGCGATGGCTACATTCGTAGGTCCTGACACCTGTGACCATGCATACCCGGTGATGGTACCCACGGGGTCATAGCTGGCGGTACCGTTGAGCACGGCGTTATTGGCATTCGGGTAGTATACGGTTGTATCATTCCCTGCCACAGCGGTCAGGCTGCTGTTCATTGTCACCGTGATGGTTACACTCGCCGAGCCGGTGGCCCCTGCATTATCGGTCACGGTCAGCATGAATGTATACACGCCCACCGCAAGCCCGGCGATGGTCGGCTTGGCTGTTGTAGAGCCGGTGATGGTAACACCATTCGCGCCGGATGTCTGCTGCCATTTATAACTCGCGATAGTGCCGTCCGGATCATAAGAGCCAGAGCCATCGAGATTGACGGCTGTAGCCGTTGTCGTCTGGTTAGACCCCGGAACAGCCACGGGCGATTGATTGGCAGGCGTCGGATCGGGGTCCACGGTCACCGTGATCACGTCGGTGGCGGTGACGCCAAGAGCATCCGTCACGGTGAGCTGGAAGGTATATACCCCCTGTACAAGACCCGTCACGGTAGTCTGTGCCTGTCCGGCGCTGGTTATGGCGCCCGGTGCAGGACCGCTGGTCTTCACCCATGCATACGACACGATCGTTCCGTTGGACTCGCTACCACTGCCGTTGAGCGTTACGCTATTGGTCGGCAGCGTGATCGTCTGGTCGCTACCCGCATTTGCGCTGGGAGGACCGGCCACCACAGCGGCAGGATTTACAGTCACCTGCATGGTAGCCGTGGCGGTGACGCCGGAATTATCGGTGACAGTGAGCTTGAATCTGTATATGCCCTGCACAAGTCCGGTCACAGTCGTCTGTGCCTGACCAGGCGTGGTAATGGTAGCCGTCGAAGGTCCGCTGACCTGTGTCCATGCGTAGCCGACGATAGTACCATTGGTCTCGGTGCCGCTGCCGCTGAGCGATACGCTGTTGGTCGGAAGGGTAATGGTCTGGTCGCTGCCTGCATTCGCAACAGGTGTACCGGGCACGGGTACGGTTGGGTTCACGGTGACCTGTGTCTGGTCCGTTGCCGTCACACCGGAGTTGTCGGTAACCAGCAGCTGGAAGACATAGACGCCCTGTACGAGGCCTGTCACGGTGGTTTGCGCCGAGCCTGCACTGGTGATCGTGGCCGTGGAAGGTCCGCTGATCTGTGTCCATGCGTAGCTGACGATGGTACCATTGGTCTCGGTGCCGCTGCCTGTCAGTGTCGCGCTATTCGTCGGCAGAGTGATGGTTTGATCGCTGCCTGCATTCGCAGAAGGAGGACCAGGCACAACAGGCGCGGGGTTCACCGTCACCTGTACGGTAGCGGTAGCTGTGGTGCCGAGGGCATCGGTGACCAGCAGCTGGAATCTGTAAACCCCCTGTACGAGGCCCGTGACGGTGGTCTGGGCCTGACCGGCGGTAGTTATAGTAGCCGTAGAAGGGCCGCTGATCTGGCTCCATGCATAGGACTTGATGGTGCCGTTGACTTCTGAAGCGGTACCCGTCAACGTTACGCTGTTCGTGGGTAATGTAATGGTCTGATTCGCACCCGCGCTCACGGTGATAGGCCCAGGCACGACGGCGGTGACCACGATGGTATCATTGCCGCTGATCGTACCGGTGTTATTATCGGTGGCCAGAACATTGAAAATATAGGTGCCGGTGGTAAGTCCCGAAACGCTGGTCGTGGCGGCATTCGGCGATGCGATGGTCCCGCCCGCAGGGCCGCTGACCTTTGTCCACAGATACGATACGATCTTATACCCTACCGTGTCGAGCCCGTTGGGCGCAGGTTTTTTCACCGACACGCATATCAGTGGCTTGGCCTTGCCGGTGAGCGTAGCGGTAGATGTAGAAATGATCTGCTTGGGATCCATGGTGATGGTCGGAGGTTCATAATCATACTCGGTGAAGATACTGGTCAGCGGATGCACCATGGTAGGCTTCAGCACGTCCAGTGTGTTGGCATGGTACGCCCCGCCATCATAGCCATTCCACAGTCCATTCCCTAATGCTAAAGACTTGTTTCGTCCCCATGAGTAGATGCTGTCATTCTCATCCATCGCGTATTTATAGAATCCAAACCAGTTATTGGAATAAAGATGTTTCCATTTGACGCCCTTGCCGATCTGTACGGGAATGCCGGTAGGATTCTCATAATCGGTGAACGACCAGCCATAGTTAGGCCATCCGGGGTAGTTGTATTTGCCAACGAACTCCTGTCCGTTGCCAACCTCCCCGGAGGAGTTGAACCCGCTGCCATACATATTGCCAAGACTGTCGATGTAATGGATGGTATTCCAGTCCACAGAGATCTCCTTGATGGGTGCCGTCATTTTCCACAGGGACCTCACAGACACGGGTGTTGCGGAGTTGACGCCGCCCCACATACTGCTGGCGTTACCCCATATATAAGGATAGCCCATGCCCGATGTTTCTCCCGGGTCGGGAACGATAGCGCCGAGTACACTCAGGTGGGAAATGAAAATATCACTGGCGGCGCCGGGTAGCGCGATCAATGTCGGTGTACGGCTGCCTCCCGAGCTCCATTGGTATACCTTGCCGCTGGTGGTCAGGCCCAGGATGGAGGCGCCGCCGAACAATACTTTTTTGAACTTCATACCGGCAGGCGACAGCTGCGTAGGCTTGATATTCGCGCCCGCCATAGGAACAAACGGGTAGCCGCCGGGATAGAACAGCGAAAGGATATCCATGCCAAAGAGCCAGACGCTGCTGTCGGATCGTATGGTAACGCCCGCATGTCCGTATGCATCGATGTACCAGTTGCCGTTAAAGGGTGCGCCGGTGGTGTCGGTGTCGTAACGGGTGGTAATGAGGCTGGGGGTTACCTGGGACGTCCAGACATAACCTTGTTCGTCAATAGCCCGGAAATAGTTGAAGCCGCCGGCGGCAGTGTCCGCCTTCAATCCCCCGATAGGGCACTGCACGGGCAGCAAGCTGTTATTATTGTATGCCCAGATCTTACCGTCGCCGGTGATATACCATGTCCGGTATTCGGCTACCACCACCTGCTTTATGACATTGGAGGGCACTGTGGGGCCGGTAGGCGCTGCGTTCACGGTGATCTGTACGCTGGCTGTGGCGGTGACGCCAAGTGCATCGGTCACGGTCAGCTGAAAAGTATAAGTACCCTGCGCGAGGCCGGTAACAGTCGTCTGCGCCGCACTGGGAGTAGTTATAGAAGCTGTGGAAGGACCAGCCGTCTGGCTCCATGCATAAGATGCAATAGTGCCGTTGGTCTCGCTGCCGCTGCCTGTCAGCGTTGCGCTGCTGGTGGGCAGGGTGATGGTCTGTCCGGAACCTGCATTGGCAACGGGTGAGCCGGGAACAGGAGCCGCATTGACGATGACCTGTACGCTGGATGTGGCGGTGATGCCAAGAGCATCGGTCACGGTCAGCTGAAAAGTATAAGTACCCTGCGCGAGGGCGGTAACGGTCGTCTGTGCCTGGCCGGGAGTAGTTATAGTAGCTGTGGAAGGACCAGCCGTCTGCGTCCATGCATAGGATGTAATGGTGCCGTTGGTCTCGCTGCCACTGCCTGTCAGCGTTACGCTGGTGGTGGGCAATGCAATGGTCTGATTCGAGCCTGCATTGGCAACGGGAGCGCCCGGTGTAACAGGTCCGGCGAGGACCAGCGAAGTATCTCCGTGCTGCAACATCCACTGGAATATGCTGGACGGGGCCTTGTAATCACCCATCTGGTTTGTACCCACCTCGGAAGGCGCATTGTTAGGACCCAGCGTCCCGACAGATGTCCAATTGGTGGCGTTGGGATCATACATACTGTTCCAGCAGCAATGCGCGCCTCCTCCAAGATTCTCATAGGAGAAATATGCTGAGCCTGGCACCGAATCATTCATCGGAGTGGCAATTTGCCAACCATCCCGGAAATTATCGGTACCGCTGCCTTCCAGGTAAAAATAGCGGCCGCCATACTTCGCTGCCCATACTTTATAAGCATCGTAGCCACGCGACCAGGTACTATACGGTGCAGGCAACAGATCAGGCAAACCTTCCAGAGCGGTCAGCGTCGTTACCATTTTCATACCCGTCTCGTCTCCGGCGGTCTGCTCGAACTCGATGAGCGCGCCGGATGTAAAAGCACCCTGGCTGAGTCCGCAAAGATGCACCGAATTCCGTTTGATATGATATGTATTGAGCAGAAGGGTTAGCAGTTTGTAATAACCAGTGGCAGGAGGCCATGGGTTATTGACATAGCAGGAGGTGATCAGGATGGGATAGTGTCTTCCGTTCGACTCCTGCACGCCCCCGTCCCAACCGTGGCTTAACCAGTAATGAGGGCCATAGACGACCAGCTTGCTGATGTCATTCACACCATGCTCACCCTGTCCGGGCATGGAAAATATAGCAGGACGGGAAGCAGTGTCGGGATCACCCGCTACAAACATGTTCTTTGGCCTGGATATCCGCACATTCCATTGGTCGGGTGCGGACCAGGGGCCAGTAGAAATACTGATCGCCGTGTCATACGTAATAAAATTGTGCGATTCTGCCTGTGATAAGGCGGGTGGTGAAGCCTGCAGTAAAAGGTACGCTGTCGCCAACAGCATTACGGGGTAAAACTTGGTTCTCATAGTACATCGGATTTAGCACGAAATAATAATCGGATACATTCCGTACCTTACCTGAAACTGCCATAATAAAAGGGAATAAAACAAACCAGGGGAGCATGTTTCATTCAGGTACGGGTATACTACTATTACGCATATAGGCAGCTAATATTATGCCAAAGGGGGAATAATTTGTCCAAATAGTAGAGAAAACTCCCCTGTTTCTGGGGGTTTCCCCAGGGATCTAAGGGAATGTCCTATTGCGATACCTATTTTACCAAGACATTAGACTTTTCTGAAAAACAGGTTATATTTCCCGAATCCCGTTTTCCAGACATACAAATGAAAGATTCTTGCTAATTTTAACGTTATAAAGCAGTATAAAAAGTAGTAAAAAATGGAGAACGAAAAGCCCTCATTCCATGAAATAATCATGATTGGCGCCGCAGCCGCCATGATGGCTTTCTTTTTTCTTAAAATCGTTTTTTTCTAATTCTCCTGAATGTCCAGACAATCCCTTGGCGCGCTTAAGGAAAGGTTCTCCAAAAAGATATCCGACCTCCTGGTGAGGACCTTTATCAAGCTGAAACTTAATAATTGGTTAGGTGTGATCGTGCTGGCAGGGATAGCCTGTCTCTTCGGCTGGGTGCTGGCAACGGATACGCTGGTGGGGGTGGCCTTTTTTGGACTGATAGTGGGCCTGTTCATAGTCATCCTCTGTTTTACGAATATCGTATTCGGATTCAATCTGCTGCTATTTGTCGGATTCTTCGGCTATTTCATCACCAATGCATTGACAGATGGCAATTTGCCCATTGGGGCGATATATGACTGTCTCGTGCTGGTCAATTTTTTGGGTCTTATCATGTCCGGCAAAGACTTCAAACGGAGCTGGAAACAGTTTTCGAAGAGCCCGGTGGTCCTGTTCATGTTCCTCACCCTGATAGACAGCATGGTGGAAATGTTCAATCCCGCCACGGCGGGACTTAACGCCACCAACATTATGGCGGTGCGAAAATTCCTGGAATACATCCTGATCCTTTTCATGGCCTATACCATCTTCGATTCATATAAGATGCTGCGGAGGTATATTTTTTACCTGTTGGGAATGGCCACGATCTGCGCCTTATATGGCTGTATACAGGAGTGGCACGGGCTCTTTCCCTGGGAATTGAAAGCCATTATGTCCAGCCCCCTGGCCTACGGTCTCCTCTTCATCGGCGGCAGTTTCCGGAAATTCTCTACCATGTCGGATCCCGCTACTTTCGGCATCGTAATGTCGGCCTGTTCGGTATTCTTCATCGTACTTGCCATATACGAAAAAAATAAAGCCGTACGGCTTCTCTTTAGCATTTGCATCGTCCTTATGGTACTGGCGCTGACCTATTCGGGTACGCGTACGGCCTATGCTACGACACTGGGCGGCATTGGCTTTTTCATTTTCTTCAACATAGATAAACCGGCCATCCGGAAATTCGCCGCCGTCATGGTGCTGCTGTTTCTGGTACTCGAATTCGGTCCATTCTCCGCATTCGCCCCTGTGCGACGTTTCCGAAGCACTTTCGAAGGTTCCAAAGACGAGTCCATGAATGTACGGCTGAAGGCCCGTGCCTGGCTCAAACCCTATCTCTATAGTCACCCCATCGGCGGAGGGCTGGGAACTACAGGATTCGCGGGCGCGGCCAACTATCCGGGCAACCCGCTGGCCATGTTCATGCCTGACGGGGGCTATGTCCTCAAGGCGGCCGAGACGGGCTGGACCGGACTGCTGATAGACTGCATCCTTTATTTCATAATACTAAGAACGGGCATCCGGGGTTTCTTCCGATGTAAGGACCCTACCATGAAGGTCTATTATACGGCGGCGGTCAGCAGCATCGTGTCCTTCTATCTCGCTGAGTACACACAACCGGCGGTGGGTGGAATTTGCGACTCCGGGATATACCTTGCATTCGTTGCGATCATCCTCAACCTCAATAAACACCTTGACAATCCAAAATCATGGTATGCTGAAGAGTAAATACTGGCCGATATTGCTCCTGGCCACCTTCATTGCCGGCAGCCCATCCTTTTCACAGGATGCAGGGCATGTTTATGTTAAGAAGGTCCTGGTGGCAGAATACAAGGTCTGGTGGCTGGGCAGCGATGGTAAAGTCTATGGTTATAACGATGGCCATTCCCTTCCCATTCCCTACCTCACCGGACGTAAGAAGATAGTGACGGGAGCAGGTGGATTCAACTATTTCCGGGCCCTTGATGAAGACGGTTATCTTTGGACATCCCAGCCGGCCAATTCTTCTTCCATTGCTACGACGCGGACGGATCTGGATGCCTCTGGCCAGGCTTTCGACGACAACGTATTCGTGGACGCATACGCGCACAGCGTTGCCACGATCCGCAAGGACGGCAGCATCTGGTTCCTGGGCAACGACTATTACCACATTTTTCATAAGGAAGAGAAGGTAATCGCACCCACACAGATCTCTCCACGCGGCATGAAATTCAAAAAAGTGCTACTGGGTGGATACAGGATGGTGGCATTGACGACGGATGGACAGGTCTATGAATGGGTAAAATCAGAGGGCCCCAACCCCAATCCGGTGAAAAAGAAGATCCCCCGCCCGGCCTGCGATATATTCTGTGCGCACCATGATGTGGCGGGCGCCATCATTCCCGACCCGGGCGGCTCCAAATCGATGGGTTATCCCTATATATGGGGCGCGAGGATCAATATGTACGGTGGTACAGAGGCGTATACGGAACCGACATCCGTCAAGGCTCTCTGGAAAATGAAAGTACCTATAAAAGAGATCGCCACCAATGTCAACACCATCCATTATATCGACAGCCTGGGACGGATGTTCGGCATCGGCTACAACCCCAACGGAGAGATAGGCAACGGACAGGAGATGGTAAATAAGTTCAACTATCCGGGATTCCCCGGATATGGATCCACCTTCGAAGACTATCAGTTCCCGTCGGGCGCGCCGCCGGTGGAGGTTGGGAAAGGCGTCAAATGGAAACATTTCTTCTCCAATAACTGGATCACCTTTTTCAAATATGCGCTGGACGAACACGACAGCCTTTATTCATGGGGTCGCAACAAGGCAGCGGTGCTGGGCAACGGCATGTACAACCTCCAGGACGCATTCAGCTGCAATGCGCTGGATGTGCTGAAGCCAACGATGGTGCATCCGCTGTCGACGCCGACACAGGCGTATAACTTCACGCCCCCCTCGATCGATGCCGGTACCGACCAGACTGTCACAGGTACGGAGACAACTCTTTCAGGCAAGGCCAAGCCGGCGCTGCTGGTTAAAAATACCCCGGTGGCGGCCAATGGCATCGACACGGCCGGGTACTGGATCGTATCCTACAAGTGGACAAAGATCAAAGGGCCGGCAGGAGCAAAGATCACCCATCCGAATGCCCCCGTCACCACCGTCACAGGCCTGGTACCGGGTGTTTATAGATTCAATCTCCAAACGGCAGACAACAACACAGGCACGCTCAGCGGCGACGTGACTATTACGGTGAAGGGGCCGGATGCAAAAAAATAATACCATGATTGTCCTCCACTTACTGACCATACTGTTGTTCATCTACCTCCTGGCGACATTGTCCTACCTGTTCGTCCTCGCGGTGGCAGGCCGGTTCGGACGCTTTCCAAAATACAGCGCCAGCCTGCAAAAAGCGCGCATCGCGGTCATCATACCTTCTTACAAAGAAGATAATATCATCATCCATACGGCGTCAGAGGCACTGATGCAGCAGTATCCCCGGACCAACTACACCGTCACGGTCATCGCAGACCAGCTCCAGCCGGAAACGATCCGGCAATTGAAGGAGATACCCGTAGGCGTTATAGAGGTGGCGTGGGAAAAAAGCATGAAGGCTAAATCCCTCGACGCAGCATTTCAGCAGCTGGCCCCGGATGGATACGACCTTGCCTTCATCCTCGATGCGGATAATATCATGTCCCCCGACTGCCTGGAAAAGGTCAACCACGCCTGGCAGCAAGGTTGGGAGGTGATCCAATGCCATCGCACCGCCAAGAACAAGAACAACGCTGTCGCCATCCTCGACGCGATGAGCGAAGAGATGAACAATACCATCTTCAGAAGAGGACAAAGGACGCTGGGTCTCTCCTGCGCCCTCATCGGCTCGGGTATGGCCTTCCGGTACAGCCTGATAAAGGATATTTTCTCGTCCCCGGAGATACAGGACAACCCGGGCGAGGACAAGGTGGTGGAAATGCAGCTGATCAGCAAGGGCATCCGCGTGGAGTACCTGGAAGAAGCCTATGTCTATGATGAAAAAGTACAGCGCAAGGAGGTCTTTGAAAAACAGCGTACGCGCTGGCTGGGGACACAGCTCGACAACCTGCGTCCTTTGCTTACAAAGAAGATGCGGCAGAACGCCATAGGCCGGATATACTACCTGAAAGTGCTGGAATGGCTGCTATTGCCACGTTTGCTGCTGCTGGCCCTCTTTGGTCTGCTGCTGGTGCTGTCCTGTGCCGATATATTTTTCCATTGGGGTCTTCTTGAACCGTCCTGGCCATACTGGACAGGTCTTATGGCGCTGTATGTCCTCACGCTTTTGTTAGCCATACCAGCCTCATTCTACAACGGACAGACAGTAAAGGCATTCCTGAAGATCCCGGCATTGATGCTGGCAATGTTAAAAGCCCTGATGGGCGTGAAGAAGAACAAGTCAGGATTTATTCATACCCCAAAGGAGTTTTCAAATCAGGGTTAGGCCCGGGTGGCGCCGCCGGAACATGGGTTTAGTTATCTTTTATTTTTATTGTCTGAAGCCGGCGCAGACGTGGAATAAGGTCGCAGCAGCGAATTCAGAGACACACCAATCATCCTTTCTATATCCAGGCGGATAAGGTCCTGTTGCAATTGAAGGTTCATGATCTTCACCATCTCTTCGTTTTTCGCCCGCTGTGCAAGGATATACGTATCCACGGTGATCTTGCCCTGCCGGAAATTCTCTTCGGCCTGGGTAGAATTCACCAGGACGTCATTGCTTAATTCATTCTCCATCTCAATCTGCGCCGCATAGAACTTGTATTGCTTGTATTTCGAAAGAACCTGCAGCTTCAGCGTCCTGGCCAGCATCTCCTGCTGATCCTTGCCATTGGCAATAGACTCTCTGGCGGTCTTCACCTGGTTGCCCTGTGAGAAGAAAATACCCAGGGGAATGGTGATGCCAAAAAAGTATTTGGGATATACATAGGTGGCCTGCCCATTAGTGACTGGCTTGGCAAAGCTCTGGTCATTGTAGTTGGTGGAAATGGACAGCAGGTTCAGCCACATGTTCTTGGCCCTCTTCAGGTCCAGCTGTGCGATCCTGCCCTGATGCACCGATGCATCGTACTCGGGGCCTTTCAGCACCAGCTCCACCAGCCTGTTCTCGATGGCGGTGTCGGTGGGATCTGCATAACCTAAGTTCGACAGGGGATTGACTGCTGCTGTGGATCCACGTGCCTTATCGCCGCCGGTGGTACCAGGTGTTTGTTTGGGGGGCTGATTAGCCGGCTGCTGGGCCGAGACATTCATAAGGACGATGAGAAAGCATGCAGAGAGAATAGAGCTTCGAATCATGTTTATATTACGTTTACATTTTCCAGATCGATCATGTTCAGGACCGATCCGCAGAATTTGCCATTCAGGTCTTTGAAAAATTTCGCCGATTCCTTGTCTATCTGCTTGATGATATCCGTCGCAGCGAATACCGCTACCACACCTTCCACATAATCCACGAGCTCACGGCTGTCCGAAAAATCATTCAGGGGAGGCCCTTCCAGGAAAATATAATCAAATTCCTCCAGCAGCGCCTGAAGATGTATCAGCAGGTTGTTCTCGCTGGGCAGCACTTCGGATGGGGTATAATCACCGCCTTGCGAGCCGATGATAAAGATCCCGCCGGTGCCGGCGCCTACATCCTTCGAAAATACTTTCACCTTCAGCTTGGGCGAAACGCTCAGATCCTCGTTGGAGATCTTCTCGAGCACGGGGTCGCCATGCAACTGTACGGTAAGGTCATTATTGGAGAAGTTGGTGTCGATGATCAGGATCTTCTTCTTGCTCATGCTGAGGCTGTAGGACAGCGCCTGTATCAGCGTCGTCTTGCCCTGACCCTTTTTGGTGCTGGTAAAGAGGAAGATGCGTTTGCCGCTGTGCTCTATCTCATACCGGAGCTTGCGGATGGATTCCCGGAATACATTGCTTCTCTTCTTCTCGGAGACGTCTTTCTCCTTGAGATTGCCGGTGATGACGTCCCTCAGCGCCTTGTTTCGCATGTTCATGAAGTTGACGATGCTGATAAGCTTCAGGTTCATTTCCTTCGAGAAGATTGCGGGGGTCCGTATGGAGGAGTCCAGGTAGGCCAGGATCACGATGATGAGGACGGCGGTGACACCGGTGACAAGTCCGGCCATTCCAACGATGATCATTCTCTTCGATGGCTCGGGCTCGATGGCGGGCTGTGCAACCTGCAGCTGACGGAAATTATTGACGGATGAAGAACCGATCTCCGTGGCATTGGCGTACCGCTGTCTGGCATCGAAGTAATCCTTCTCGGCCATCTTGGCTTCCTGCAGGAGGGCCACGACGGAGGCATTCCTGGAAGAGGTGGAGCTGGCTGTAGATCTCAGATTGGCGATCCTGGCCTGCAGGTTCTTGATCTTATCTTTCCCGGCCTGGATAGTAACTTCCAGGTCCTGTTTCTTCTCCAGCAGATCGTTCCTTTCGGTGCTGGTGCTGGTACCCGTGTTTCCACTGGTGGAGGGTGTGGAATTGACATACTTATCGTAATATTCCTGTCTCAGCTGGTTGTACCGGGCAAGCTTGTCCTTGTCATTGGTCTTCAGATAATCATTATAGGCATTGTTCATGGCGTTGCGCGCCTGGACAAGCTCTTCATTGTTATTGGGTGAAACGTTGGTCTTGCCACCACTGGTGGAACCGCCCAATGCCTCGAGCTTTTGCTCTATTCTCCGCAGCTGGTAGGAATAGTCGGTCTGCTTGTCATTCTCGTCGGACAGCTGCTGTTCAGCCTGGGCAATTAGGTCCTGCTGGCTGCTGGTCTCCGCGGCTATATCTGTAAGTCCTGCGTCCCGAACGAGTTTTTGCTTCTCGTCATACTCCTGCTTTTTCTTTTCCATGATGCTTTGCAGCGTGTCGATGGACTCCTGGGACTTGGTGCTGCGGATGTTCTTGTAGACCTTGAGGAAATCAGCGTATGACCGGTTGACCATAAAGGCGGACAGCTCGGGGTTCTCGGTCTTGCAATTCACTTCGATATAGTCGGTAGCCTGTACCCTGAATACGTTGACGTAGGTTATCAGGAATTTATACCCGTAGCCATACAGGTTGAGATATTCCAACAACGCCCTTTCCTCGGGCTTGTAGGAAGTGAGCACGCTCATGGTCTCGAGCTTGTCCTCGAATGTCTTACGGGCTTTCTCGGGATCTACACTCTTATAGAAGGAAGATTGTTTCTCTGCGGTGGTCAGGGTACGAAATGGCTTTGGGCTGGTCATGTCATGCAGGATCAGCTCGTAGGACAGCAGGCTGAGGACGGAAGGCGAGGTCCAGGTATTGATGGCATTGTTGAACTTCACCTCGGCGTCGTACATGCCGCCGCTGGTCTCATTGATCTTGATCTCATCGGGTATGGCGAAGCCCGTGGATATCCTCGTGGAGGAGAAATAATACTTCTGTTGGTTACGGGTCAATATCCAGGCAACTACAGCGGCCAGCACGGCAGACCCGAAAATGATCCACTTCCGCTTCAACAATATCCTGAATAAATACGCGAGATCCATGAACTTGAATTTAGGCCAAAAATACTCTTAAAATCCGCATGATACCAATAACTTACTACTAAAACTGCTAAGATTATGCCCTAACGCAGAAAATGACTTTTTATTTCAATATGTGCCTGTGTCCGCGGCTTCCAAAATCCTTAAAAATCATGTAGATTTGACCACGCATGAACAGACGCAAAGCAATCCTTCGTATCTCCCTGGCGGGACTGGGTATCGCGGCCGCCGGAACAGCATACAAATGGTGGGATCTGGTGAAAAGCCCCGATCTTGGCTATCTGCAGTCCAACAAAGAGCTAATTGCTGCATTGTGCGAGACCATCATCCCGGCTACGGATACGCCCGGTGCGCGGGACACGGGTACCCATGACTTTGTCATAAAAATGATCCGGGACTGCACTCCCCGCAAGGAACAAAACAATTTTATCCATGGTCTCCGGGACATTCAAAGTTATTGCCAGTCCAAATATGATCAGGATTTCCAGCGTTGTACCCATGAGCAGCAGACGGCAGCCATGGCCCATTTCGAAGACAAGAGCAAGCCATACAGCGGCAAATTGGGGAAAGTGGAATTACGCCTGATGGGAAGGCCATTCTTTGCTATTCTCAAAGATTATACCATACAAGGTTACTGCACCTCTCAACAGGGCGCTACAATGGGATTGAGTTACGTTTATATACCGGGCAGCTTTAAAAGTTGTATCCCGCTGGAGCCCGGACAAAAGGCCTGGGCCACCATCTAATACGTTAATCTATGGGAGATCCAATAAAGGACCACACTTTCGATGCCATTGTCGTAGGCTCGGGCATCAGCGGGGGATGGGCCGCCAAAGAGCTTTGCGAAAAAGGTCTCAGGACCCTGGTTCTCGAGAGAGGCCGGAATGTCCAGCACATAAAGGACTACCCCACGGCCAACATGAACCCATGGGACTTCGAATACCGGCTCAACAATACGGAAAAAGAGCAGGAGGAGGACCCGATCCGGACTGCCTATGGCGATGCGGGCAGCACCCTCTTTTTTGTCAAGGACAGCGAACACCCTTATATACAGGAAAAACCTTTTACGTGGGTCCGCGGATACCAGGTTGGCGGCCGGAGCCTCACCTGGGGAAGACAAACCTATCGTCTCAGCGACCTGGACTTCGAAGCCAACCTCCGCGACGGTCATGGAGTGGACTGGCCCATCCGGTACAAGGACCTGGCCCCCTGGTACGATTATGTGGAAAGCTATATAGGGGTCAGCGGCCAGAAGGAGAATTGGCCCTGGCTGCCCGATGGCAACTTTCTTCCGCCCATAGAAATGAACTGTATCGAAGATCATTTTTCGAAGTCGATACGCAGTCATTTCTCCGACAGGATCGTCACCCCTGCCCGTACGGCCAACCTGACCCGAGGCTGGAATGGAAGAGGTCCATGTCAGTACCGGAACCTCTGTTCCCGCGGCTGCCCGTTCGGAGGATACTTCAGCAGTAACGCCGCCACCCTTCCCGCCGCCGCCGCCACCGGCAAGCTTACTCTTCAGCCGGACTCCATCGTTCTGGAAGTGCTCTATGACGAACAGAAGAACAAAGCTTCCGGCGTGCGTGTCATGGACGCCCACACCCGGGCAGTGACGGAATATTATGCACAGGTGATCTTCCTCAATGCATCCACTATCGCTACGGCTGCTCTCCTGCTGAACTCCACCTCCCGCCGCTGGTCACAGGGTCTCGGTAATTCCAGCGATCAGGTGGGTCGCAATCTCATGGACCATTTTACGGGCACAGGCGCCGAGGCGGAATTCGACGGCATGAAGGATCAATATTACTACGGTCGCAAACCCATCGGCATCTATATTCCCCGCTATCGCAATGTGAACCCGGCCACGGCCCGAAAGGACTATATCCGGGGCTTTGGTTTGCAGGGCAGAGGGTCCCGTGCGGAATGGCGTGTAAATGCAGCCCGTCTGCAAGGCTTTGGTCAGGACTTCAAAAAACAGCTGCTACAGCCAGGCCCCTGGATCATGTGGGTGGGCGGTTGGGGTGAGACACTCCCCTATGCGGACAACCGGGTGACGCTCGACAGCAGCCGCAAAGACAGCTGGGGTCTGCCGCTGGTAAAAATAGCCTTCGAATATCATGATAATGAGAAGAATATGAGCAAGGCCATTCAGACTGACATCAACGAGATGTTCTCCTCCGCAGGCTTCACGAACATCCGGAGCTACAGCTATCTTCAGCCGGGAGGCTGGGCGGTGCACGAGATGGGCACGGTCCGGATGGGCCGCGATCCGAAGTCTTCCGTACTCAATGGCTTCAACCAGATGCATGAAGTAAAGAACATCTTTATCACGGACGGCAGCTGCATGACCTCGTCGGCTACGGCCAATCCATCCCTGACATATATGGCCCTCACGGCACGCGCCTGCGACTACGCGGTCTCCGAAATGAAAAAAGGGAATTTATAGACCCGGGACGTCCCGGCTCCGGGAAGCTTACGAAGTAGGGCTCCGGCTAACGAACCCGCGTATACGCCTGAACAAGGTACGGTAGGTAGCTATCGAGTGATTCCAAACGGAGTGAAGCTCTAATCCTATCTGTCTGCGCATGATAAAATACCACGCGATAAATCCTAACAGCGTGGCGATGACCGTGCCGATGGCAGCTCCGTAGAACCCAAACACCCGCAGACAGATATAGTTGGAGACCAGCGCGATGGTCAGGGTACCTGTATTGGCCCAGAACGTAATTTTGGACTTGCCCATTGAATTGAGAAGATTGGCCGCCTGGTTCTGCGCGGGCCGGAAGATACCGGTGATCATATATATCTGAAGTATCGGCGCAGCCAGGGCATAAGCAGGTCCGCCAACAATATAGGTGAACAGCGTGGGAAATGATATGATGACCAAGGCCAGGGGTATGGTAAAGCTCAGCAGTATGGCCACCATACGCTCATAAAAGAACTTGACCCTTGCCTGGTCCCCTTCCGCAGACGCACGGGACGCCTTTGGAAAAAGCACTTCCGCAGCCGCATAGCTTGGGATATCCACGAGAAGATTGATCCGGGACGCGACATTGTAATAGGCGACGAACTTGGGTTCGATGATGAACTTCCCGATCATCAGCTGGTCCAGGCTCTGGCTGATATTGGCCACTACGCCCGATCCGAATATATAACCCCCGAAATGAAATATCTCCTTTATCCATTTTTTGCTGGCATTGAACCTGAAAAGGAGATACTTCCGGCTGTCCAGGAACAGCACCAAAGCGCCGAGCCCGATGCTGACGGACTGATAGATAGCCAGCTGTACTACTGTCAGGGGCCAGCCCAGGACCTTATAGAGCGCTATTACAAGAAAAAAGAAGACCTGCCGCACCAGGCCGCCGGCAAAGCCACCGCGAAAATCTAAATTAGATTGCTGTACCGCTTCCAGGTGAGCATAGAATACCATGAAGATCAGCCCGGGGATGAACCATTGCAGCATGTGGCCCAATTCATTCCCAGTGTGGAACCATCTCCCCAGCCAATTGGAGAACAGCACGATCAGTATGATAAAGAGGAGGGTAATGGCGGCATTGATGAGAAAGGAGGAGGACGCTATTTCTGCCTGTACTTCCACGTCGTCGATGCTGCTGGCATACTTGATATGCGCATTCTTCAATAAGGAACTCTTGCTCAGCTCGAAGATGCCGGTGATGGTAAGGAACAGGGCCCACATGCCCATCTGGTTCACCGTGAGGATGCGGGTGAGCAACACCAGGTTAAGGAAACCGAAAAAGGTCAGCGAAAACCGCTGAAAAAATGTATAGAAGGCACTACGGATCCAGTATGAAGACAAATGTTTTTTCAAACGCTAAAAGGTTTTCTGCCCGGACAAAGATAATATGCAGATGACGGTATTTATAGTTTATATCGATGATATTTCAGATATTTGCCGGGCAGGCCCTCAGGCCTCGCCTGTACTCAAATATGCATTTTTGGCAATACATTTTTTTTACAAGCTGTGCACTTGTTTTCTACAATTATGCCGGCTATGCCATTCTGGCCGCGGTGCTGAACACCTTCATGCGGACAAAGGACAAACCCGACCCAAATTCCCCAGTCGCCCCAAAAGTGTCTTTTATCGTGGCCGCTTTTAATGAGGGCTCTATCATCCGGGAAAAGATACTCAACTCCCTTGACCAGGATTACCCCGCGGACAGCCTCGAATTCCTGTTTATCACCGATGGCTCCACGGATGATACGCCGGGCATCGTCTCGGCCTACCCCTCCATCCGGCTGCTCCACGAACCGCAGCGCAGGGGAAAATCAGCCGCTGTCAACAGGGCGGTGAATGCAGCAACAGGAGATATACTTATTTTCAGCGATGCCAATACCATGCTCAATAAAGAGGCTGTTCGCCTGATCACCCGTCATTACCGGGACCCGAAGGTCGGGGGTGTCGCGGGTGAGAAAAAGGTGCTGTCGGCCGCTGGGTCGGCCGTGGCCACGGCCGACGTAGGCGGAGGCGAAGGCATGTACTGGAAATATGAGTCAAAGCTCAAGCAGATAGATTCGGATTTTTATTCCGTCGTTGGCGCTGCTGGCGAGCTTTTCTCTCTCCGCAGGGATCTTTACGAGCCGCTGCCGCATAATATTATTTTGGATGATTTCGTCCTTTCCCTCCGGGCGGCCCAAAAAGGCAGCCGGATCATTTATGAACGGGATGCATATGCGACGGAACTGCCTTCCTTCTCCATACAGGACGAAAAAAAACGCAAGATCCGCATAGCGGCGGGCGGCTTTCAGTCCATCGTCCTGCTCTGGCCCCTTCTGTTGTTCTGGCGGCATCCCAGACTGACCTTTCTTTATGTATCCCACCGGGTGCTGCGCTGGACCCTTAGTCCTCTCTGTCTGATACTGGCGCTGATCGCTAATATTGTGCTGGCCCTGGCATTTGACAGCCAATTGTTTACCATGATCCTGATCCTCCAGCTGACCTTTTACGGCCTGGCGATCCTCTCCATGTCGCCCGCAGTGGCGGGCAGCAAGCTGGGAAAAATTGGCAAGATCCCCTACTATTTCGTCTTTATGAACGTTAGTGTTATACTTGGATTTTTCCGCTGGCTGAAAGGCAGTCAGTCCGCCGTCTGGGAAAAGGCCCGCAGGGCGGAAGCGGGGATGGCCAAATAAGGCCGGGATCCGTCCGATGGACAGACAGTTTAAGATTATGGACACAGCATCAACTCCGACAGCAAAAAAGAGCTTTATCGCCCGTGCATTCAATACCTCCGTATTGGAAAAGAGCCGGATGGCCTGGGTGGATTATCTCCGGGGCATCGCCATCATTCTTGTAGTCTACCGTCATAGTTTCATCGGCATCGAGCGGAGCAATATTGCGGTGCCTTCGATCCTGCAGAATGCCAACCTGATGTTCTACAGTTTCCGGATGCCGCTGTTCTTTATCCTTTCCGGCGTATTTGTCAATGCCAGCATCGGCCGGAAATCCTTTGGCAAGCTGGTATACTCCAAGTTCGAGCTGCTCATTTATCCCTATTTCATCTGGGCTACCATTCAAATAACCCTGCAGCTACTCCTCTCGAAATATACCAACGCGGAAAGGACGCCACTTGACTACCTGGCCATCTTTTACGAGCCCCAGGCTCTCGACCAGTTCTGGTACCTGCCTGCGCTGTTCAATTGTACGATAGTATACCTGATCCTAAAGGTCAAGCTGCATGTGCCTGCCTGGGCGCAGATCATCATCGGGATCGGTCTCAATATGCTGGGGCCGCAACTCAAAGCCATCAGCATGATCGCGGACTGGATGAACTTCTATATTTATTTTGCCCTGGGAGATCTCTGTTCGAGCCTCTTCTTCAGGGAAGGCAGCCAGCGATTTTTTAAAAATCCATATACGCTGCTGGCATTGACCCCTGTCTTTGTCGCGACGGAGCTTTGGTATCTCCATCGTCTGCATGGCACGGGCGTATTGCTTTTCGAATACCTGGCCATTGCCATCATTGGCTGTTTTTGTATGATCGTACTGGCCTTCCGTCTGCAGAGCTGGGACATCCTCCGCTGGCTGCGTGTCGTAGGCTTTCACTCTCTCTTTATCTATGTCATTCACGTGCTGGTCACCTCGTTCACCCGGATGATCCTTACCAAATTCCTGGGGATCCACAGTCCGGAGATACTGCTGGTATGCTGTATCTTCTTCGGCGTGACGGTGCCGATCATTTTCTACAATCTGCTGGTAAAAGACGGCCCCCTCTGGTTTCTTTTCACACCCAGGAAGCCGGTGAAGAAGACGGCGGCTCAGCCGCCCGTGGCGACGGCCGGCTAAAGAGGCCGGGACCTAGTTGTATCTTTTGATAATGCTTAGCGCATCGGGGTCTATGTGACGCGCGGTGTCGCTGAGTGGCTTCCCAAAAAGCACGGTCTCATACTCATTGCGATAGACGCCATTGGCCTGCGTACGTACCATGACCTTTTTGTTCAGGGAAGTATAGGTCATATACCCGACGGCCACCACACCCAGCATAATATAGGCAGCACAAAAGACGGTTGCCAGTATCCGCGGCGTCCTTGCCTTTGGCAATGGCAGCTGGGCAATAACGGCGGCGATCAGGGGCAGAACAGGTATCCAGAAGCGCGGGTCATAAAATGGCCAGTCGAACATCAGCACGGTATAGAATGCCAAATATGCCTTCACGATAAAGGGGACATTATTCTTTCGGATATAAAGTACCCACCCAAAGCCGGCAAAAAAGAGGACGCCGGTGATAGTAAAGACCAGCTTGGCGGCGGCGGAGGGGACGTAAGGAAAGATCTTTACGATAGACGTATTGAACCCTACTTCGGACCATTCCGCAAAATGCCATTTGATCATGGCCGCGAAGGTCACTCCCTTTTGAAATTGTTTGGTGAATACACCCGTATAATGATCCAGGCCCAGCTGTTTGGAGAAAATGAGCACCACCACGATGACGCCAAAGATGGCTACTACGTATACCTTGTTCCGAAGCAGCAGCTTCATCACTGCCTCCCTGTACTGCCATACCAGGCCTGCTATAAGAGCGGCCATCAGCGAGATGCCTACACTGCGGGTCAGGAATGCAAGACCACCCAACGCAAACGCCACCACCAGGGAGACGACACGCTTGTCCTTTGTATAGCGATGAAAGAAATACAGGCTGCACATGCTGAAAAAGACATACTGCATCTCGGACATGGGATGTGTCACGTACTTGATGACTGTCCAGTTGAGCAGCACTATGAACAGCATAGCATAGGGCCGCAGGGTCTCTCCAAACAGCTTCTTTACCATCCAAAGGCCACCGGCCAGATACAGGATATTGATCAGGACGAGCACGAAAGAATGCAACAGGCGCAGCTTGGAAAGGAGCAGCAACAGGGCGGTGTAGCCGTAAGGCATATAATCCTTTGCCGCGTCGGAGTCGGGCGGACAGCCGTACTCTATACAGTCCTTGATGAGGAAATAACGGACCATGTCCACATGAAGACGGATGGGCGTCAGGCAGTTCAACAAATAGAGGGAAGCCAGGACATAGATGGCCACTTTTAACCATCTCGAGTCCCGGGAGGCAGGTATCATTTCGAGAACAGATTATATTTCAGAATACAATAAATAGCCCGGAAACCATCCCTCCACCCTATCTTCTTACCCTCCTCGTAGGTACGGCCATAATAGGAAATACCCACTTCATAGATCCGGATGTTCGGCACACGGGCGATCTTGGCGGTGACCTCGGGCTCGAACCCGAAACGCTTCTCTTTCAGCTCGATATTTTGAATGATGGAGGTCTTGAACATCTTATAGCAGGTCTCCATATCCGTAAGGTTCAGGTTGGAGAGCATATTGCTCAGACGGGTAAGGAACTTGTTCCCGATGGAGTGCCAGAAGAAAAGGATGCGGTGCGAGTTGCCCCCCAGGAATCTGGAGCCGAAAACGACGTCCGCGGAGCCTCTGAGCACGGGTTTCAGGAGGAAATTGAACTCCTCCGGGTCGTATTCCAGGTCGGCATCCTGTATGATCAGATAATCGCCGGTGGCCTTTTGGATGCCGGTGTGGATGGCGGCGCCCTTGCCCATATTGACCTCGTGCTTATAATATTGCATGTTCAGCTCAGGGTGAGCCTTGATATACGCCAATAAGACTTCCTCTGTGGCATCCCTGGAGCAATCGTTCACCAGGATCAGCTCTTTCTCTATGTTATTGAGCAATTTTACCTCCGCGACGCGGTCCAATATAAGATGTATGGTCTTTGCTTCGTTATAGGCCGGGACGATGATAGAAAGCTTTGTAAATTTTTCCATTTTTTTGATTCTAAGGAGGTTATTCAGGCCGTCAAAATACAATATAATGACCTGACTTGCAATATTTTTAAGACATTTTGAAAAAAAACGCGGAAATTCATTTATTATTATTGATTTTAATTCATTGTGATCCATGAAACGCATCTACCCCTTTATCTGCCTTTTTTTCTTCGTCATCCTGCTCACTTATGCTTTTTTTCATGTCTGGGATTATGATGAAGCATGGACCTGGCTCTCGGTAAAAAATGAATCCTTCGGCGACCTGGTGCTCTACAAGCATTTCGTAATTGCCAACAACCATATACTCAATTCCCTATGGTTTAAGCTCATGCAGGCGGCCGGATGCAGGCATGTCATTTTCTACAGAGCGCTAAGCCTGCTCTGTTACATCCCGTACTGTTATTTCTTATGGAAAGCAATCACCTGGAAATCGCCATTTCCAACGCCCAAGGCCGCTTGGTGGCTGATACTTTTCTTCCTCCCACCGGTGCTGACCTGGTTCTCTCTCGGCAGGGGCTATGCGATGGCAATCACCTTTTTCATGGGCTCCCTCTATTATATGAAAGCCTGGCTGGACGAAAAAAGAACTTCGGATTATTGGAAATTCTTTTGCTGCGGAGTCATCAGCTCTCTTGCCATCGTCAGTTTCCTCTTTCCATTCATTGCCATTCTCATCTATATATTCATCCGCAGCGGCGGAAAGGTCTTTTCTGCCCGGAATATCGTCTCAGCAGTGCTTGTGCTGCCCCTTGTGTGCTACATTTATTATGTAGGTAAGATCATTGTCCTCAACGACAAGCTCATCAACGGTACGGATCATCTGATCGTCAATGGCATGTACAGCACTTTAATTGGATTCGTTGGCATTTATGATTTTATCTTCCCTTCCCCCGAATTGCTGGAACATATCGATCTGGTATTGATCTCGAAGGTACTGGTTTCTCTCAGCCTTGTCCCTGTCGTATGGATCATGGTGCGCAAACGCAAGGCCCGGGCTTTCCCTGAGCTGAGCCTGCTCTTACTCATTACCCTTATGCTTCTCGGCGCGCACTTCGTATTGAAAGCAAAATATCCCTCCGACCGATCAGCCATCTATTTTGTTTTTTTGCTCTATATTCCCATCGTCCTGTATATCATCCGGGAAAAGAATAAATTTTTTAAGCTGCATTACTTTGTGATGATTTTCTTCAGTGTCGTAAATTTTGGACTCTTTTTTTATGCCTTTACCCGGCCGAATCTATATCAGGTCATGGCGGCAAATCCCGTCCGCAGCTATACCATAATCTCCGACTTTCCGAACCTTCCCGACGACCTGTATAACGAACTCTACTTCGACGGCCGCCTTCAGTTCCATTATATCGCCAAAAGTTTCGAGTCTGACTGGGATAGAGTAGACAGGACCATTGCATCGGCGTTGCAAGAAGACACCGCGGATTATTTACTCGTTCAAAGATCTACCTGGATGCGTGACCAGTCTATGTTTGCCGGCCGGCCGACTCAAAAATTGCTGACTCCTTCTAATAAAGAGGTATACTTGATATCCATAAAAAGGGCGGCTCAGTGATGAGCCGCCCTTCGGCTAATTTATCTTAAGATCTTCTATTGCTTATTCTTCAGCAACTGTATCACCTTCTGCTCACTTCTATTGGTGTAGATCACCTTCACGAAGTATGCACCTGTGGGCAGTGCCGCGCCTGGCTGTATCCTCAGCAGGTTGTTACCATCGAAGAGGTTCTCGAAGCGCTGGCTATAGACGGTCTTCCCACTGACATCCGTCATGGCCACCAGAACATCGTCGCCGGACTGAGCGGGAACGTTCAGGTTGAAGAAGCTGGTGAACGGATTCGGGAATGCCTGCAGCGGTTTCACATCCGTGGTATTGCTGGTCGTAGTAACGCTCAGGCTATTGGCCGTTGCCGATACTACGTTCGATACTATCGAAGAAGCAGGAGCCGTGGATGCTCCACCGACCGTCGGCGTATGACCCTTGATAGCCAGGTTACCCAGGATAGCAAACGATGATAAGGATGAATCGTAAAGCTTCACGCCAACGTTCATATTACCAAACGCATCGGGTGCCATATTCAGGAAGGTCAGCGTTCCGGACGTATTTACATAAGCATTCAATACACCTGACTGACCGTTGATGGTATACAGACCGCTGGCATTGTGGCTCGGAGCGTCCGTGCAGGATGCGAACACTGTGACGTCATACAGCTTGTTGGGATCCAGACCGTTGAGCGTGACATAGGACACCGTACCCGGGAAGTTCAACCAGCCCTGGCTCATCGCCAGGTCAGGATAGACACCTGAGTTGTTGCCGGTGGACAGGCCGTACTGATCCACTTCATCCCAATTATTCGGCTGCAGCAGACCGATATTGGTCGGCAGGCCATTCTCATCCTTGAGGTTGTTCCACTGCGTGTTGAGCGACTGATAGATCCAGAACAGGTTGTTCCAGGGAGCGCCCGGCACCGCGTAGTTGGGGAAGGGCGGAGCCCAGACCCTGTTAAAGAATACATATACGGAGTTCGCGTAGGTATAGCCCTTGACCGGATTGCTGAATGGCGAGTTGACACTGGCGCCTTTCGCGCGTACCACATAGTCATATGCTACATCGAGAGCCAATCCGTTATCGGTATAGGTCGTGCTGTTGACAGGCAGTGACGCCAGCAGCGTATAGCTGCCACCGTGGGGAGCGCGCCATACTTCATAGCCCGTCTCGTTACTAGCCCTATCCTGCCACTGCAGGGGTATGGTGCCTGTCTTGCGGAAGTCAAGCACGCGCAGGTCCGCAGGAGCAATGGGTGTAGTGCTGCCCGGTGTGTACGACTCGATGACCAGGTCGCTGATCATGCCAATGACCGCGGAAGAAGCTTTCTGGCAGCTGATCACGACGGTGCCGTTGGCGTCCGGTGTAATGCCGTTGAGCTGTGCGGTCTTGTTCGAGTTCTGCGATCCATCCAGCGACACGGTCTGTCCGTTGGCCGTAAAGTTGGTCAGGGTGCTTTCGCTCGTGAAATGGCTGGCGAAGAACAGGAAGTTATACGCCTTGGCGGGATTCAACCCTGTGAGCGTTATCCGGTGGATGTTGTTATCCGTAGCGTAGAAAGATCCTGCCATGGCGGCTTCGGGGAATACATCGCTGCCATTGCGGCGTTTCATACCCGTCTCGCCTACAAAGGACCAGGCATCGGTGAGGGTAATGGTAATACCCGTGCTGGCGCCTGTCTGATCTTTCAGGTTCTGGAAGTAGTACCCTGCACCCGGTATATAGCCGGCGACAAAGTTGTTCCAGGGCGCCGGAGCGATATAGGTCGGCGTAGTCATACTCACATAGGTATAATTCAGCGCAGGGTCGACAACAAACAACGTGAAGCTGGTCGACCGGCTGGAATCGTACTGGTCCGTCACGGTGACCGTTACGTTCGAGAATATCCCCTGTGTGCCGGCGGGTGGTGTGACGGTGATCGTACCCGTGCCATTGCCGTTGTCCACGAAGCTGGCAAAGCTGGGCAGGTTATTGGCGGTCAGCGTCAGCTGCACCGACGGGTCGTCCGTGGCTGTAACGTTGATCGTCGCCGTCTGGCCGTTGTTCACGGTGACGTCAGCAATGGGGGATATCTGCGGTATGAGGCTTGGGCTGACGATGCCGGCCACATTGGAGTATCCCAAACTGCCTGCGGCATTGGTAGCATTTACTTTATAGTAGTACTGGGTCCTGCCGCTGAAAGCCGTATCCTTATAGGACGTGCTGTTGGCAGGAAGTGTTGCCACCTGTATGAAGTTCAGGGAATCGCCTGCGCTTCTGAACACCTGGTAGCTGGTCTCGTTGTACGCATGCGGGTTCCAGTTAAGGCCAATGCTGTTGCCAACCATAGCCGCGGTGAGGCCTGTGGGCGCTGCGGCCGCCGAGCCGTCATCGAAATGGTTGGCGATGACAAAGGCATTCACGTATCCCGGAGGCCAGGCCGTCTTGGTCATGTTCACGGTGATGGAGCCATTGGAAGGAACCAGCGAGGTAAAGTTTACCGTATTCTTTGTATTGGCCTGCACTTCCAGTCCCTGCGTCTGACTACCGATGGTATAGCTGGTGACACCGTTGTCGATACCACCGCCCAGCGTGCTGGACGCAAAGATGTTCAGATCATATGTCTTGGTCGTATCCAGACCGGAGATCGTGAACGAAGCCGTAGGAGGGCCATCGAAGAACCCAAAGTAATAGTATTCCGACATGACCACGTCAGGGTACACACCGGAGTTGTTGCCGGTAGAAGTACCGGCATTGTAGGGCGCCCACCAGTTGGAGGGGCTGAAGTTAACACTCATAGGAGTGGTGTTACCCTTGTCGTCCTTCAGGTTGCTGGTCGAGGTTCCGGTCATATTGTTCCAGGGTGCTGGAGCCACCGCCAGGTATTGTACCCTTGCATAGACCTTGGTAACAGGGCTCTTGCGGATGACCGTTACGTTGAAGGTACGGCTGGTGGACAGACCGTTGTTGTCATTGACGGTGACGGTGGCCGTATAGCTGCCATCGGCGGCGAAGCCGGGTTTCAGCATAAGGGTGCCTGTTCCATTGGTCTGGGTCAGCGTATAGAAGCCGCCGGGCAGACCGTTGATAGCCAGTGTCAGGACATCGGCCGGATTCACATTGGCCCCGTGAAGGGACACAGACACCGAGTCGCCTGTGTTCATCGTATAGTTACCAATGCTGTCCAGCGTTGGCGCATAGTTGTTATTGACAGCCAGGTCGAAGGAAGTGCTGGCCGAGCCGCCGCTGGAGTTCGTGGCCGTAACGGTCAACCCTGTGTAATTACCCGCATCGCTGCTGGCCGGATTCAGGGTGATGCTGCCCGTACCATTATGATTGTCTGTCAGTACGGCGAAGGCAGGCAGGTTGGAGCCGCTGATCGTGATGGCGCCGCTGGCGGAAGTAGCCTGGACGGGGATCACGGTAGTAGTGCCATAACGGGCTTGCTGGTTGGCTATCGGCATGATGCCGGGTGTAACTGCCAGGGTCTTTGCGTTTACCTCATTGGTAAAGGCGGATTGACCACCTATGCCGACGGCGTCTACTTTATAATAATACGTAGCGCTGGCAAACAGACCGCTGTCCTGGAAGGAAGTGGATCCTGCAGGCAGGGTAGTCACCAGTACGTAGCTGGAATTATTGTTATTGCTGCGATAAACCTGGAAGCCAGTTTCATTTGCAGAATTATCCTGCCAGGTCAGCCTCACGCCTGCGCTGCTGGTGGCGGTAGCCGCCAGGCTTGTGGGCGCGGCAGGTGCGGCGGGCAATGCCAGAGTAGTAGCAAACGACTGTTTGAACGTATTGTTCATCAGCGTAGCTATCACATCGGGACCAAAGGCGGCACTGAATACACCGAAATCATCGAGGTTGCCGGCGAAGACGCCACCGGCATTGATCAACGCACAGCTACCGTTGGTCTGGCCAAGACGTGAGCCATCTCCAGTGCTGGGGATGCTGTGGAAGCTCATGGCATTGTTGGAAGCCACCAGGATGCCATCCACATATAACTGGAGCGTATCCCCGAGGTAGACTACTGCGACATGATGCCATACGGTAGTACTGCTGCCATACGAGTACGTAATGTTCGTCCGCGTATTATTGCTGGCCGCTGCTGCCGTGAGTGTATTATTATTCATTACGAGGGCGAGACCGTTGGTGCTGCTGCCGATGTCGAAGATGACCCGGTTGGAACCATAACTGGATGGTTTTATCCACAGCGCTACGGTCCGTTGGTTGAAAGCATTCTGGAGGAACCCGCCGGTGTTGTTCAGCGTCTCGGCCTGGCTGGTGCCATTGAGCTTGAGCGAAGCGGCGCCTTCCTGCTTGCTGGTCGCGTCATATGTCACCGTGCCGGTAGGCGTGATCGTACGGCCATTGCCACTGCTGTCGATAATGGTATTATTGAACTGGAACCGGGCTTCCGTGTAATTGCTGGTGATGGAGGATGCGCCATACTGATTGAAAGCATCTATAAAGTAATAGTATGCGGTGCTGGCTGCAACCGTAGAATCTGTAAAGGTCGTCGCGCCGGCCGGTACGGTGCCGATGATGGTCGCGGTCGAAACATTGGGCGACGTGCTTCTGTAGATCTCATATCCTGTCTCATTGTTCGCATTGTCCTTCCATTGGAGGCCGATGGCCTTGTAAGACAGGGCCGTAGCTACCAGGTTGGACGGTGCGGCGGGCACGCTGCCATTGATGACGGAAGACTGTATGAATGCGCTGGCGGGTATGGCCGTGAAGTTGGAGTTTCCGGGGGTCTTCCAGCTGATGGTCAGCGAAGAGCTGCCGTTAATACACATAAAGATGGCGGCAATGGGATAGATCTTTCCGGCCTGTAAAGTCACACTATTGGACGAGACTGACTTGGAGCTGTTCAGGTGATCATTGCTGACGATGGGTGTAGCAGTGGAGCTATACGGAGTAATAGTTGCGCCGGCAGTTCCCAGGTACAGTTTGCTACCGTCGCGAGACGTAGTCTGGAACTGATAGGTACCCGTTGTCGGCGCGATGATATACCCTTCGAACAGGAATCCAAAGTGGTCATTATCTGTCTTGGGGGACAGACTAAATGAGCTTACCGTACCTACCGACGCAGGGACCATGTTATTGAAATCCGGCAGGGTCGTATAAGCGGGGAAACCATTAAAGTATTTATAATTTATCCCATTGATCAGCGGTTCGCCGCTGACCTGGTTGCTGAACGTGGAAACATTGCCTGCAAGATCCCTTGCCTTGACGGCAAAGGTATAGGAAGCGCTGTTGGTCAGACCGTATACGGAGAAGTTGGTCTGGGCCGACGGTATGGAATAAGTCTTATTGCCATTGACATAAATGTCATAGGCCGTAACTCCTACATTGTCGACGGCTGCATTCCACTGGAGCGTTACACCGTTGTAAGAAGTGCCGGCAACGGTAAGATTGCCCGGCGCCGCGGGGGGCTGCGTGTCGGCAACGGTGGTGGCGCTGGCTTCATTGGAAGTAGCGGAAGCGCCCGTGCCATTGACGGCTCTGATCACCCAAAAGTATTTGGTAGCCGGATTAAGTCCGGTGACGGTATCCAGGGAAACACCGGCGCCCGTGATGGCTACCAGCTTGTATGGACCACCCGTCTTGGTAGCCTGATATATTTCGTATCCAGTCTCATTATATGCAGGAGTGGGGTTCCGGAGCCAGTTGAGCAATACCGATGTCTGCGACAGGGGAGCCGCCAGTACGCCGGAAGCCGGATCGGGGGCATTGGGACCCTTTGCATCCACTACGGTGAAGGGAGAACCAAAGCTGCTGGAGCAGCCGCCTGTTTCGGTGACCTGTGCTATATATTGACCGGGTGTAGATACAGTCAGGGTATTGGTCGTGCCGATAGTAGCGGTGCTACCTACTTTTTGCCATACATAAGAAGCATAGCCCGCAGGCAGCTGGAGCGTGACACTCGTAGCATCCAGCGCGGGGATAACATTGCTGGCCACGCCTTGTACAGTGATGGACGGTGTAACGGTAGGCTGTTTGATGCCGATGACGACAGGCGTACGGCTCCAGTCGGACCAGATGCCGTTGCGCTGTACGCGGCAGTCGTAGGTGCCGTAATCATTGGCGATGATCTGGTTGCCCGTAGCAGCCAGCGCGATTCCATTCTTTCTCCACTGATAAGCATCGAAGCCCGGAGCGACGCCCAGGGTATCCACGACTGTGACGCCTGGACAAAACAGTGTCTGACCATGCAATGGCCAGGGATTGGCGCCATAGGCGCGGGTACAAAATGGCCAGAAGTCGGGTTCTGCCCATGCCCGGTCCCAGGTACCATGCCCCAGGTCGGGATAGATCGTGTATTTATAATTTGCGCCGGCGGCCACCATGTTCGCGTTCACAATATTGGCGTCATATGGAGAAGGGCCTGCATCCAACCCCCCCTGGAAATCCCAAATAGAGAGGAACTTAGTCAGTTGTATAAAGTTAGAGGCGCCATTCCCCTGGTTGTTGGAGGAAAATATCGGCGCTCCGCAGAACACCTGCGGATAATTATGTACACTTACCCAGTCGGCGCCGCCCCCGGCCGACAAGCCGTTGGCTAAGATATGGAAGGGATCCACCTTGTTGTTGGTGATCATATAATTGATGATCTGCGTGACCCAGGTGACCTGAGCGGGGTCCCAGTAAGTATTCTGGGTCTGCGGTATCAGGATATAGCCATCCCATGCACCATTGTTGACAGCGGGCTGGAATGCCGTATTGCCACCATGCGCAAGAGACAGTTCATTATCTGTAATGACGCCGAGCTCACCCGCGCCATGGTAAAATACCAGAACAGGGTACTTCTTCCCGTCGTTGGCCGTAGGGTTGTAGCTCTTCGGATAGAGCAGGCGGAATTGCATGCCATTAAAGATGTAACATTTCCACTGATTGGTATTCCAGCTCATACGAACGGTCCTTACCCACTTGCCGATGGTATTGGCAGCGGGTTGGTTAGGGTTGTTGGGTGAACCCTTCGTAGCGGTGGAACTGTAGGTGTACACCGAGTCGGTCGGAAGCATGATACTCTGACCACTCACATGTTGCACACAAATGGCAAGCGTCAGGATAAGGCCCGCAATCGCTTTTGTAAAAATTTTCATGTTTGTAATCTTAATAGGGGGTAAGACCCGTTTTAAAATAATAATTGAACAAGGGAGTTTCGATAAAATATTAGGACTTACCTGTGAGAATAGCGCATATAGATCAGCGGCATAATGCCGAAATGGTCAAAAATGGGGACAGGATAAACTGAAAAATAAAGTCAAATAGGTAAAGGTACAAGGTTGGAAATTGGAGGCGGAAAATTCACAGAAGATGGATGAGCATGTTCAGTAGCAGATAATCGCTGCAAATTAGTATCTTTTTGCCGTTCTTCTAAATTTTTTATCAAAAAAATTCAGCTGGTTGAGGCGTCTAATACCCATTCACCCCTGACTTTCGGCCAATTGTTCATAAATATCCTCATTCTCCCTGGCCAGGGTCTCGACATTGTATCTCTTATAGATACTACTGACAGCATTTTGCATAAGCCGTTCCCGTAGATCCTGATCCAGACACAGTCTGGTGATAGCGGCCTCCAGCTGCTCTTCCAGGGGCTCGGGCTTTACCAGAAGTCCATTTACCTCATGTTCGATGATCTCGGGCGTACCGTCCACATCCGTCCCGATGACTGCCCGGCCCATGGACATGGCTTCCAGCAGCGCGATGGGGAACGCCTCCCACAAAGATGGGAGGACAAAGATGTCCGAAGCGGCCAGGACATCCGGCACATCCTGCCGGAAAGGCTGCAACAGCACCCTGTCGGATATACCCAGTTCCCTGATCAGACTGATGGCCTTTTCCCGCAATTCCCCCTCTCCTACCATCAGCAGCCTGACACCCTCTACTTTCCTGCATACAGCCGCAAACGCCTGGATCAGGCGTAAGGGTTGCTTTTGCAGGGTGAACCTGGCCACGGATGACACCACGATCTCGCCGGCCCCGATACCCAGTTCCTCCCGCACGTCCTTATACTTTCCGTATGGATTGAATCTTTCGGGGTCGATGGAATTGTAGATGACCTTTGCATCAAAATTGTGAAAGAGCTGTTTTCCTGTGTCGCGATTAGCCTTGCTGCCACAGATGTTCACATCCATCCGGGATGTGAGAAAATTTTCGCTCCAGATCCTGAACTTCCGTACCAGCGGATTCTGGTCAGGGTGAAAGGACCAGGCATGACAGGTATACACTATCGGAAGACCCAGTTTCCGCGCGGCCCAGAACATGTTCGAATTCGCCCGGGTGCCATGGGCATGGACGATGTCGATGTTCTCCTGCTGTATGAGATCCTTTACTTTTCCCCAGACCCGGACATCGAATGGCCGCTCGGTATGGATCACATGTACTGTAATACCCCGGGACCGCAGCCGTTCCACCATCGGACCATCCGTAAAGGACAGCACCACGGGCTCGAACCTGCTCCTGTCCATATTCTCCACCAGTCCTAACAAATAACTTTCGCCGCCGCCGATCTTTCCCTGACGTATGCCTTCCAGCACGCGTATCTTTTTTCCTGTAGGCATGTTTAAATAGTGATGGTACGGTTGAATTGCCAAAAAATACCTTTCCAGAAAGACTTCAGATGCTCCTTCTGTCCTTTCCAGAGGAAGGTGAGGGTATTCTTGGGAATGGTAAAACACAAGAAATAAGCATAGAACACCACCAGACCGGGCCAGGCGATATTTCTGCGCATGAACCAGATCCTGTTGCGGGTGAGGTAATATGTCTTCAGGGGGCTGAACTTACCGGTGGTCATCGACTCTTTGTGATAGATCAGCGAAGCGGGCTGGTAATATATATTAAAGCCTTTTTTCCTGATCCGCTCCGACCAGTCCAGCTCCTCATAGTAGAGGAAGAAAGGTTCGTACATGGTTCCGACCTCTTCTATCACGCGACGGGATACCAGCATGGCGCCTCCGTGTGCGTAATGGGTGGGCCTGATCTGATCATATTGTCCTTTATCCTCCTCTCCGCCGCCGATCATGCCATTCCTCCCCGTGAATATATTGACGGCATTGTAACCGGCATACTCGATGGTCCCTTTTTGAAAGAAATAGTGGAATTTGGGGCAGGCCACTCCTGCATCCGGATATTTTTGGAAGATCCTGAGCAATCCTTCGAGCAGGCCGGGTGTAAATTCGGTGTCGTTATTTACAATGAACAGGAAATCGCCTTTGGCAATTTCGATACCGGTGTTATTACCTCCCGCAAATCCAAGGTTCCTGTCATTTCGTAGAATTTTAACGTCAGGGTAGGCTGCTATAAGTTCGGAGGTGGGATCGTCTTTGGAGGCGTTATCTACTACGATGACTTCTATCGGGGTGTATGTGTTTTCGCGAAGAAGTGACCTCAGGAACTCACAAGTCACAGATGTAGAGTTCCAGTTAAGGGTAATGATCGATATTAAAGGGTTCGGGTTCGACATATATTTTCTTTCAGATCCATTTCTCCGGCGGTCAGCTGCACTGCCGGGGACAAGCTAAACATTTTCCTTTTGTAACAGCGCTGAGGGTGTATTTGCTATTATCCAAAGATCCGTTGCGAAACTGCATTTGGTGGCGTAAGCGATGTCAATATTGATCCTTTCTTCTACGGACATGTCCTTATTGCCTCTTTTCTTCACCTGCCAGAGTCCCGTGATACCGGCCGGAGCCATAAAACGGGCGGCGTAGTCGTCGGTGGTCAGCGTAGCAGCTTCGTACAAAGGCAGGGGGCGATTGCCAACCAGGGACATATGCCCTAAGAACACGTTGAACAGCTGCGGCAGTTCATCCAGGCTGGTATTGCGCAGGAAGCTGCCTATACGCGTGATCCGGGGATCGTTGTTGATCTTGAAGAAGACAGGACCGGTCGTCTCCGCACTGTACTGGTTCAGGTGTGTCAGCTCGGCGATGCGTTTGTCGGCATCCTGGTGCATGGTCCTGAACTTGTAGAAATTGAATATACGATACCCTTTTCCGGCCCGTTGTGCTATATAGAAAATAGGGCCCCGGGATTCGACGCGGATAGCAACGGCTACCAGCAGGAACAAGGGACTCATTATCAGCAGGGCGACAGAGGATACCAGTACGTCAAAAGCTCTTTTTGACAAAGGGCCGATACTGAACTTATTCACCACGACATTCTCTTCGATGTGGGCAGCGGGCGCATTCGAAACGGCCGACTTTACCTTACGAAGGAACTGAATCTTTACTTTCAGACACTTGTCATCCAGATCTTGCAGAAATATGATCTCGTCCGGGCGGGTATTTGCTTTATACAGATCCAGCTCTATCTCATTCAATCCGGATGCGTCCAGGATGAAGGGGATGGAAGACAATACGGGATGTTTGCGCAGGAATTGATGGAATTGCCGGATGGACGAATAATCAAACTTCGCTTCACAAAGTATCACCTCGGGTAAGAGGTTACCTTCCTGATGCAGGCTCCGCAGCAATTCTGTCTTCACATTTTCCAGGCCTTCGGAAGCGTAGCCCCTCTTGTACACGCCTACCAATTTCTCGATATGCGCTGCATTCTTACCTATGTAGTAGAATCCTCCATACTTAACCGTAGCTTCGGTATGAACGAATGTACGATAGGCAGTACGAGTAATAAATCCTGGGTGTTTCTCTACAGTCTTGGGTAGAAATAATAAATCCATACAAAAGGTTTACGGTTTCATAAATACGGTGGTTCAGAAATAGCGGTTTGCTCTAATAGGAATGTCGTCATACGAACATATCCGTTGTCACTTTTCATATGCTGAGCAATACCCATCTATTATATCTTAGCTTGCCATGGCTGAAATATCCTTGTCCAGCTGTCGGGTCTTCACCAGTTCCCTGATGGCATTCATCAGGTCCACCGGATTGAAGGGTTTCACGAAATACTTGGCAATTCCATACTCCAGGCACTTCGTTTCTGTCTCTTGCCGATCCAGTCCGGACAATACGACGAGCGGTATATCGCCGTACATCCCGCTGGAAGAAAGCTGTTGTATAAGTTCCCAGTTGTCCATATCGGGCAATTGGGGATCTGCTATGATCAGGTCGGGCGTCTGTCGGTGAGAAAGATAATACATCGCGGAACATCCATCAGGCACAGTAATCACATTGTAATCTCTTCCCAAAACAGTTTGCAATAAAAATCGGATAGCCTTACTATCATCGATCGCCAAAATTTGCTTTTTCATTACCAGTTTCTTTTCTTTTAAGGGTTTTAAGTAGACACTTACCACTCAATCTTTCAAGGATGGCAATGGAAACAGGCTAAACAAGAGGTATTGGCGTCATATGTCCAGCAATCTGGAAATGGCTTTACCGAATAGTGATGTGGATTATTTAAACTATTAACTTAAATCGCAAACGACCGGAGGAATTTCACAAGGATTTGAGGGACTTAATCAAAGATTACGCTGAAAGAGTTTCATTCTACATATTCAGAGGACTTGAATATGGCATGCATTAATAGTGTCATAAAAGTACCGGATAGTTTTCGATTTTCAAAATAATTGTTTTACTATTTTTTGTTTCGAGTGCAAATTGGGAATTTTTCCCGGAATAAAAAATACCCACAAGATGGTATTTTCCACATCAACGCATTTTAAATCCGAAAGTATTCGACAGAAGCACTCTTTTTATTCATATATATAAATCCAATAATAATCTCTTCCATGGTGACCCTCGCGGGTAGTGGATGTCAGCGTCTGATCCATTTCGAAAGGTCCCTCTCCGTGAGTAAGTAACAATCTGTTACAACAGACGGCTCTTTCAATGGGTCCCTGGCGGTCATCCCGGAAACTACGGTGGATATTGCAGGATTTACTATGCAAATTGAAGGGCTGCCGGGCCTTTGAAAATTACCCATTCCCGGATTGGGAATGAGGGTCGGCAACCTTTCATCGCGGATTTATCAATAAGCAATCCCTGGGCCACGCCCCCGTGCCGGCGCAAAAATGCCCCATTTTCAACAGGCCGGAATTACCCTGCGGCGGCCTGTTTAATAAGGTACATGCATTCTAACGGCAACGATAAGGCCCAAACGCAGCTTTTCCACAATTCATCGTCCACAGCCCGTGTAATATATTCCCCGAGGCCGTCGGTCAGGCCTGTTTTGATCCCATTCTGCCGGCGATATAAACATAATTCATAATGTTCATGCTCCTATCCCACAAAAATGTGATCCTTTCGGGAAAAATAATTCCCCCGCCCCCTCTTCCCTGCAATTATTTCTACTATCTTTATCGACCTAAGATTGATCCATCTCCTCTGGAAAGCCCCTCCGTTATTTTCCACTTCCTTTGAAACTTCCGCATTAACATCAACACCTTAAATGATTAACTTATGAGAAGAAAGGTTACCTCTCTCATGTGCTCTTTACTGCTATTGTCCTTGTCCGCCTCGGTATCGGCTCAAAATACAGCCCTTAACTTCGATGGGTCTACAAATTTTGTCAACGTCGGCTCATTTGTCGTACCCACTTCCGGAGACTTTACTGTAGAATTCTGGGCCGATGTCCCCTCCCTGCTGACAACCCCATCGGGACTCCACGAGTTCGTCTCCCAGGGTCAGAGTGGTGGCACTGGATTTTATATTGGGTATGATCAAGCATCCGGCAATCTGCGTTGCGGGGACGCTTACATAGGTACGAATGTGGCCTGTCCGACAGGCAAATGGTTCCACCTGGCCCTGGTCAACAGCGGCGGAACGGCGACCCTGTACATCAATGGGGTACAAAGGGGAACCCCTCAAACAGGCTATTCGATCTCGGCCACGGGCAGCAATTTCACTATCGGTCAGCAGTTCTCCGGTTTTGACGAGAAAATTAACGGATCCATCGACGAGCTCCGTATATGGAACGTCGCCCGTACGCAGACAGAGATCAAGACGGCAATGCTCACCGGGGTACCGCCCAGCACCACGGGTCTGGTAGCCTATTATAACTTTAATGAAGGCACAGGCAGTACTGTAGGCAACAGCACTGCTACCCCGGGTCTGGATGGCACGGTCAATGGGACCGCCACCTGGGTATCCTCTGCTATCCAGGCGGGCAATAACGCCCTTAACTTTGACGGGGCAACCACTAAAGTCATAGCTCTTCCCAATGCCGCCTATGATGGTTTCACTTCGGGCACCATCGAGGCCTGGATCAATCCTACTGTGCTCGACGCCACCAACAGGGAGATAGCAGGCCTCCGCACCGATGCCAACACAGGCACGAAAGTCAGCTTTCATATAGCGTCTCCCTCCGCCGGAACTACTACCGTCGGAATGTGGAACGGAACAACGTTTTTGACCATTACCTCCCCCACTCCGATCCCCACCGGTACCTGGACACACCTCGCCTTCGTCACCAACGGCGCCAGTACCGATGTATATCAGGGTGCCACTTCAGGGACCAATACGCTCATAGGCACGATTCCGTTAGGCTACGGCACCGCCACAGGGACCAACCTTTCAGTAGGCTTTTCTCAAAATACCGTCAGTGGGCCTGATGTTGAATTTTTCAACGGGAGCATCGATGAAGTACGTGTCTGGAACACTGCACTGACTGCCACGCAGATCACCAATAATTTGCTTGGTACGGCCAATGGTAATGAATCTGGCCTGGTAGCTCAGCTCTCCTTCGACGAGGGCATTGCGGCAGGCACCAACACCGACCTGACTACAGCCTTTGACAACACGCCCATTAACAACCACGCTGATATGACAAGCTTCGCTCTGACAGGCGGCTCTTCTAATTTCGTCGTATCCCCGCTGTCTGTGATATTGCCAGTGGTCTTCGAATCCTTTACGGCAGTAGCCAGGGACGGCCAGGGCTACCTGCAGTGGCAGACGAGCCTGGAAGAGAACAGCAAGGTATTCATCATCCAAAGGAGCACGGATGGGGTCCACTTCAGCGACCTTGGCTCGGTAGCCGCCGCCGGCACCTCCCATACGACGAAGACCTATAACTATACGGACGCCACACCCGCCACCGGTACCAACTATTACCGGGTAAAGGAAATGGACCTGGATAGCAAGGCCACTTACAGCAGCATCCGGGCCCTCCAATTCAGCGCAACGGGCGCTGCCAAGGTGGCATGGACCTCTGCCGCCAGCGGTCAGGCCGAGATCGCCCTGCTGCCAGGCAGCAATGAGCTCTATCAGGTGATAGATATCAATGGTCGCAAGCTCCAGCAGGGACAACTGTCTGGCGGCAAGCTTTACCTCAGCGGTATGGCCAGCGGTGTCTACATCATCAATATCACTACCCAGTCGGGCAATCAGATCAATACCAGGATCCTGGTGAAATAAGCCCGATACACAATAAATTTGTCATAGACCGCCCTTTCAAGGGCGGTTTTTTTTTGCTAGTTTTACGCCTTCACAATCACCCTTTCATGCGTCTATCCAGCAGAATCACCCTACCCGTCTTTGTATTTTTTACCATGCTTATTGCCCTGCTGGTCTACTGGTGGGGATATGATAAACCCACCTACGGCATCGACGACGCAAATATCTATTTCGTATACATGAAACATCTGGCGGACGGTCAGGGCTTTGTATGGAATGTAGGGAGCGAAAGAGTGGAAGGATTTACTTCCCTTCTCTGGACCCTTATCGGGGCAGGCTTCTATAAGCTCAGCGGCGAGAATTTTGTATGGCTCCTGCTCATTCTCAGCTTTATCCTTACGTATTCAGCCATCTGCCGGCTGCTCGTCTTCATAAGGCGCTGCAATCGTACGGAGGACCGGCTGCTGACAGATACGGACTGCATCATGATGGCCCTTCTGCTTTTCCCCCTGGGCTTCCTGGAATGGAATGTCATGGGTCTTATGGAGACGGGTCTCTGGCTCTTCCTCATCATCAATCTGACCCTGTCGCTCTGCAACGCCTTTCTCCTGGAGAGAACCCCCAATCTCTTTTATTTCAGCCTGATGCTGGCCATCCTCATCCCAACGAGGCCGGAAAGCATGGCCTACGGCCTGCTGTTCATCTTCCTGCTATTCATCCAGCAGACCTTTGCCAAAGGGTGGAAAAAAGCCGCGTACAGCATCGTCTTCCCCACGTTGACCTATGTCGCCACGCTGGGGATCATGATTGGATGGAGACTATCCTATTTCGGCTACCCCTTTCCGAATACATATTATGCGAAGGTATCGGCAAGCACAAGCGACAATATCATCCGGGGTCTTAGCTATCTCCATAAATTCTGTTATGAATATCCCCAGGCGGCGCTCTGCGTGGCTATCAGCATCACCTTTGCCGTGATACTGCTGGTGAAATGGAAGAAAGAGGGCCGAAAGCTGCAACTGTCTCCTAACGACAAGGCACAGATGCTCCTGCTGGCGGTGATATTCTGCACCCTGTTCATTCCGGTGCTGACGGGTGGAGACCATTTCAAATTCAGCCGTTTCTACCAATGCATGATCCCTTTGACCTATGCGTCGGTGCTCAACTATACTTTCTGGAATACCCATATCGGCCATTTCTCGGTCCCGCAGGGCCTTGTCCGCAGGCTGCTGACAATATCGGTCTGCCTGTGCGCGGTCTTTATCGCCAAGTCAACATGGTATGATCTTACCACGGAAGAAAAATTTACGGGGACACGTGTCTCTCCTGAGTTCTTCCATGCCCGCAACGGCCGTAACGTCGCGCAGGCGGACAATGAGACCTTCGACAGCTGCACCCATTACCCCAGCATAGGCCTTATCGCAGCGGGTGGTTTCGCGTATGCGTATAAAGGCAATACCATCGACCTGATGGGACTCAACAGCGTGGCGATGGCGCACGCTACCGCGATCAAGCAGGGCTTCCGGAACCATGCGTCTTTCGACATCAATACTTTCTGGAAATTATCCCCGGATATGGTGGGGACTTTTTATGGGGGTGAGGTAGTAACGGACGCAGCGGGCTTCATCCTGCCGGAGAATATAGGGTCCTTCCGGAACACACAGTTCACCTACCTTGCTTACAAACATATTTACGACATGCCGCGTTTTATACAAACCTACCTGCCGGCACTGGTGCGTAATACGAAAAACAACTTTTACATCTTTGCATACTACAGGCGGGACTTTCTCGAGAGCCTGGATAAAAAATGTTTTGAGGTGATAGTGCTGCCGAGGACTTCCAAGGCGCCGGAGTGATCAGGCTGTCGCTTTTGCCGCCGTCCCGGTCTGTGTCGCCGACGTTTTTTTACCGCCTTCATGAGGTTTCAGCCGGAGGAAGAAGGATTCAAGCCAGCGGTAGGATGCCCAGGATACCAGTATCGTCAGCCCAACGCCAAGCGCCGCATACACCACATACTGGACCCAGAAATTTGGGAAGAGCGCACGGGCTATTACAAACGCTACCCCAAGGCAGAACATATGGTACATATAAATGCCATAGGATATTTTCCCTAAAAACCCCAACACGCGATTCTCGAGTCTATAGATGGTCTGCGGGTTCAATGCGGCATTGAGGACCACGACAGCGAACAGCAGGGAATACCAGCGAAGATTAAAATAAAGCTCGTCATGCTTTACAAAATAGCTGATCGCACAAAGGGCGAGAAGGATGGCAATGATGATCAGTTGTGTCCATTTGCTAAACAGCCATTTTTTCGTAATGGCCTCCCGTTTGTAATACAACGCGCTGAAGATACATCCTATCGCAATACACCCCAGATACTCCAACTGATTGCTTACTGCCTCCACCACATTGGGGGAGAGATGCCTGCCAAGTCCCAGGACACGCACAAGACCGCTGAATAGCTCCGATGAAAAAACGATAACGCAAAAACAAAATACGAGAACATACCTGTTCCGGAAGGTCCTCAACAGAGCGGGTTGTATAAGATAGAACAGCTCTTCGTCGATGATGCTCCAACGCTGATCTGTATACGGAATATAATAATGCGTAAAATTGGGAATGATGAGGATGATATTCAGGATATTCCACCAGGTAATGTCAGTATACATCTTGTCGGACAGCACGGGTATCTTGAATATCCCGATACGGTTCATAACAAAAAAACCTAACAGGAGAATGAGATAATACAAGGGCCATATCCTGAGCATCCTTCGGATATAAAAGTCCTTCAGACGAATGGTGTGGGTCTTTTCCAACTCCCGGAACAGGAGTGAGGTGATCAAAAAGCCGCTGAGCGAAAAGAACAGCGCTACGCCTACCTTGCCGGGAATGGGGAACCATTGTATTTCTTGGTAACCCATCAACAGCCGGAAGAAATAAAAATGGCTGCAAAGCACGATGAATGCACCGATGGCCCTCAAACCATTCAAATTGGGAAAATAGCCTTTTTCACTCATCAGATCAAAAAATATGTCTGTCCTTCGACGAGCCCCTTTCAGGGGCTCCCGGATGGGTCTACGGGTTAAAACATCAGTGGATTCCGGAGCCGAAATTAAGCCTTATTCCTTAAAGTAGCAATAAGGCCCCCTTCGAATAACGAAGAAGGCCTGTATCACATTGTTCAGGGAAGTGTGATTCCCGTATATTATATTTATTTCTTCAATACCTTTCTGCTCGCGATCCAACCGACTCCCTGCACCCGGACAATATACATGCCGGGGGCAAGCCCGCTGAGCGATATGGGAGCCTGGATGATAGACAGTCCTTTGTTCAGCTCGCTCCTTCTTACCACCATCCCCCTGCCATCGATCACTTGTACATCGAGACGTCCCATATAAGTGCTGGCAATATCCAGCGTCACCTGGTCGATGGCGGGGTTGGGATAGACGTTGAACCGCGCCGGCTCCTTCATCGCCGCACTATCAGCAGCATCTGTTGAATCTTTTTTAGTCTGCTTCGCGAACTGCATCCAATGGATATTCCACGGATATTTAGTCTGCGAGGCTATCACAAGCGTCTGTTGGTCACCGGCAGTAAGGTTCACGGTTGTGCTAACGGTCTTCCATATCTGCCATCCACCGGTATTGGGCACTACAATAGTAGCCAGGGTCCTGCCCTTCCCATCCATCAGCCTGAAGATGGCCCCCAAATAGATGCTTGCCACCCGGAAGCGCACAGTGAAGGCGCCGGAAGCATTGACATTGACCCTGTAGCTCATTTGATCCCCTCCATCCAATCCGGCATCCTGGCCGCCACCGGTGTCGGTAGTAGTCTCCAGGGCGGCGCCCACCGCATTATCATAATCCCCTGCCTGGATGATACCAGGTATATTACTGACGGTGGAGGCGGTCACGAATGAGAACTGCATCCAGTTGAAATTCCATCCATAGATGGTCCGCGACACCAGCTTCAATGTCTGTTTGCCGGCGGGCAGGTTCACACGTAAGCTCAATGTCTTCCATTTCTGTCCGCCACCGGTATTAGGCAATTCGGCAGTGACCAACACATGCCCCGCGGCGTCCTGCAGCTGGAACGAAGCGCCGTCAAAAGGTGTCGCCACGCGCACGGTCATGGAATAAGCTCCCGAAGTCGCCACATTCACATTATAGCTCACTTCATCCCCCAGTTTCAGCAGGCCGATGTCCTTACCCCCACCGTCATCGGATGTGTTCTCGGGGCCAGTGATGCCTGCTCCTTTCTTCTGGGAATAAGCTTCCGCCTGGATAGTGCCGGGTATGGGCAGATAGGTTGTGGCTGGCGGCGGTGTGGACGGCGGTGGTATGGAAGGTGGCGGTGGCGTAGTGGACGGCGGCGTAGACGGCTTGGTATTGCCGCTGCTGGCGGCTTTGACAACGACATTTATCTTGTCGGAAGCCGTAACCCCTTTCTTATCCGTAACGGTG
>Ga0105240_10001312_pt1 | contig 42925 bp, 34 predicted proteins | sample KBSC54metaG_FD_80426 | JGI IMG/M metagenome (GOLD analysis project Ga0105240, IMG submission 80426) | Corn rhizosphere microbial communities from Kellogg Biological Station, Michigan, USA - KBS C5-4 metaG | ecosystem: Host-associated > Plants > Roots > Rhizosphere > Soil | place: Michigan, USA... | reverse complement strand
ACGGCGGCCGCGACCGGGTGCTGCGTGGGCGGCGACACGACGCCCATCGCGTCCGGCGTGGCCGCGCAGCGCCACGTGAACGACTCGATGCTGGCCACGCGCGCGCACGGCAGCGTGCCGAGCGCGAAGCGGAAGTTCGAGCACACCCAGGGCTGCTGCTTGCTGCCGGGCACCTGGCGGATATCCGAACCGTCGCCCCTGGCCAGGCGCACGCGCGCCGGCGCGAACTCGATGTCGAAGGCGCCCGCTTCCTTGCTGGCCGCGTCCAGGCGCGGCACGGTGATGGCGGTCAGCAGCGCGTCCTCGAAGCTCAACAGCGAGCGCTGCCTGAAGTTGACGTCGCCGGTGGCCAGCGCGCCGCTCGCGCGCGACACGCCGTTGGCGAAGGCGTCCCTCATCCACGCGTACATCGCCTGGCCCATGCCCAGGCCGATGCTGGCCCGGCCTGGCGTCCACGCGATGCCCGTGACGCGCTTGGCCGGCGCGAGGCCGGGGCCGAGGGCCTCGGTGGCGATGTCGGCCTGCAGGTCGAGACCGCTGATGCCGCGGAGCGATTCGACGGGCAGCCCGTCGATGTCGAGCGCGCAGTGCGCGCCGGCGTGGTTGTTCTGGACGACGGGCATGCGTAACCTCCACGGGACATTGCCGGATGCAGAGGCCATGCTAGGGCCTGTTCACACTGAATGCACGCCCGCGCCACTGTCCTGCGAGACTCCAGGCCAGGCGGACGCGGCGCGGCGGACTGGACGCCCGCAAGGAGCGCCCAACGACGCCTGGAGCCTCGCAGGCCGCATGCACCGCCATGGATCGCCGTCCCCCCAATTCATGGATTGCCCTATCCTCTCGGCACCATGAAGCGCCCTGTCCTCGCAGTCGCCCTCGCCGCCCTCGCCTTCACCGCGCCGCTCGCGCACGCCGCGGATCCCGCGTTCCACTGGCCGCACGGCGAGCGGGCCGCGGTGAGCCTGTCCTATGACGACGCGGTCGACAGCCAGCTGGACAACGCCATCCCCGCGCTCGACCGGGCCGGTCTGCACGGCAGCTTCTACCTGACGCTGGCGAGCCCGACGGTCGCGAAGCGGCTGCCCGAATGGCGTGCCGCCGCCGCGCGCGGCCACGAACTGGGCAACCACACGCTGTTCCACGACTGCTCGGCCAGGGCCGCCGGCCACGAGTGGGTCACGCCCGAGCTCGACCTCGACACGGTGAGCGCCGCGCGCATGGCGGCGCAGGTCAGGCTCGCCAACACGATGCTGCACGCGATCGACGGCCGCACGGAGCGCACCTTCACCGTGCCCTGCGGCGACCGCCGGGCGCAGGGCGGCGTCGACTACGTGGATCTCGTCGAGGGCGAGTTCGTCGCGATCAAGTCGGGCGACGCCGGCGTGATCGCCGACATGGCCACGCTCGACCCGATGGCCGTGGGCGCCACCACGCCCGAAGGCTTCACCGGCGCCCAGCTGATCGAGCTGGTGCGGGCCGCCGCCGCCAAGGGCACGATGATCAACTTCACCTTCCACGGCATCGGCGGCGACTACATCACCACGTCCAAGCAGGCGCACGAGGACCTGCTGGCCTACCTGGCGGCGCATCGCGACGTCTATTGGACGGACACGTTCATCCACGTCATGACGTACGTGAGGTCGCAGCAGGCGCGGCGTTGAGCGCCGCGGCGGGGCATGGCGACATCCGTCGCGCCCGACCGGGCCCGCGGGAGGCCCGCGCGGGCCTAGCCATGCTCAAGCCATGTGCTGCCCGCCGTTGATGGCGAGGTTGGCGCCGTTGACGTAACCGCCGCCGTCGGACACCAGGTAGGCGACCAGGCGCGCCACCTCCTCGGGTTCGCCGAGCCGGCCGGACGGGATCTGCGGCAGGATGCGGCTGCGCAGGATCTCGTCGGGCACCTTCTCCACCATGGCGGTACGCAGGTAGCCCGGCGACACGGTGTTGACCGTGATGCCCTTGCTCGCGAACTCGATGGCCAGCGACTTCGTGAAGCCGTGGACGCCGGCCTTCGACGCCGCATAGTTGGCCTGCCCGAACGCGCCGCGCTGCCCGTTCACCGACGAGATGTTGACCACGCGCCCCCAGCCGGCGGCCAGCATGTCCTCGATCACCGGCTTGGTCATGTTGAACATGGAGTCCAGGTTCACGCGCAGCACCTGCCGCCACTGCGCGGCGCTCATCTTGCGAAAGCTCGCATCCTGCGTGATGCCCGCGTTGTTGACCAGCACGGCCACCGGTCCGTAGAGCCGGCGGATCTTCTCGACGACGCGCGCGCAGTCTTCGAAATCGCCGACGTCCACCGCCTCCGCCGCGAAGGCGTGGCCCTCGCGCTCGCGCTCGGCGAGCCAGTCGCCGACACGGGCGTTGCCCGGCGTGTGCAGCGCGACGACCGCGAAGCCGTCGCTGGAAAGACGCGTGCAGATGGCCTGGCCGAGGCCGCCGGTACCGCCCGTGACGAGGGCGAGCCGCTTGTCATTGCTCATCCGAGGACTCCTGGGTTGCGTTCGTGGCACCCGGCGCGCCGCACCCTCGCGGACGGAAGGTCGCGGCGAGCGCGCCCGCGCAATGTCGCTCCAACGCGAGCGAACGCCAAGGCCCTACTGCGATACGGGCGGACGTATCGCGGCCGCCAAGGCAATGCCCCGGCCGCTCGATCAGGCAGCCCAGCACCGCGATGTCGTGCACCGGTGCGCGGCGCAGCAGCGCACGCGGTCACCTCGATGCCGTCGACGTCGCTCCCGGAGGACAGGACGCCCAGGCGGTCGCACGGCGCGCGAAAGCGCTGCTCGCCCCCGGCGCCGGCTTGCGACCGTTCTCAGTGCACTTGCGTGCTCGTCCGAACCAGGCTGTCGGCCTGCCCGGGATTGAACGTATAGACCGCGCTGCCGGAAGACACGATCTGCGAGCCGGAGAGGCGACTCGCCTGAAAACCACCGAAGCTGCGATCCGCCGAGATGGGCGTGACGAATACCTCGTCCAGGGTGCTTCCGCCGAGCGCGCCGCCATTCGGCAAGGTGCCGATCAGCGTGCTCGTTCTGGCGGCCGCGTCGAAGCGGGTCAGGGGCGTGCCGCCCAGGTATGTCGATGCGGAAGGCGCGACGATGTAGACGCCGGCGAACACCTGGTCGCCCGAGGCGCCGTCGATCGAGTCGCTGTCCGCGCCGTAGACGATGCCGGGGCTTTGCGAGTAGAGCGTGTTGCCCTGGTTGTCGACGAGCGTCAGCGAGGTGACCGACGTGCTCGACACGGCCACGACGGTATTGAGGCCGCCGGGATTGGCCTCGACGGCCGTGACGGTCGTCGCTGAGGGCCACAGCGTGGACTGCTGGCCCGCGGGTGCGCTCACCTTTGCGACGTGCGTGCCGTTGGCGTCGAGCACGGTCGCATAGACGTTTCCGGGAAGCGCGCTGGCCATGAAGATGCTGCCGTTGCCGGTGGCGATCGTCGTCACGGCCAGGTTGGACCGCGCCACGGCCAGAAGCTGCCAGGTGCCGGTGCCCGATTGCGCGGTCGAGGAGTTCAGATACGCATAGGCGTAGTTCGCATCGTTGCCGGCTGATTTCCAGCCGTCCGGCCCGGTCGATGCGGCAAGGGTGTGCCGGACGAGACTGCCACTGGCGTACCCCAGGCCCATGAGGGCACCGCTGCGGCTGTACAGCAGGGTATCCGACAGGTCTGCGACGAGGCCGTACTTCACGCTGGTGACGCCGGGGGTGCCGATGCCGACGACGATCGCATTGCCGCCACCGCCGAACGGCGTGGCGGTCTCCGCCCCTGAACTGTCCGTCGTCAGCCAGTACGCGGGCGCGCCGGTGCTGCTCGAACGAAGATAGCCGACGACGCCTTGCGCGCTGTTGACGGCGGGGACGCCGGTGCTCGAGAAGCCGATCATGACCTGGCCGTCGTCGGCCGTGCCGCAGCTGCCGTCGGCACCGGGCGTCGTTGCCAGGACGACGCTGTTGAAGGGATTGCCGAAATCGTTCGCCACGAGGCTGTCCTGGCACAACGCCTGGGTGGGCCCGGTCGATTGCAGCGGTCGCGCGCCGTTGGCCACGAGCGAGGTCGTGCGCAGCATGCCCCCGGGGGCATCCACATAGGCGACTTGCGACAGGCCGGTGAATTCGTTGCTGCTCGCGGCGAACGTGCCGCCCTGGAGCACGATTCCCAATCTGGAAATCGCCGGCGACGAGTCCATGACGTACTCGACCTGCGGCGTCGCGGGATGCACCAGCGAGAGCGCCGTCGTCGCCGCGCCGGCCGTCGTCGAGCCGCTGGCCTTGAGCACGACCACATAGTGGCCCGTGCCGGGCCACTGCGAAAAGGAACCGCCACCCGGGGGCGGGCCGTTGCCGGCGCTGCCGCCACCGCCGCCGCAGGCAGACAGGATGATCGAGAGGAGAGCCGCCGAGACGGTCGGCTTGCGTCGCATTCCGTGAAGCACGTTCAAGAGGATCCCTGAGCCCATCGGCCAGTTGTTTGGTAGGGGCCGTGCGCGAAGGCAGGGCCATGCCGGCGCCAGCGCTCCGCGCCGGCGCGGCGATGATAGCGAGCGGATGCGCCGGCGAGGCGGTCGATGATGAACCGACCGTGCACGAATGCGCATGCCGGCGGAGACATCTCGGAGCGACGTCCGGCTGGGCGCCTGTCGAGCAGGTTCGAAGCACGCCCCAGTGGCGACGTCACCCTCCGAGCTGGCGCTCCGCGAAGCAACCCGCTCGCGAACCGGTCCTTTTCCGGGGGATCGCCAGCGGCCGCTCGCCGCGGGCCGCCGTTGCTAGCATATTTTTCTTGCTTCGTGTGATCGAAAGGCATCAAATCAGCCGGCGCCGATCGAGCGATCTGCGCACTTTGTCACCAAACATCGAATTATTAGGAGGCAAAAAATGACACGTGCTTTCTTTGATGGTCGACGGAGGGCATTGCTGGATGGCGCCGCGAAAGTCGCGGGCTGCGCGGGGCTGGCGCTGGGAGCCAGCGGGGTCGCATGGGGCGACGTCGTTCCTGGCGACTGGGCCATGGGAGGGCAGAACCTTCAGAACAGCCGCCATCAGGCGCAGCAACAGAAGATCGGCGTGAGCACCGCCGGTTCACTGGCATTGAGGTGGTCGCAGCCGACGCACGGCGATGTCTCGGCCACCCCCGCGGTGACCAACGGCGCGGTCTACTACCCCGACTGGGGCGGCTATCTGACCAAGCGGGATGCCAGGACGGGGGATCTGATATGGGAACGCCGCCTCGACACCTACGCCGGCGAACCGCCGGGCGCGACGTCGCGCACCAGTCCGGCCGTGGCCGACGGCGTGGTCTACATCGGAGACCAGAACGGCGCGCATCTCCTGGCGATCGACGCCAAGTCCGGCAATCTCCTCTGGAGCACGCAGATCAATTCCGGCGCATTCGCGATCATCACGCAATCGCCGGTCGTGTTCGCAGGGACGGTCTTCGTCGGCGCGGCGTCCGCCGAGGAAGCCAATGCGGCTTTCATTCCCGACTATCCCTGCTGCACCTTCCGCGGCTCGTTCTCCGCGATCGATGCATCGACGGGAAGGATCAAGTGGACGAGTTACACGGTGCCGGACAACGGCGGTGTTGCCGGCGGGTACAGCGGAGGCGGCGTTTGGTCCAGCACGCCGGCCATCGATACCAGTTCGAGGACGGTCTACACCACGACCGGCAACAACTATTCCGTGCCGGCAGCCGTGACCGCGTGCCAGACCGGTGGCGGCACCGCTGCGCAGTGCCTGAGCCCGGACGACCACATCGATTCGGTGATGGCGTTCGACATGGCGACGGGCCGGGTCAAGTGGGCCACCGGCGTCCAGGGCTTCGACGCCTGGAACGTCGCCTGCTTTCTCGGCTCGCAACCGCAGAATTGCCCGCCGTCCCCGGGCCCTGATTTCGACTTCGGGTCGGGTGCCAACCTGTTGACGGTCAAGAACGGCAGCGGCGCGCCGCAACTGGTCGTGGGAGCGGGGCAGAAGAGCGGCATCTACTGGCTGTTCGATGCCCAGACCGGGGCCATTCGATCGAGCACCGTCATCGGCCCAGGTTCGTCCCTCGGCGGGATCGAATGGGGCACGGCGACGGACGGGAAGCGGATCTACATCGCCAATTCGAACCTCTACCAGATCCCGTACATGGTGAATGGCCAATTGACGACGTCCGGCTCGTTCGCCGCGATCGATCCGGCCACAGGCAAGCTTCTCTGGCAACGGGTGGATCCGTCCGGCAGCCTCCTCGACCTGGGGCCCGTGGGTGTCGCGAATGGCGTGATGTTGGCCGGTTCGATGAGCGGACACATGTACGCGTTGAATGCGGCCACCGGAGACGTGCTCTGGGACTACGCGGGCGAGGGGTCGTCCAACGCCGGCGCGGCGATCGACAGCAACGGAAATCTCTATTGGGGCAACGGCTACGCGCACCTCGGGGCCGCGTTGGGCACGCCAAGCTTGACGTTCTATTCGTTCTCGGTGAACGGAAAGTAGACGTCGAGCATCGGATCGCGAGCGTGCGCGCCGTGGCGCGCACGTGTCGCCTTCAGTTTCGGCGGCTCAATCCGCCGCCGTCGTCGACAACGCATCCGCGTGGTCGGCGTCCTGCGCGCCCGAGGCCGCGTTGGCCCGGCTCGGGGCCTGCTCGAGATATCGCTGCGCGTCCAGCGCCGCCATGCAGCCGCTGGCGGCGGAGGTGATCGCCTGGCGGTACACGGAGTCCTGCACGTCGCCTGCGGCGAACACGCCGGGCACGCTGGTCATCGTCGCGAAGCCCGCGTGGCCGGCTCGGGTCAGGATGTAGCCGTCGCGCGTCTCGACCTGGCTGCCCAGCACCTGGGAATTCGGCAGGTGTCCGATGGCAATGAAGCAACCCTTGATCGGCAGCACGCCGGTGGCGCCCGTCAGCACGTCGGCCAGCCGCACGCCGGTGACGCCACTGTCGTCGCCGAGCACCTCGTCCAGGCGCTTGAACAGGTGCAGCGCGATCCGGCCGGTCGCGACCTTCTCGTGCAGGTGGTCGACGAGGATGGGCTCCGCGCGGAACGTGTCGCGCCGGTGGATCAGGTGCACCTTGCTGGCGATGTTGGACAGGTACAGCGCCTCCTCGACCGCGGTGTTGCCGCCGCCGACCACGCAGACCTCCGCGCCGCGGTAGAAGAAGCCGTCGCAGGTCGCGCAGGCGCTCACGCCGCGTCCCTGGAACGCCGCCTCGGACGGCAACCCGAGGTACCGCGCCGAAGCGCCGGTCGCGACGATCAGCGCGTCGCAGGTATACGTCGCGGACTCGCCGTGAAGGACGAACGGGCGCACCGACAGGTCGACGCCGAGGACGTGATCCGTCTCGATGCGGGTGCCGAAGCGGCGGGCGTGCTCCTCGAAGCGCCGCATCAGTTCGGGGCCTTGCACGCCGGCGGCGTCCGCGGGCCAGTTGTCGACTTCGGTGGTCGTCATGAGCTGGCCGCCGTGCGCGATGCCGCAGATGAGCATGGGCTGCAGGTTGGCGCGCGCCGCGTAGACGGCCGCCGTGAAGCCGGCCGGGCCGGAGCCGAGAATCGCGACGGTGGCGTGGAGCGTCGGTTTGTTCATGGGATCAACCTGTTCAGAGCTTGGCCGCGTCGAGGCGGCGCGCGAAGACTTCGGGCGGCTCGAAGCCGATGGTGCGGGCCGGCAGCTCCCTGCCGCTGGCGTCGAAGAAGATCACCGCGGGCGGCCCGAACAGGCCGAAGCGCTTGAGCAGCGCCTTGGCGTCGGCGCTGTTGGCGGTGACGTCGGCCTGCAGCAGCGTCGCACGCTCCAGGCGCGGACGCACGGCCTGCGCGCCGAAGGTGAGGTGTTCCATCTCCTTGCACGAGACGCACCAGTCGGCGGCCATGTCCAGCACGACCGGCCGCGTCGTGTCCTTCAATGCGGCCTCCAGCTCGGCGACGCGCGTGATGCGCCGGAACGTCGGTCCGTCGACGGCTGCGACCGCCGCGCCCCCGCCGTTGCGCGCAAGATGGCGCAGCGGCTGCAGGAAGCTGTCGCCGCCCGAGAGCGCGCCGCCCATCTGCGATGCCGCCCACAGCGCGAGGACGACTCCGACACCGCGCAGCAAGGGCGGACGCGATGCCTCGAAGGCCCCGAGCCAGAACAGGAACACCAGCACCGCCGTGCCGGCGACGAGCATCACGACCTGGATCGGCAGCACGGGCGACACCAGCCACAGCGCCACGCCCAGCAACAACACGCCGAAGAAGGTCTTGACGTGCTCCATCCAGCGTCCCGCACGCGGCAGCAGCGTCCCGGCGGACAGCCCCAGCAGCAGCAGCGGCACGCTCATGCCCATCGCGAGCGCGAACAGCGCGGTGCCGCCCAGCACCACGTCGCGGGTCTGGCTGATGTAGACCAGCGCGCCGGCCAGCGGCGCGGCCACGCACGGCCCGACCAGCAAGGCCGACAGTCCGCCCATCGCGAAGACGGCCGCGTGGCGCCCCCCGCCCAACTGGTTGGACGCGTTGTTGATGCGATCCTGGATGAAGCCCGGCATCTGGAACTCCCAGACGCCGAACATCGACAGCGCCAGGCCGGAGAGCAGGAGCGCGAAGCTGCCCAGCACCCACGGGTTCTGGAGCGCCGCGGCGAAGCCCGAGCCGACCAGCCCCGCCACGACGCCCGCGGCCGTGTAGACGAGCGCCATCCCCAGCGAGTACGCCAGGGCCAGCGTGAAGCCCTTGCGGCGCGACACCGCCTCCCCCTGGCCGACGATGATGGACGACAGGATCGGCAGCATCGGCAGGACGCATGGCGTGAACGACAGCAGCAGGCCACCGAGCAGGAACAGGCCCACGACGCGAGGCAGGCTGCCGGAGCGAAGGGCCAGCGCGTTGAGGTCGCCCGAGTCGTCCGCCGCCTTGGGTGCGGCGGCGGCGGCGGGCGCCGCGGCAACGCCGGACGTCGCGATGGCGGGCACGGGCGCGCCGCCCGGCGCATCGGCCGGGGCCGCCAGGATCGCGTCGTCGCCCGGCACCCACTGCGCCGTCAACGCGCCGGCCGCGTCGCGCGACCACTGGATGACGCCCGATTGCGGGGGGTAGCACAGGCCGCGATCGGCGCATCCCTGGTAGCTCACGGCGGCCTGCCCCGACGCCGACGCGTCGCCGAGCGGCTGGCGCACGTCCACGGTGCCGGTCCAGAGCACGACGTCCTTGCCGAAGTTCTCGTCGAACTGGCGCTTGCCGTCGGGCAGTTCGGCGGCGGGCAGCACGGACGGTGCCTGCGCCGCCACGGCGAAGCGATCGCGGTAGAGGTGGTAGCCGGGCGCCGCGCTCAGGCGGATCGCGAGCGCCTGGGCGCCGTCGGCGGCGACCTCGACGTGGAACGCCTTGTCGACGTCGAGGAAGACGGGCTCGGCCGCCCGCGCTCGCAAGGCGAGCACGCCGCAGGACAGGAAAAGAAGGAACGCGAGAAGCCGGCGCTCCAGGGTCGATCGCAGACGCATGAGAGGTCCTCGTTTCAGAAAGTGGGCTGCCCGATGTCGTGCCGATGCAGGCATCCGGCCTGGTCGACCGCGAGATAGGCGGCCCCTTGTTCGTGCAGGAAAGCAAGCGCATCCGCGCCGAGCAGCATCGCGATCGTCGCGAGCGCGCCGGCGGCCGCGCAGGAAGGCTGGATCACGCTGATCGACTGCCAGTGCGCGACGGGCCGGCCGCTGCGCGGATGCAGGATGTGGCAGCAGCGGCGACCGTCGGGCGTGACGAAATAGCGTTCGTAGTCGCCGCTCGTGGCGAGCGCGCCGTCCGCGAGCAGCACGCTCGCGCACGTCGCGTCGGCGACGCGCGGATGCTGGATGGCTATCGTCCAGGGTCGGCCGGTGACGGGCGCGCCGAGCACGCGCAGGTCGCCCGCCAGGTTCACGAGGCCCCGCCCGATGCCGGACTGCGCGAGCACGGCATGCGCCCGATCAGCGACGTACTCCTTGCCGATGCCGCCGAAGTCGAGCTCCATGCCCTTGCGCGGCAGCCGCACGCTGCGGCCGTCCCAGTCGACCTGCGACCAGCCGACCAGCGGCAGCACGCGCTCGAGCGCCTCGTCGCCGGGCTCGATGCCGGCGCGAAAGTCCCACGCGTGGCGCAAGGGGCCGGTCGTGATGTCGAACAGCCCGCCGCTGAGCTCGAACAGGCGTGCGGCGAATTCCAGCAGGGACGCCGTCTCCCCGTCGACCTCGACGCGTTCGGCGGAGCCGGCCGCCGCGTTGATGCGCGAGACCGCGCTGTCGGGCCGATAGCGCGAGTACTTCGCCTCGATGCGCAGCACCTCGCGGCGGGCGGCGTCGAGGGCGGCGCGCGCGCGAACCTCGTCATGGCAGGCGACAAGGATCTCGTTGCGCGACGCCATCGCCTCGAAGCGCAGCCGCAGGTCGTCGCCGACGTGTTCGAACTGCATGACGGCCATCAGAAGCTGCAGGCGACGCCCAGCTGGAACCACCGGGCGGAGAACGGCGCCAGGCCGGGCGACCCGTCGCCACCCAGGCGCCAGGAGCCGCGCTGCTCGTAGCGCTCGACGCTCGCGTCCAGCCGCCAGCGCGCGTCGAGCTTGACGTCGACGCGCAGGCCCGCGGACAACGCACCGAAGGCCGAGAGACGCTGGTCCTCCGACACCGGATGCTGACCGTCGTAGCCCGGGGGGAACGGCTCGCCCAGGCTCGCGCTGTAGACGGGGTCGACGTAGAAGCGCGCCGCGCGCTGGGTCGTGTAGCGCAGGCTCGGCGTCAGCTGGAGGCGGTCGCCGAAGGACTGCACCCAGGCGGCGTCCAGGGTGTTGGCGCGCACGCCGAAGCTGTCGCCGTAGAAGCGCCAACCCAGGCGCACGACGGCGTCCAGGGCGCCGAGGTCGTGGTTCCACCGCAGCAGGCTCGTCGCCTGGTTGCGGTGGTCCGGCCGGATGTCGGGGAACTTGTAGGGATCCGAGAAGGTTCCGCGGCCGACGTTCAAGCCCAGCGACCACTGAACGAGGTCCGCGGCGCTGGCGACCTGCGTCACGCCCGCGGTGGCCTGCCAGGTGAGGCGATGGGCGTGCAGGCTCGGATCGTCGCTGGAGCCGATCGTGTCGCCGGAATGCCCCAGGCCGATGTTCCACGTGCGGTTGTTGTCCTCCGTCGACCAGCTGTAGGTGCCGGAGACGGTGCGCGAGCGGTAGTCGTGTTCGTTGGAATACGCCGCGCCGAGCGACCAGTCCTCGCGCTCGCCGTAGTGCCTGACCGCGGCATCGGCCGCGTTGCGCCGCTCGCTCATGCGCGAGGCGCCCGAGACCGCCGTGTGATGGCGCGGCGACGCGCCCGAGACGCTGTCGCTCACGAGCGAGCCCTCGACCGACCAGCGCGAGCCGATCGGCGCCAGCACGTGGGCGGACGGCGCCTGCACGCGGATGCGCTGCAGGCCCGGTTGCCAGTCGCGATAGTCGAGCGCCTGCACCTCGACGCTGCCTTGCTCGGGCGCGCTTTCCGCATGCGCCGGTATCGCGACGCCGGGCAACAGCAGCGCCGCGGCGAGGACGGAGCCGACGCGAGATTCAGTTGCAGCCACAGCCGCCTCCTCCCACGCCATAGCCGCCGGATGCGTTCTCCTTGCTGCTGTAGACGTGCTGGTCGAAGCGCTGCGACAGGGTGTCGCCGCCCATCGTCATCGCGGGCTTGGCGAGAGCGCCCTTCTCCCAGGGCTGCGGCGGCGCCCAGGCGCAGCCGGCGAGCGCGAGGCTCGCGGCGGTATAGGTGATGCAGATGATTCGTTGCATGGTCGGGAATGGAACTGTGTCGTGGAGGTCAGGGGCGGCCGAGCGCCGCGGCGATGCGGCCTTCGAGCTCGGTCTCGTCCTCCTTGCGGAAGCCTTGGTGGATCGCGATGACCTTGCCGTCCGCGCCCACCAGGATCGAACTGGGCATCGTCTTGACGCCGAACTGCCTCGCCGCGGCGCCGCCGGCGTCGAAGCCCAGCTCGAAGCTCGCGGGCATCTCCGAGAGGAAGGCCTGGGCGTCCGGCCGCTTCGCATCCAGGTTCACCGCGACGATGCGCAGCCCCTGCGGGCCGAACTTGGCCTGCATGCGGTTCATCCAGGGAAACGATTGGCGGCAGGGACCGCACCACGAGGCCCAGAAGTCGATGTAGGTCGCACGCGCCTTGCCGTCGACGAGCGCGACGCTGCCGGTGCTGCCGGGGATGGTGGCCACGGGCAGCGACTGGCCCGGCTCGAGGACGGCAGCCTGCGCTGCGATGGCGCCGACGGCGAGGCAGGCGCCGGCGATGGCCGCGAGGATGGGAGTGGTCTTCATGGTCGATGGCTCCGGAAGCGGATCAATGGACGGTGCGGCGACGGCGCCACACCAGCGCGGCGGCGATCACGGCCATGGCGGCCAGCAGCGGGTCGGCCGCCGACGTGCCGGCGCCGACCGTGCACCCTCCGCCGCCGGCGTTCGCGGGCGTCCCGGCCTGGCCTTGGCCATGCAGCGCGACCGTCGCGGTCGTGGACACGATGTCGCCAGTCACGGTCAGCGTCGCGCTCTCGGCCGCGTCGGCGGCGACGCCGAGCCAGGCCACCTGCACGCTGCAGCTCGAACCTGCCGCCAGCACGAACGGCGGCGCGCCGCACGGAGACTGCGCGCCAGGGGCGACGCTGAAGCGGGCGCTGCTCGAGGCGAGCGCGCTCACGTGCAGGTCCGCGGTGCCGGAGTTCGTGAGCGTGAGCGTCTGCGGCGCGGCGCTGCCCGTCGCGGGCGCGACGAAGTTGAGCGAGTCGACCGACAGGGCGAGCGCCGGCGCCGCGGGGGCCGTGCCGGTGCCCGTGAGCTGCAACGCCGCCGGGACGCTCGCGTCACTCGAGGCCACCGTCACCGTGGCGGTGCGAGCGCCGGCCGCCGAGGGAACGAAGCCGAGCACCAGCTTGCAGCTGCCACCGGCCGCGATCGCCAGGCCCGCCGCGCAGGTGGACGCCGCATCGATGCGGAAGTCGGCCGCATCGGCGCCGGCCAGCGAGAGCTGTCCGAGGTCGGCGGTACCCGGCCCCGTATTGCTCAGGGTGATCGACTGCGTGGCCGGCTCGGTGCCGACGCTCGCGCTTCCGAAGGCGATCGGGGCCGCACCCGACCAGCTCAGCGCCGCATTCGTGGTGAGCACGCCGGTTCCCGACAGCGCCACCGAATGCGGCGAGCCGCTCGCATTGCTGGTCACCGTCAGCGCCCCCGTCGCGGCGCCCGCCGCCGCCGGCGTGAAGACGACGCTGACCGTGCAGCTCGCCGCCGCGGCCAGGCTGGCCGGACAGTCGTTGGTTTGGGTGAAGACACCGCCGGCCTGGATGCCCTGGATCGCCAGCGCGGCGCTGCCGCTGTTGGTCAGCGTCACCATCTGCGCCGCGGTGCTGGTGCCCACGGCCACGCTGCCGAAGCCCAGGGAGGTCGACCCCAGCGACAACGCCGGCGCGGCGACCGCCGTACCCGTGCCGGTCAACGACACGCTGCTCGTGCCGTTGGACGCGTTCGAGGCCAGCGCCAGCGTGGCGCTGCGCGCCCCCGCGCCCGCCGGGGTGAAGCGCACGGTCACCGTGCACTTGGCGCCGGCAGCGACGGAGCTGCCGACCGCGCAGGTGCCCCCGGTCGCGAAGTCGCCGGCGTTCGCGCCATTGACCGCGATGCCCGTGAACGAGAGCGCCGCGGTGCCGGTGTTGCTCACGTTGAGCGTCTGCGTGGCGCTGCTGGCACCGACGGCCTGGTTGCCGAACGCGAGCGAGGACGCATCGAGGGCGATCGTCGCCTGCGACACGGCCACGGCACTGCCGCTCATGGCGATCGTCACGGGCGTCGTCATGCCGCTGTGGCTGATGCTCAGCGTGCCGCCGCGGCTGCCCGCGACGGTGGGCTTGAACACGACCCCGATCGTGCAGCTGCTGCTTTTCGCGAGGCTCGTGCCGCAGGTGCCGCCTTGCAGCGCGAAGTCGCCCGTGACCGACGGCGCGATGCCGGAGATGGCCTCGAACCGGCTCGACTTGAAGGTGACGACCGACGCCGCGCTGGTCTGGCCGACCGTGGTCTGCGCGAAGCTCAGGGTGCCGGGCGAGTCACCGAGGTAGGCCGCGACGTTCTCGCGATCGGCCGTGCTCAGGCTGCCCGCGAAAGCGCTCATCTGGCCGATGTTCGCGAGCGCGTTGCTGATCATCGCGGGGCTGTTGCGCCCGCGGTCGGTCGTCGCCGTGGAGGCGACCGTGTGGCAGGACGCGCAGATCTGGCTGAACGTCGCCGAGCCGGCGACCGGATCCGCGGCCCACGCGCCCGCCGGGACGGCCAGGAACAGCGCGAGCTGCAGCATCTTCTTGAACGGGGACGGAGTCTTCATGTGCAAGCAGGTCGAGAAAGTTGCGGGAATGGATGGCCGTCGCGCTTCACGCGCCGGTCATCCGCGAGAACGAGGCGCCCAGGCCGCACAGCCAGGCGAGGTTGAACGCGGCGTGCCAGGCCACGCAGGGCGCCAGCCGGAAGCCGCCGCGCTCGTAGCGCAGGCCGATCCACCAGGCGGGGATCGCCGTTGCGGCGGCCTGGACGAATGGCGTGCCATGCCGCGCGAACAGCAAGTGCGCGGCGGCGAAGACCAATGCGGCGACCGCGGGGGCTGCAGCCGCGCGGCGGCGGGGAAGGCCGCGCCGCAAGGCGTCATGCACGCCCAGCCGCAGCACGATCTCCTCGACCAGCGGGGCGAGCCAGATCGAGCGCAACGCAGCCGGCAACGGCAGCAGCGCAAGCCCGGCGACCCCGATACCCCACCAGGTAAACCAGCCCCCGGGCAGGCGCGGCGCCGCGCCTCGCGAGGGGCGATCACGATGCCAGGACGACGAGCAGGGTGCGGCGGTTCGAAGCATGGGTTCCGAGGCGCCGCCACGCGGAATGCGTGGCGAGTCGAGGACTGAATGCTTGGAACCCGGAGAACGGTTCACCCGGTCATCGAAAGATCATTTCCTGGTAAGAATCGGGCATCGATGCGAAGGCGACGTGGAGGTCGCCGGGAACCGCCTGCATGCGATCGGATGCCTTCCTTCGTCGGCACGATCACGATCTGTCGCAGATCGACGTGCCTGGGTTGCGACGCGCGCAGCCGACCGTCGCGGCGATATCGGCCGGCTTCAGCAAATCCGTCGCCGCGCCGCGTTCCCGCGGCAGTCGATCGCGTCCTGGAACGTGGCTGCGCAGGTCGTCTCGACCGGCTCTTCGCCTGCAGCGGATCGTCTGCGCCGCGCCTGCCGACCTGGCCACCAAGGGCCGGCCCGAGCGTTGCCCGGACGCGCCGTCCGCGACACATCCGCCTGGAGCGCCGGTTCCCTTCAGCGCGGCGAAGGCATCTTGCCAAGCCCAGCGAAGACTCAGCCCCCGGCAGATGGCGAGGTCGCGGACAGCAGCCCTTCCGGGAAATCCGTCATCGGCTCGAGCGGCTTGAATGCGACGGCCTCCGCCGTCCTTGCGGGAAGCCCGAGCGCGCGCAGTGCAGCTGCCGCGGACATCTCGGCGAAGTCCGCCGCGCAAGCCGGCCTGAGCATGCAATGGATCGCGCCCATGACGGCGCCCATCACCATGTTCAGTGCCAACGACACCGGCATCTCCCGGAAGCGCCCTCGCTTGATGCCCTCCTGCACGTCGCGCCGGACGTATGCGAGCAACACGTCGTCGCCTTCCATGTCCGGCCAGCCCAGCTGCGCCAGAAAGCCCGCGGCCGCCGGATGGTGCAACGCCAGGCGAGACACCAGCCGGATGCCGCAGGCCACGCGCTCGGCGGGGTCGTCGCGCAGGCGCACGACCAGATCGGCCAATTGCACGAGATCCGTCGCCAGGCCGAACGCGACCTCTCTTACCAGCACCTCCGGAGACAGAAAGTACTTGTAGAACGTGCCCCGCGAGACCTCCGCTCCGGCAATCACGTCGTCGATGGACAGCGCCGCTGGCCCACGCTCCGCGACCAGCTGCAGCGCGGTGCCGAGCAACCGCGACCGCATGCGTTCACGCCGCTCGGCGGCGACTCGGGGTCGATGATCCTGGCTGTCCATGGAGCCGGATTGTGCCGTCGCTCACGCCGCCTCGCGCACGGGGCCGTTGGACAGCCGCGTGCACGCCGCGCTGCGTACTGCGTCGCGACCCGCGTGCTTGGCCGCGTAACAGGCCTGGTCGGCGGCCTCCATCACCGCCGCGAGCGTGGCATGGGCGGCCTCGATCTCGACCACGCCGATGCTGGCGGTGACGGCCTGCGCGGCGCCGTCGACCGCGCCGTGTGCGTGGACGTCGAGCCGGATCTGCTCGGCGATCTGGGCGGCCTGCTCGAGGGCGCAGCCCCTCAGCAGAACCGCGAATTCGTCGCCGCCCAGGCGTGCGACGACATCCTCGCCACGCACGCGTTCGCGCAACACCCGCGCAATCCGGCGGAGCAGCGCATCCCCGGCGGCATGGCCGGCGCTGTCGTTGACCTGCTTGAAATGGTCGAGGTCGATGAACAGCGCGCTCGAGCGCGCCGGGCCGCGTCGATCGGCGACGAGCTTGCGCAGCTCGTGTTCGAATTCGCGCCGATTCTCCAGCTCCGTGAGCGGGTCGTGGGAGGCACTCCACTGCAGTTGCTCACGCTCGCGCCGCGTGCCGGTGGCGTCGACGGCCATCCAGATCTCGTGGCGGCCCTGCTCGCGGTCCTGCACCGCGGCGCCCTGCAGCCAGACCCAGACGAGCGATCCGTCTCGGCGCCGCAGCTGCAACTCGGGCTCGAGCCCCGGGTCGTCTCGCACCGACGCGCGAGCCCCGTCGTGCAGGACGTCGGAGGATGGCGGCAGCAGGCGCTCCCATGAGCTTCCATCGAGTTCGCCGTGGGCGTAACCCAGCATGCGTTCCAGCTCGCGGCTGACCATCGCGAAGCGGCCGTCGATCGTGAAGGCGATGCCCGTGGGGGCGTGTTCGAGCACGGCCTGCATCCGGCGCAGCGAGTGCACCATCTCTTGCCGGCTGAGGGCCAGTTGCTCGCTCACGTGCCGCAGCACCTGCGCCAGCTGACCCACCTCGCCTCGACCTTCCGGCCAATCCTGGCTCGCGGGCTGCGCAGGATCGAGGGCGCGCAGGGCACGCCGCCTGAGCCGCCCCATGGGCATCAGCAGCCAGGCGGTGAGGCCGAAGATGGCGGTGGCGCCGACGAGACCCGCGACGATGCCGGTCGACACGATGCCCGCGATCGAGCGGCTCGCGCGACCGAGAAGGGCGTCGGCGGGCGCGACGCGGAACACCATCCAGTCGGTGCCGGGCACCGCGGCCATCGCCACGAAGCTGCCGTCGACTTGTCGCGTCCAGGGCGTCGGTTCGAGCGGCGCGCCCTCGGTCCGCCAGCGGGCGACGGCCCGGCGCAGGCGCGGTTCGTCGTCGATGGCCGCCAACAGCGTCGAGGGGTCCGGGCCCGCCAGGATGCGACCGCCCTGGACGGCGACGAAGGTCTGGATCTGCGCGTCGCCGAGCGATTCGGTGCGCCCGGCGTCCGACATGAAGTTGCCCGCTCGCAGCGACAGGACACCGGCCAGCAGCGGCGCGCCGCTGGCGCTGCCCGGGAGGGGCACCGTGATGAAGACCTCCGGCGCCGCGGGGCTGCGCGCCGGCAGCGACACGCCCGGAACGTCGGTCGGCGCGCCCTGCAGCTCGGAGGGTGCCAGCAGCAGGACCCGATCGAACAGCGCCGGCAGCAGCGCCTCGCGTGCCAGGAATGCGCCGGACGCCGGGCTCGACAGCGGGGCGCCTCGTGGCCATCGCCTGGCCACGGCAGCGAGCACGCGCTGGTCTTCGACCACGCGGGCCGCCAGCCCCGAGGCGATCTGGCCCGTTCCCAGGTTGGATTCGACGATCGTCTGCCGCGCCCGTCGCTCCGCCTCGCGCACCGCGTGGACCACGGTGACGGCCACGCTCACGCCCATCAGCAGCGCCGCGGTCAGCGCGAGGCGGAGTTTCAGCGAGCCCCAGGGAATCGAGAAGGACATGTTCGGCCTCGCGCCGGAAGGTGGAATGAGCCGATCTCATTCTTGGTGTAAACGACAATCTTGTCAAGATGACATTATCGTCACTATGATCCGCATCAAAGCAAAGGAAAAGAGATGGAGACAACGCTATTTCTGAGGGCCGGCGCCGCTTGCACGCTGGCGCTGGCGCCTGCCGCGTGGGCGGTGAACGGCGCGCAGCCGGGCGGGCACGGCGCCGCCAACGCCTCGATGGGCGGCGCGGCGATCGCCCTGCCCCTGGACGCGGAAGCCGCCGCGAACAATCCGGCCGGGCTCGCGGTCGTCCCGACGTCCGTCACCGCGGGCGTGCAGGTGTTCCACGGGAATTCCTCGTCCCGCTACGTCCTCCCCGGCAACGAGCTGTCGAACCGGAACACCACGGCGGGCCCGGAAGCCGGCGTGAACTGGCATGCGTCGTCCGACTGGACTCTGGGCCTGAGCATGGACTTCGGTGGCGCCGGCTCCGACTACCGCCAACCGGCGTTGCCCGTGCCCGGAGCGGACGACGCCAAGGCTTCGCTGGCCGTGATCGAGCTGCTGCCGACGGCCGCGTGGCGTCCGCGCGAGGACCTCGCATTCGGCCTGTCGCTGAACCTCGCGCGCGAGAGCTTCGACGCGAAGGGCGTCATCGTGCCGGCGGCCGTTCCGGGTGGATTGCTGGCCCTGCCCGCTCACGGCGTGCAGCGGGCCAACGGGGTCGGCGTGCGCGCCGGCGTGCTGTGGCAGGCGAACCCGGGTCTGTCCTTCGGCGCGAACATCAAGTCGCGCACGCGCATGGGCCGGCTCGACGGCTACGACCAGGACCTGCTCGCCTACAGCGCCGGTCACATCGACATCCCCAGCGAATGGGGCGTCGGCGCCGCGTGGCAGGCGACGCAGCGTCTCACGCTGGCCGCCGACTGGCTGCGCATCAACTGGGGCGCGCTCGCGCTGATGCAGGACCCCGCCGGCTTCCATTGGCGCAGCCAGCCGGTCGCGCGCCTGGGCGCCGCCTGGGCGTGCACGGACGACCTGACCCTGCGGGCGGGATACAGCCGCAGCCGGCGTCCGATCGCGGGCGACCGCGCGGCGCAGAACCTGCTGGTGCCCTCCATCAACCACCAGGCCTTCACGTTCGGCGCGAGCTGGCAGCCCGGCAAGGCCTGGACCTTGAACGCCGGCTACGAGCTCGATCCCCGGACGACGCTCGACGGCACCGGCCCGAGTGCGGGCACGTCGCTCACCAGCAAGTTGCAGATGCTCTTCGCGAGCTGGCAGTACCGTCTGTGAGGAACTTCGCATGAGCAAGGCCAGTACCGCGCTGCGGCAGCCGGAGTCGACACCCGAGAGCCGGCTGCCGGCCGGCATCCGGCGACTGCAGCGCCCCGCCGCCTTCGGGCGCGCCATCGAGCTGGCGTTCCTGCGCTGGCAGAAGCGATCGCTCGCGCCGACCGAGCGCTTCTGGCGCGACTTCGGGCTGCACATCGTCAGTTCGACGCCCGATCGGCTCGTCGCCCGCGCGGCGGGCACGGCGCCCTGCGTCGCGATCGCCGAGCCGGGGCAGGACGACCGGTTCGTCGGACCGGCTTTCCGCATGTCGGACGACACCCGGCTCGCGATCTACGTCGAGCGACTGGGCGCGACGTGGTTGCCGCCGGACGCCATTCCCGGCGGCGGGCGCGGCGTCGCGCTGCGCGATCCTTCGGGACGCAGCGTCTGGCTCATCCAGGGCCAGGCCCGTGTCGAGCCGATGCCCGTGCGCCGGCCCACGACCTTGCTGGCCAACACGCCGCAGCAGGCTCGCCGCGTGAATCGCACGGTGCGCACGCCGATCGAGCCGGCGCAGGTGGTCAAGCTCGGCCACGTCGTGCTGCAGACGCTCGATTTCGCCGGCATGGCGCAGTGGTACCTGCAAGTGCTGGGACTGATCCCGACAGACGTCCAACATCTTGCCGACGGCAGCCCCAACCTGGCCTTCTGCCGGCTCGACCTGGGCGACGTCCCGGCCGACCACCACACGCTGGTGCTCGTCGGCGGCATCGAGGAGAAGTACGAGCACAGTGCCTACGAGGTGGTCGACATCGATGCGCTCGGGCAAGGCCAGCAGGTGCTGCGGGCCGCCGGCCATTCGCACATGTGGGGCATCGGCCGCCACCTGCTGGGCAGCCAGCTGTTCGACTACTGGCGCGACCCCGAAGGCTTCGAGCTGGAGCACTACGCCGACGGCGACCTCTTCACCGCCGACCACGAGACCGAGTATTCGCCGCTCACCTTCAGCGGCATCTGGGCCTGGGGCGACGACGCCCCGGCGTCCATGAAGCCCCGGAAGGACCTGCGCACGCTGCTGCGCGTCCTCACGCTGCTGCGCCGCGGCGCCCTCACCACCGAACGCCTGAAGCTCCTGGGCACGGCGCTCGATGCCCCCGCCAGGCCCTGGCTCTGAACCTGTCATTCGAATCATGTCCCGCACCATCGTCCGCTTCCTGCGCACCGACGCCGCACCCGTCCCTCAATGGGGCGTGCAGGCCGGCAACAAGATCGCACCGCTGCCTGTCCAGGCGTCGACCACCGGCGAGCTTCTCGCCAACCATTGGGAGCTGCTGTGGAGCCTCGACGAATCGCGCGCCAGCGTGCCGCTCGAATCGGTCCGGCTGCTGTCGCCGGTGACACAGAACCAGCAGTTCCTCTGCCAGGGCGTCAACTACCTGAGCCATGTCGCCGAATCGGGGTTGCGTGTCGAGAACTTCCCCTTCAACACGCTCTTCACCAAGGCCTCGTCCAGCATCACGTCCGCGGACGCATCGGTCGTCCGTCCGCCGCACGTTCGCCTGCTCGATTACGAGATCGAGCTGGGTCTCGTCTTCCGCCGCGCCCTGCCGCCGGACGCGACCGTCCACGCCGATGACCTCGGCCGCTGGCTGGCCGGGGTGACCATCGTCAACGACCTGTCGGCGCGCGACGTGCAGCTGCCCCAAGGCCAGTTCTACAAGGGCAAGAGCTACCGCGGCTTCGGCCCGGTCGGCCCGGCCCTGCTGCTGCTGAGCCCGGACGAATGGAAGCGCTGGCCGCAGCTGCGCATGCGCCTGAGCGTGAACGGCCAGGTGCGCCAGGACGCGTACTGCGAGGAGATGCTGCACAAGCCGGCCGACACGCTGCGTGAGCTGGCCACCCTGCAGGACGTCCACGCGGGCGATCTGCTCGCCACTGGCACGCCCGCCGGCTGCGCCGCTCGGGCCCCGGGCAAGGCCGTCATGTTCGCGATGCGCCACTTCATGAGCGACGCGACGAAGTGGCGCCTGTTCGTGCAGAAGGCCTCCGGCAATCCGGCCTACCTGCAACCCGGCGACCGCATCCGCGCCGCCATCCGCACCGACGACGGCGCGATCGACCTCGGCGAGCAGACGACCGCGATCGTCGCCCCCTGACACAAGGACCCGGACATGCCGACCCTTCCCATCGACCACGTGACGGCGTGGCACGGCCCGCTGCGCACGCTCGACGACATCGAGCAACTGGAGCGCACGCCCTGGCGCGAACGACTGCCTGCCGACACGACCTACGGCCTGCTGCGGGATGCCTGCGAAACCTGGCCGGAGCGCCTGGCGCTGCGACTCCTGCTCGCGCCCAGCGCGGAGTCGCCCGTGCGCGGGCTGCGCTATCGCGAATTGCTCGAAGCCGTCCATCGAACGGCCAATGCGCTCGTCGCGTGCGGCCTGTCGGACGGCGCAGCCGTCACGATCCTGCTGCCCAACCTGCTCGAGAGCCACTTCGCGCTGTGGGGCGCACAGGCCGCCGCCATCGCAAGTCCGGTCAACCCGATGCTGGATGCCGCCTACATCGGGCGGATCTGCGAGGAGACGAAGTCCGAGGTGCTGGTCGCACTCGGGCCCGCGCCCGGGTCCGACATCTGGGACAAGGCCGTGCAGGTCGCCGAGCAGGTCCCGGGCATCCACACGATGCTGCAGGTCGACCTCGCGGCCGCCCTGGGCGGGCCGGCACCGGCTGGCCCGCAGGGCGCGGTTCCCACGCGCGCCGGCGTACGCGTGCGCGACTTCCATCAGGCGCTCGCCGATGCCCGTTCCGATCGCCTCGCGTTCGATCGCCGCATCGATCCCGAAGCGCCGTGCGCCAATTTCCATACCGGCGGGACGACGGGCTTTCCGAAGGTCGCGGTGCATCGCCACGTCAACGAGGCCTTCATGGCGTGCTCGCTGGGCTGGATCGACGACTGCGAGGATGTCGTGCTGGCAGGGCTGCCGCTGTTCCACGTCAACGGCGCCATCGTCACCGGCCTGGGCGCCTTCCATCGAGGGGCCGAGGTGGTGATGCTCACGCCCGCGGGTTATCGCACGCCGGGACTCCTCGACCAGTTCTGGGCCATCGCCCGGCGCTTCGGCGCCACCACCTTCTCGTCGGTGCCCACCGTGCTGTCCAGCCTGCTGGACAAGCCCTGGCCCGAAGGCGGCGTGCCCACCCTGCGTCACGTGCTGTGCGGCGCGGCTCCGCTGCCGCGCCAGGTCGCGCTGGATTTCGAACGCCTGACCGGCGCGCGCATCCATGAGGGCTACGGCCTGACGGAAGGCACCTGCGCCTCGACCGTGAACCTGCTCCAGGGACAGCGGCGACTCGGCACGGTCGGTGTGCGCATGCCCTACCAGGAGGTGCGCCTGTTCGCGCTCGGCGCCGACGGCAAGGCCACGGCGGAAACGGCCAAGGGATCGACGCCGGGCGTCATCGGCATCCGAGGGCCCAACGTCTTCTCGGGCTACCTGCGTGCCGCGGACAACGACGGCGCCTGGATCGACGGCGGCTGGTTCGACACCGGCGATCTCGGCCGCTGGGACGAGCAGGGCCATCTGGTGCTTTGCGGACGCGCCAAGGACCTGATCATCCGCGGCGGACACAACATCGACCCGCAGTTGATCGAGGATGCGCTCACCCGGCATCCCGCCGTGGCCATGGCGGCGGCCATCGGACAGCCGGATCGGCATGCCGGCGAATTGCCGGTGGCCTACGTCGCCCTGCGCGCCGGCATGCACACCGATGCCGACGAGCTGCTGGAACACGCGCGCGCCGCCATCCCCGAGCGGGCCGCCGTGCCCGTGCGCGTCGCCATCCTGCCTGCCCTCCCCCTGACCACGGTGGGCAAGGTGTCCAAGCCGCACCTGCGCGCCCTGGCCTTCGAGCGCGTGCTGCGCGAGGCCCTGGACGCGGAACACCTACTGGACGTCGAGCTGCGCAGCGAGCCCGCCGCCGGTGGAGGAATCGCCGTGGAACTGACCGGCCCGCCATCGCAACGCTGCGCCGGCCTCGCGCTGGCTGGCCGCTTCCCGGTCTCGGCCCATTGGCGGGAGCAGGTCGCATGAGCGCCGCCGTCACTTCATCGGGCGGCTCGATGGCGGTCGACGTGCTCCTGGTCGGCCTGGGCCCTGTCGGCGCCGCGCTGGCGAACTTGCTCGGCCGCCAGGGCGTGCGCGTGCTCGCCATCGACCGCGCGGCCGGGATCTTCGACAAGCCGCGCGCCATCGTGCTGGACAACGAGGCCCTGCGCATCCTGCAGCAGGCGGGCCTGAGCGACGACGACTTCGCCAAGGTGGTGATCCCGCAGGTGAAGTACCACTCGCCGTTGTACGGCTGCTTCGCGCGGATCAATACCGCGCGCGTCGTCGACGGCCACCCCGTCCTCGTCAGCTTCTACCAACCCGAGCTCGAGGCCGCGCTGCGCCGCCGCCTGGCCGACTACCCTGGCGTCGAGGTCCGCCTGGGCGCCGCGCTGCAGGACTTCACCGACGACGGCGAGTCCGTGCTCGCGACGCTGGAGGACGCCGGAGGCGCCACCAGCCAGGTGCGCGCGCGCTACCTGGTCGGCGCCGACGGCGCCGGCTCGAAGGTGCGCCACAAGCTGCAGCTCGATTTCCAGGGGCACACGTTCGCGCAGGACTGGCTCATCGTCGATGCGCGCGACGTTCCCGCACCGCTCGACCACGTCGAGTTCCTGTGCGATCCGCGCAGGCCGACGCCGCGCATGGTGGCGCCCGGCGGGCGCCAGCGCTGGGAGTTCATGCTTCGCAAGGGCGAGCGGGCCGGCGACATGGAGAAGGCCGACCAGGTCCGCGCACTGCTCGCGCCCTGGTGCGACCCGAGCGACATCCGGATCGAGCGCACCGCCGTCTATCGCTTCCACGCCCGCGATGCGCGCCGCTTCTCCAAGGGCCGCTGCTTCCTGGTGGGCGACGCCGCGCACATCACGCCGCCGTTCGCGGGCCAGGGCCTGGTCTCCGGGCTGCGCGACGTGTCCAACCTCGCCTGGAAGCTCGCAGGCGTGGTGCAGGGCCGGATTCGCGAAGGCGTCCTCGAGAGCTATGACCAGGAGCGCCGCCCTCACGCCCGCAAGATCATCAACCTGGCGCGATTCCTCGGCAAGCTGGTGATGCCCAGCAACCGTCTCGCCGCGGCTCTCGTGCATGGGGCCATCCGTGCCATCCGGATCCTGCCGGCCGGCCGCGCCGCGTTCGACGACCTCAAGATCAAGCCGCCGCAGGTGTTCGACGAAGGCCTGTTCTGGCGCGACCGCGGCGGCCGCAGGCTGCTGGCGGGGTCGATGTTTCCGCAGGCCCGCGTGCGCGTGGGCGATGCTCCCCGCGCCAGCCTCAGCGACGATGTCCTGGGCACGGCCTGGTCCTTGATCGGCTTCGGCGTCGATCCGGAACGCCTGGCCGATGCCGCCCTGCTGGCGCGGTGGAAACGGGTCGGAGGCAGGATCTGGCAATGGCGCCTGAGCGGTGAGGCCGGCCCGATCGCGCCGGCCGGACGCTGCCTGCACGAACTCGAGAACAGCGTGCTGCCCGGCTCGGTGAGCGCCGGCTGGGTCGCCCTCGTGCGACCGGACCGCTGCGTGCTCGCGGAGGGCCCGGCGGCGGAGCTGCCGGCGCTTCTCGGCCGCGCGCTCGACCTGGTGGAGGCAGCGGCCATCGCCGGCTTCGATCGGCCGCTGCCGGCCTCGGCCTGACGCCGACGCCGCGAGCCCGATTCAGTTGCGCACGGGAACGATGCTGAAACTGGCGACGCCGTCGGCGGTCGACATCTCGTGCGCCAGCAGGGCCGGCGACGTGGCGCGGCTGCGGTCGAGTCCCACGACGCAGAAGCGCCACACGGGCGACCTGTCGGCGCAGGTGATCCGGAGGCTGTCGCGGATGACGCGATAGCCTCGCGCCTCCGCCACGTTGGACAGCTCCTCGAAGACAGGCGCATGCGTCGCGCCGAACGTCACGCAGACCTCCAGGGTCGAACGCCCGGGCAGGTGGGCCTCCAGACGGTGCAGCAAGGTCATCGACGCCATGCAAAGCAGCGCCAGCAGGATCGCGGCGGCATAGAAGCCGATGCCCAGCAGCACGCCGATCGTCGACGCGGCCCAGATCGACGCCGCGGTCGTCAGTCCGCTGATGCTCAGGCCGTCCTTCATGATCACCCCGGCGCCGAGGAAGCCGACGCCGGTGACCACGCCCTGCACGACCCGGGTCGGATCGGCCAGCACGTGCCCCGCGCCGCCGCCGTACCAGAGCGCCGACTGGCCGACGAAGGCCGTGAGCGCGGTCGAGGCCATGCAGACCAGGCCGTAGGTGCGCATTCCAGCCGCCCGTCCGTTGTACGAGCGCTCGTAGCCGACCAGCATGCCCAGGAGCAATGCGCCCAGGAGGTTGAGGCCGATGAACGCATTGGCAGCGAGAAACGCGCTGCTCCAGTAATGCTGCAGGTCTTCCAAGATGAAGTCTCGAGAAAATTGGGAGGAACGATTCAGCCCGGGCGCAGCAGCTGTACGACGCCGTCGATGAACGAGGCGTCCTCCGGCAACGTCCGCGCCTTCGCGATGAACCGCTGCAGGATCTCCCCCGTCACCAGCGTGAGCACGAGCTCGGCCAGGGCGGCAGGTTCCATGTCGCGGCGCACGGAGCCGTCCTGCATCAGCGACTCGAGCACCGACGCCAGGCCCTCAATGAATCGACGGGGCTCGTCGTCGAATTTCGGCGTCGTCGCGGCGAGCCTGGACTGCAGGTGCAGAGGCCAGAGCTCCCAGAGATAGGTCCGCAGGCTTGCCAGCAGCTCCGGCAATTCCGCGCCGCTGTCCGTCGTCCATTCGGGCCTGGTCGCATTGGCCGGAGGATCCATGACCCGCCGGAACAACGCCTCCTTGCTGCCGAACCGGAACGCGATCGCGCCCCAGGTGAGCCCGACCGCCTTGGCGATCTGCGCGGTGCTGACGCCGTAACCACGATCGAGGAAGACGGGCCGGGCACGGCTCATGATCTGCTCTTCGGTCAGGCGCTGAGGACGGGCCATCGCGCGCTCATCAGGATGCCAGCAGCGGGGCTGCGTTCGACGGCGCGAGAACCTGGCCGGCGGGCGATTCGTCCGCCGGCACGCGCTTGACCTTGAACCAGGCCGCGTAAAGCGCCGGCACGAAGAAGATCGTCAGCAGCGTGGCGATCGTGAGTCCGCCCATGATCGCGATCGCCATCGGGCCCCAGAACACGCTTCGGGTCAGCGGGATCATCGCGAGGACCGTGGCCAGTGCGGTGAGCACGACCGGGCGGGCCCGGTGGATCGCCGCGTCGAGCACGGCATTCCACGCGTCGCGGCCTTCGGCGATCTCGATCTGCACCTGGTCGATCAAGATCACCGAGTTGCGCATGATCATGCCGCCCAGCGCGATGATGCCCAGGATCGCCACGAAGCCCAGCGCGGCATGGAACGCCAGCAGCGCCGGCACCACGCCGATGAGTCCCAGCGGCGCCGTGAGCATCACCATCCACATGCGGGAGAAGTTCTGCAGCTGCAGCATCAGCAGCGCCAGGATGGTCAGCAGCATGACCGGCGCCACCGCCATCAACGCCTGGTTGGCCTTGTCGCTCTCTTCCACCGCGCCGCCGACGTCGATGCGGTAGCCCGAGGGCAGCCGGGCTTCGATGTCCTTGAGCAGCGGACGGATCTCCTGCGTCACCGAGACCGCCTGCTCGCCGTCGATCACATCGGCCCGAACGGTGATGGCCATGTCGCGGTTGCGGCGCCACAGCACCGGCTCCTCCAGCTCGTCGTGCACGCTGGCGATCTGCGACAGCGGCACCACCGTGCCCTGGCGGGTGTACAGGTTGATCTGCTTGAGCGTGTCGAGATTCAGGCGCTCGGCGGGCACGGCGCGGGCCACGATGTCGACCAGGTCCTCGTGCTCGCGCAGCTGCGACAAGGTCGCGCCGTTCAGAACGGTCTGGGTCACCAGCGAGACGTCCGCCGGCGTGAGGCCCAATGCGCGCGCCTTGTCCTGGTCCAGGTTCACCTTGAGGGCGCGCACCGGATCGTTCCAATCAAGCTGGACATCACGCACCTTCGGGCTCGAAGCTATCACGTGCTCGACCTCGCGGGCGATGTTGCGCACGACCTGCTTGTCCGGACCGACGACGCGGAACTGCACCGGGTAGCCGACCGAGGGGCCCATCTCGAGCCGGGTCACGCGGATCCACGCCTGCGGGAACTGCGCCCCGACGCTGGCCATCAGCTTGGCGCGGACGCGCTCGCGCGCCTGCATGTCCTTGGTCATCACGACGAACTGGGCGAAGCCGGGGTTCGGGAGCTCCGGGTTGAGCGCCAGGTAGAAGCGCGGGGCGCCGGCGCCGGTGTAGGCCGTGAAGAACTTGATGTCCTGCTCCTTGGACAGCACGGCTTCCATGCGCTTGACCTGCTCGGTCGTGGCCTCGAACGACGCACCTTCCTTGAGGCGCAGGTCGATCAGCAGCTCGGGGCGCGAGCTGTTGGGGAAGAACTGTTGCGGCACCAGCTTCATGCCGGCCAGGGCGAGCACCAGCGCGCCTGCGGTCGTCGCGATCACCACCCAGCGACGTTCGATGGCCATGTCGATGAGATTGCGAAGCCTCACGTAGAACTTGCCGCCGTAAGGGTCGCCGTGGTGATGCTGGCCGAGGTCGGCCGGCAGCAGCTTGGCCGCCAGGTACGGGGTGAAGATGCCCGAGCACAGCCACGAGAACAGAACGGCGGCGCCGACGATCCAGAAGATGCCGCCCGCGTATTCGCCGGTGGTGGATTTCGAGAAGCCGATCGGCATGAAGCCGGCCGCGGTGATCAGCGCGCCGGTCAGGCGCGGCATCGCGGTGGACGAGTACGAGAAGGCGGCCGCCTTCGCGCGGTCCCAGCCCACCTCCATCTTGGAGACCATCATCTCGATGGCGATGATGGAGTCGTCCACGAGCAGCCCCAGCGCGATGATCAGCGAACCGAGCGAGATGCGCTCGAGGTTCCAGCCGCAGGCCAGCATCACGATGGCGACGCCGCCCAGCACCAGCGGCACCGACAGCGCGACCACCAGGCCCGCGCGCCAACCCAGGCTGGCCAGGCTCACCGCGATCACGATGACCAGCGCCTCGATCAGCGAATGCTCGAAGTCCCAGACCGCGTCCTTGACCGTGGTGGGCTGGTCGGCCACGCGTTCCAGCTCCACGCCGTGCGGGAGCTCCGACTGGATCTTGGCCACCGCCGACTCCATCGCCTTGCCGAGCGCGACGACATTGCCATCGCTGGTCATCGAGATGCCCAGCATCAGCACCGGCTGGCCGTTGTGGCGCACGGTGTAGGTCGGCGGATCCTCGTAGCCGCTCGTGACGGTGGCGATGTCGCCCAGCCTGATCGTGCGTCCGCCGGCCGCGACGGCCACGTTGCGGATGTCGTCGAGGTTCGCGAACTGCCCGCTCACGCGCACCATCACGCGGTCGCCGTGGGTGTCGACCTGGCCGGCGGGCATCAGCGCGTTCTGGCTCCTGAGGCTCTCGGCGATGGCCAGCGGGGTGATGCCCAGCGTGGCCAGGCGCTCGTGCGAGAACTCGACGTAGACGCGCTTGGCCTGCTTGCCGATGAGGTCGACCTTCTTGACCATGGGCACCTTCAGCATGCCGCGCTTGATGTCCTCGGCCACGTCGGACAGGTCGGCATGGCTGACGCCGTCGCCCTTGACCGCGTACATCAGGCTGTAGACGTCGCCGTACTCGTCGTTGACGATCGGCCCGACGACACCCTCGGGCATCTCCAGGCGCAGGTCGTTGAGCTTCTTGCGCGCCTGGTACCAGGCTTCACGCTGTGCCGCGCTCGACGTGCCGCCCTTGACGGTGAGCGTCATGCCGCCGAAGCCCTGGCGCGCGAACGTGACGACCTTCTCGAAGTGGTCGATCTGCTCGAACTTCTTCTCCATGCGATTGAGCACCTCGTCCTGCATCTGCTGGGCGGTGGCGCCCGGCCAGATGACGGTCGCGGTCATCGAGGGCACGGAGAAGTTCGGATCCTCGAGCTGGCCCAGCTTGGTGAAGCTCAAGACGCCGGCGATGGCGACGACGAGCAGCAGGAACAGGACGACGGCGCGATGCTTGAGCGCCCACTCGGTGAGATTGAAGCTGTTCATCGTGCGGCCTGCTGCGTGTTGTCGGCGTCGGCGAGCGCGGCGCCAGGCAGCGCCACCTTCAGGCCGGGTGCCATCTTCTGGACGCCGGCGGTCACGACCTGGTCGCCGGACTGCGGCCCCGACACCAGGACGTCGTCGTTGCGATAGCCATGGACCTTCACGGGCACGAGCTGCACGGTGCCCACGGATTCCTTGCCGGCGTGCCTGACCACCCACATCGCGGGCTGCCCGCTGCCTTGCGTGAGCGCGCTGGCGGGGAGGACGGCCACCGACGTATCCGACACCACGCGGTCGGCATCGAGCATGGCGGTCGCGCCCAGGGGCAAGGGGTGTCCGGCCACCGGCTTCAGCCGGGCCCGATAGGTGCGCGTCTGGGCCGCCGCCTCGGGCGACAGTTCGCGCAATGCCACCTCGAAGCGCTCGTCCGGCGCGCTCGCGAGCGTGGCCTTGAACTTCGCCTGCCTGAAGGTCGCCAGCCGATCCTCGGGCACGTCCACCACGATCTCGGCGGCGGTCGGGTCGGCGATCGCGACGACCGGCTGTCCTTCGGGAACCACCTGCCCCACCTCGAAGCGCACCGCCGTCACCACGCCGCTGCGCGAGGCGCGCAGCACCGTGTACTTCAGGCGATTGCCGGCCAGCTCGAGCTGGCGCGCCTGGGCTTGCTCGTTGGCCTGTGCGGTCTGCGCCCCGCTCGTGGCGCGCTCGTCGTCGGACGCGCTCACCGAGCCGTCGGCCTTCAGGTTGCCCAGGCGCTTGCGATCCGATTCGGCCTGGCGGGCCTGCGTGGCGGCGGATTGCCATTGCTGCCGTGCGGCCTCCTCGGCCAGGCGATAGTCGGCGTCGTCGAGCACGGCGATGATGTCGCCTTCGTGCACGACCTGGCCCACATCGACCTTGCGCTGGGCGACCTTGCCGCCCACGCGGAAGGCCTGTTCGACCTCGTAGCGGGATTGCACGGTGCCCGCGTAGCGGTTGGCCTCGCGCGCGGCGTCATAGCGAACTTCGGCAACGCGCACGGGGCGAGGCCCCTGGACGGGCGGCCTGTCGGGGCTGCAGGCGGAGAGCATCACGACGATCGGCAACGCGACGGCCGTGGCAAGACGGTTTTTCAAGGCAGTTCCTCTTGGATGACGGGATTCAGGAATGCGACGCCTGGCTGGCGCCGGCGGCAACGGGATGGGCGGTGGACGGTGCGGCCGGCTCGAACACTTGCCAGCCGCCCCCCAGGGCCTTGTAGAGCTGGACGCTGTCGAGAAGCAGCTGCGTGCTGCTGTCGTTGGCGCTCAGGCGCACGCCGAGGGCGGCGCGCTGCGCATCGAGCAACGCAAGCAGGTCGACCTGGCCGCGGTCGTAGAGCGACTGAGCGTGGTTCAGCGCCGCATCGGCGGACACCGCAGCCGACTGCAGAGATTGCGCGCGCTGGCGCTCGTCCGCCAGCGTGACCAGGCTGTTCTCCACGTCCTCCAGCGCGCGGACGATGCCGTCCTCGGCGCGCAGCAGGGCCTCGCGCTGCCCGCTCTCGGCCACCTCGTTGACCGCCCGCGTGCGCCCGGCGTTGAAGATCGGCATGGCGAGCAGTCCCGCGACGTTCATGAACCGGGTCGTTCCCAGGCCGATGCCGTTCGCGCCGACGTTCTGGCCGCCGAACGAGGCATCGAGGAACAGGCGCGGGAACCATTCGGCCTGGGCCTGCTTGCGCCGCGCGTTGGCGGCATCGAGCTGGGCCATCAGCGCCAGGACGTCGGGCCGGCGTTGCAGCAGCGTGGCCGGTTCGCCCGGCTTCGCGTCGGGCACCGTCGCCTGGCCCTGCCAGGGCATGATGGCGGCGGCATTGAACGCCTGGTCGCCGATCAGCACGGCGATGCGGTGGCGGGAGACCGCAGCCACCGTCTCCAGCGGCGGGATCTGCGCCCGCGCCGAATCGGCGGCGGCCTGCGCGCGCTCGACGTCGAACGGCGTCGCCAGGCCGGCGCGCCAGCGCGCCTGCACCAGCCGCAGCGTCTGGTCGTGCGCGGCGGCGATGCCGCGCAAGGTTTCGAGCTGGCGCGTCGCGCCCACCAGGGTGAAGTAGTTCGTGGCGACGTCGGACATCACGAGCAGCCGAACGCCGCGCACGCCGTCCTCGGCCGCCAGCCGGTCGGCCGCCGCCGCCTTCGCGCCGGCGCGCAGGCCGCCGCTGATGTCGAGCTCCCAGGACACGTCCAGCCCCGCGCTGGCGCCGCGCAGATTGGGCATGCCCTGGCGCACCGCGGAGCCGTAGCCACTGGTCTTGTCGCCCGCGCTGCCCACGGCGCTCACGCTGGGCGCGAGGAACGACCGGCTGATCGTCTCGCCGGCGCGCGCCGCGCGCAGCCGCTCGGCGGCGATGCGGACGTCGCGATTGCCGACCGCCGCCCGGCGAACGAGCTCGCCCAGCACGGGATCCTGGAAGGCCTCCCACCACTGGGCTTCCGGCTCGGCCTGGGTCGACGCGTCGGCGGCGAACTTCGCGGCCACCGGAACGGCGGGCTGCAGCACCGGTGTCGAGCAGCCTGCAACGACGAGCGCGACGGCCGCCGCGACGGCGGCGATGCCGATGGCGCTGGCGAGCCGGTCGGCGCAACGTGACGGCTTGGCGGCGCCGGCGGGCCGCAGCGAGAGGGTGGAGGTCAAGGGTGGCATGGGCGTGGGCTTGTTGGAATTCGCGGTGCCGCCAGCGTAGGCGTGCGGTGTTCGGAAGTCGTCAGCGAAACGTCGCGGTTCGGTCGACATGCGGCGGCTCAGGCGTCGCCATCCGGTGCCGCCTGCTCGCCGGCGGCGACCTCGAGGTCGCTGGCGATGAAGACGACCAGGTCGTGCACGGACGCGAACTCGCGCTGCAGCCCGGTGACGAGGTTCTCGATGCGTCCGGCGAACTCGTCGCGTCTCGCATCGGAGCGCATCTTCAGCACGTAGGCGCGCCGGTTGGGGTATCTGGATTCGGGGTTGAGGACCATTGCGGTGCACGATCGAAGTGGCATGCCGCTACGGTAGGTCCGCCCCTGCCGGAAGTCGTCAGCGAACCGTCGCGATTGCGTCGCGAGGACGGTGCACACCGGATCGAGACGCTTCGCTGACGACTCGAAGGCACGCCGCTCCTAGCATCCGGTCAGCTGCCTGCCCTCTTCGCATGCGGCGTCCTCGATGCACCATGCGACTTCTCACCTGAACTCCAAAGGCGGCGCCGGCAGGCTGTTGGCCGTCGTCGTGCTCGTGCTGTCCGCGTGGATCGTGCACGGCTTCCTCGATGCCATGGCGGCCGCCTGCGTGATCGCCGTCGCGACCTGGCCGTTCTACGCCAGGTTCCGCAGGCAGGCGCCTTCCTGGGTGGGACGCGGGCTGGCGGCCATGATGTTCACCATCGCCATCGCGGTCTTCGTCCTCGCCCCGCTGGTGTTCGCGTGCGCGGCGCTCGTCGACGAGATCCGCTCGCTGCTGATCGGGTTCGCGGGGGCGGGGGGCCGGGGCGGCGCCGCGCCGGCCTGGCTGTCCGCCCTCGCCTCGATGCCCGCCGGAGGGCTGGTGCATGCGGATGCGTCGCGTCCGGACGGCCTGGCCCTCCTCGCGCGGCATGCCGACCCTGCAGCGATGCTCGGCTGGGCGCAATCGCTCGCCGGCTTCGCGTTGCAGCAGGCCCTGTCGATCGGCTTCGCGGTCCTGTTGCTGTTCTTCTTCTATTGCCAGGGCGACCTGCTCGCCAGGGAGCTGGCCGGCGTCCTGCTGCGCTCGGTCGGCCCCGGGGCACCGCGCTATCTCGAGGTCGCCACCCAGGCCGTGCGTACCAGCATCAACAGCATGCTCGTCGTCGGCCTGTTCGACGCGGCGGTGACGGCGGTGGCCTACTCGGTGGCGGGCGCGCCGCGCGCGCTCGTCTGGGCCGCCATCACCGGATCGGTGGCGGCCGTGCCGTTCCTGGGTTATGCCGCGGTGGGCGCCATGGCGCTGATGCTCGCCATGAAGGGCTTGCAGACGCAGGCCATGATGTCGCTCTTGTTCGGCGCGGGCGTGCTGCTGTGCGGCGACAAGGTCGTGCGGCCGATGGCGGCGCGCGGGCGCATGCGCCTGCCCTTCGTCTGGGTGCTCATGGCCTGCATCGGCGGCTTCAGCGTCTTCGGCCTGTCGGGGCTGGTCACCGGACCGGCCCTTCTGGCCGTCGCGCGGGAGATGCTCGAGCAGTGGATGCGCGGGCGAGCGTGAGCGGTCAGTCCGAGGCGCGATCGCGCAGCAGCGTGCGGGCGCGCAGCACCGGAGGGGTCTGCGACGCCTCGGGAAGGCGGTCGACGAGCGACTGCAGCGACCTCCACTCCTGCGGCGTGGGCGCGGCGTGTTCGCAGACCTCCACGAGCGCCATCAGCTCGAGCCAGGGTGCGTCCTGTGCCCGCGCTTCGTCGACCGCCTGCCGCGCCGCTTCGGCCCCCTCGTCGAGCTGCCCGCGGCCGCGCTCGATGGCCGCCCGAGTGAGCAACAGGTGCGGCAGGTAGACGCGCTCCGTCAGCGCGCCGGCCACCTCCAGTGCCTCGCGCAGCTGGCGGTCTGCGGCCTCCAGGTCGCCGGCCAGAAGCAGCGCCTGCGCGGCATATCCCAGCACTTCGCTCGCTCCGACCCGCATGCCCAGCCGCGTGTTCTCCTCATACGCGCCGCGGATCGCGACATGGCCCTCCCGCGGCGCCCCCAGGTGCGACTCGGCCCAGCCGCGGAACCATCGGCAGCCGGTGCGGCCTTGCCCGAGCGAGAACTCGTCGACGAGGCCTTCCATGTCCTCGGCGAGCGCGGCGACCCGCGCGGCGTTGCCTAGGCGAACCTCGTACAGCGCTTCGTGCCACAGCGCGACCAGCCGGGTCATCGGCTGGCGCAGTTCCAGCGCACGCCCCTGCGACCGTCCAAGCAGCGCCCGCCCCTGCTCGATCTCGCCGCTGCGGACGCACTCGATGGCGAGCATGCCCAGGAGCGTGACTTGCGGGTCGGCGGCGAAGACGTCGCTGGCGGCCAGGCCAAGGGGAGCCGCGATCGCGAGGCCGCGCTCGATCCATTCGCGCGCGGCGCGCGACTGGCCCCGGAGGTGATGCGTCTGGCTGTGCACGAAGCACGCCGCCAGCGACAGCATCGGATCGCCCGATTCGGCGGCCAATGCCTGCGCCCGCGCGGCGATCTCGAGCGCACGCTCATACTCGCCGCGCAGGCCGAGCAGGTAGCCGAAACCATGGAGCAGGCGGCCCTGCATGCGGTGGCCGGGGACGCGAGGTAACAAGGCATAGGCGCGATCGAACGCCTCCTTCGCTTCGTCGCCCACCCCGGCCGCGTGGAATGCCGCGACCCCGTGCAGCATCGCCAGCGTGATCTCGAGCGTGTCGCGCTCCAGGCCTTGCGGCGCCTGGCCGAGCAACGCGAACGCACGCTCCGTGAAGCCCATGCACGTCACGGGACTGAAGTGCCGCAGCGCGGCCTCGGCCGCCTCGGCGTAGTGACGCAGCGCGGTCAGCGGCTGGCGGCCGCGGTCGAAGTGCATCGCCAGCTCCGAGGCTGCCACCGCGAGGCCGTCCCCGCGTTCGCCCTCGAGGGCAGCGCCCACGTCCCGGTGGAGCTGCGTGCGCGTCGCCGCCGGCGTGCGGTCATACAGCACCTGGCGGAACAGCGCGTGCCGGAACGAGTAGCCGGGCTCCGGCACCAGGTCGCCTGCCGGGCGCGGCGCCGCCAGCCACACATGCTCGCGCAGCAGCTGGTCGCAGGCCATGGCGACCGACGCGGCATCGCGCCCGAGCGCCCGTGCCATGGTGTCGACGCGGAATCCCACGCCACAGACGGCCGCGGCCGCCAGCAGCGTTCGCTGGTCGTCGCCAAGCCGGGAAATGTAGTGATCGATGATGGCCGCGAGGTTCTCGGGGACGGCGGCCTCCGCGAGCCAGGCCGCGCCCGCGCCCGCGTCGCCGCCGCGATCGAGGACTTCGGAGACCACCGACGACACGAACAGCGGTACCCCGTCGGTGCGTTCGTGCAGGGCGCGCACGAAGCCCTCGTTGCCCGCCAGTTCGGGCAGCTGACGGGCCACGTAGCTGGCGACCTCCGCCTCGGAGAACGCATCGAGCACCAGTTCCTCGCAGAGGCGGTGCATGCGCAGTTCACGCCTCAGCGGATTGAGCGGATGCTCCTGCGCGACCACCTCGGCCACCCGGAAGGTCGCCAGCCACATGAGGCGCGAGGCGCCGCGGCGCCGCGCCACGTGGTCGATCAGCTGGATGGTGGCGCGGTCGCTCCAGTGCAGGTCCTCGGTCACCAGCAGCAGGGGGCGCTGCGCCGTGTATCGATCGAGCAGCTCGCCCATTTCCCGCAGCATGCGCTCGGGGCCGACGCCGGCGAGCTCGCGCCGCAAGGCTTCGCGCTCCGGAGCGGAGCTCAGCCAGGGCAGCTGCAGCAGCCAGGTGGGCGCGACCGTTCGCAGCAGTTCGGGCAATCCGGCGTCGTGGCGGCACAGGTCGGAAAGCGCCTCCAGCACCGGCAGGTACGGTTCGCCCGCACCGTAGTGCTCCACGCACTGGCCTCGGGCACGCGCGACTTGCGGCAGGCCCGCGAGGAAATGCTCGATGACGCAGGTCTTGCCGATGCCCGGCTCCCCGGCGATCCAGAACAGCGCGCGCTGGCCGCCGCAGGCCCGTTGCCAGGCACGGCCCAGTCGGCTCATGGCGTCGCCGCGCCCCACGAGCGACGGCGCCGCCGGGAAGGCCATGGCCTCGGGCAAGGCCAGTTCACTCGACGCCGGCTGTCCCGCCGACGGCTTCGCGGGTGCCGCGATGAAGCGGTAGCCCTTGCGCGAGACGGTCTCGATGAACCGCGGCTCGCGCGGGTTGTCGCCCAGCGCCAGGCGAAGATCGCTGACGGCGGTCTTGAGCACCGATTCGCTGACGAATTGATGGCCCCAGACCGTGTCGAGCAACACTTCCTTCGTCAACAAGGCGCCAGGCTGGCGGGCCAGCGTGCAAAGCACGTTGAACGGTGTCGGTGCGAGCGCGACCGCCTTGCCGTTTCGCAGCAGCCTGGCGTTGGCTTCGTCGAGTTCGAACTCGTCGAAGCGCAGGCGCGCGAAATTCGGAGTGGGCGTCGAGACAGGCACGCGGAAGGCCTTGCGAGGGAACAGCCTGGATTATCGCTTCCTGGCTGTTCTCCGCGCACGCCGGCCTCCCATCCGCGCCCGGGATCGGCTGGAATCAGAGGTGCAGTTCGCCGAACCGGTAGGACAACGTCAGCATCGTGTTGTCGTTGTTGAGGCGGTCGCCATGCTCCCTGGCGTGCGTGTTGGTGTATTCGACGCCGACCGCGAGGTTGCGCATGAACTCGTACTGGACGCCCGTGCCGTAGTGCAGCGCCGTCTTGCCGAACCCGTCGGCGCCCTCGATGCCCTTGACGTGCGCCGCGCCGAGCTTGCCGTAGACGAACCACTTCGGGTCGATCTGGTAGCCGCCGACGAAGTCGGAACCGTAGACGTTGCTGCCGTACTTGGTCCGGCCGCCGGCGGCCGTGTCGTGGGTCTCGCGACCGTTGTAGTCGAAGAAGCCGTCGAAGCCGAGCAGCACGTCGTGCCCGACATTCCAGAGATAGCCGACTTCGACACCGGCGCTGCCAACGTCCTTCTTGTCGGCCTGGTAGCTGCCGGTGGCCTTGGTGTGGGACAGTCCGCCATCGAGCTGGACATAGGCGCCGGCGAAGTCGGCGGCGCTCGCGGCGTTCATGGCGAGGGCGGCAGCGGCGGAAAGGGCGCCAAGGGTGATGATCTTCATGAGTGACTCCTGGTGTTCGAAGTGCCGGATCGACATCGAAGCGGCATGAACCCAGTGTCGCGACGCCAATCGAGGCGTGCCGTCTCGAGGCCGTCTCATCGGCGCCCTGACCGCGCCGGCCTTCGATCCGGGCCGCGGACCGCGATTCGCGACGCGTCAAGCGGCCTGGGCACGCAGGGCGGCGAGCACGGGGCTCGGATCCGTCGCGTCGCTCGTCGCCAGCATCGCGGCGAGCCGCGCCGGTTCGTCGACAGGCCAGCCATGCGCCACGGCGCATCCGCGGGCCTGCATCTCGAAGAATGTCGCGCCCTGGGCGCGCGCGACCTCGACCGCCTTGCAGCCTGCAGAGCGAGCGCCCGCACCGTCCCCTCGGGCCAGCAGCGATCGTGCGAGCTGCCGCCACAGTGCCGACTCCAGCAGGCGCATGCCGGCGCTTTCGGCCAGCGCAAGCCCTTCGCGCGCCGAGGCTTCTGAAAGGTCCGGCCTTCCCGCGGCCAGGCAAGCTTCGGCGTGGTGCAAGTAGAAGCCGTCCAGCGTGACGAGCAGCCCGCAGCGGGCCGCGCTGTCGGCCGCGCGCGTCATCAGCGTGAGGCCTTCCTCGAATCGGCCTTGCGCCACGAGGGCTCGTCCGAGCAACCAGTCGAAACCCGAAGAGGCCGTCGAGAGCGCGTGCGTCTCGATCACGGCGTGCAGCCGCCGCACCAGCGTCTCGACCGCCGCGAACTCGCCTGCCAGCGCGCGCACGGCGGCCGCCAGGTACAGCGCGGAGACTTCGCTCAGCGGATGTCGCAGCGCGACGGCCAGGTCGATCGCGTGTTGCGCCTGCTCCCGCGCGGCGGCGAAGTCGCCCGCGATCCAGCTCAAGAGGGCCAGCGTTGCACCGCCATCGACGGCGGGCTCCTGCACGAACGGGCCCATCGGTGTCTCGAACCGGTGACCGCCCTGCTTCGCGCTCACCGGCGCCAGTTCGGCACGGGCGCCGGCCAGGTCACCCTGCATCGCCAGCGTCATGCCCCTGGCGCATCGACCGATGGCCGCTGCCAGGCAGTCGCCCGAGTCCTGCGCCTGCCGGTGGATGTCCTCCGCGATGCGCCGCGCCGTGCCGAACTGTCCACGCGAGAAGCAGACCCACCAGCGCCCATGGACGGCGCGCAGCCGAGCCGGGCCGGCGATGTCGTCGAGCGCGCTCGTTCGCGCGAAGGCGTCGGCCACTTCCGGGGTGGAGACGACATGCATGCGAGTCAAGGCGACGGCTTCCAGCACGCGCAACACCTGCTCGCAAGCGCGATCCGGCGCGCTCGCCAGCAGCGCCAGGCCGCGGCGGGCCGCCCGGACCGCTTCTTGCGGTGCCCCGCGTGCGATCGCGAGTTCGGCGACATCGACGAGACGCGCTGCCGCCGCGACCGGCTCGCGTCCCCGCTCGAGATGCAGCGCGATCTGTGCCGACAGCTCGGATCTGGCCCCTTCATGATGCCGATCCAGGGCGGCCGCCCAGGCCTTGTTCCACGGGATCGATCGAGACAGGGGAAGGCCTTGCAGGATGGCCTGCCGATACAGGGAATGGCGGAAGACGTAGCGCATGTCGATCCGGCCGTCGCGCCGTGCATGGACGTCGCCTGCGCGCAGCCACGACACCCGGCCGGCGAGAATCTCCAATTCCCCGGCGACCTCCGTCGGGTCTCGCCCGAGCACGTCGGCCAGGCACAGGCTCGAGAACTCCGCACCACCGACACTGGCTGCGCCGAGCATCCGCTGCTCGCCAGGCGCCAGCCGCGCCACATGCTGCTCGATCGTCTGGACGATGCTCCCCGGCACAGCCAGGGCGCACGACGACCACGGGGCGGAACCCTGTTCGAGGGACGGCATCGCGCCCGAGGCCATCCAGTCGTCGATCACGTGCATGGCGAAGAGCGGCAGCCCGGAGGTCAGGTCGTGCAGGGCCTGGGTGAACTCGTCGGGCGGGCTGGCGTGGAGCTGGCTTTCCAGCCATTCGCCCAGATCCCGCTGGGTCAAGGGCTCCAGCACCATTTCCTGGCAAAGGCGCCGCATCTTGAGCTCGTGTCGCAGCGACGCGAGCGGATGCTGCTGGATGATGAGCTCGGTGGGACGAAACGTGCCGATGATCAGGAGCGGGGACGACGACCGCCGCTGCGCGATGAAAGCCAGGGCCTGCACCGTCGCGTGGTCGCTCCAGTGCAGGTCCTCGAACACGACGACCATCGGCGCCGCATCTCCCGAGCGATCCAGCAGTTCGCCCAATTCGCGCAACATGCGGTCCTGCGTGGCGGGACCGGCTTCCTGGCGCAGGGCGCGCCGGTCTTCCGCCTTCATCAGCCACGGCATCTGAAGCAGCCACGCGGGAGCGACCAACGGCAGGCGCTCCCGCAGGGCGGCGCCGATGGGTGTCCGGCACAGCGCGTTCAGCGCCTCGAGGAGCGGCATGTAGGGTTCAGCGGGCCCGTAGTGTTCGACACATTGGCTCCGGGCCACCGCCGTGCCGTCCGGCAGTCCAGCCAGGAAGTCGTCCACGACGGCCGTCTTGCCGATGCCCGCCTCGCCGCAGACGAACACGAGCTGGCGTGAGCCACCGAGAGACCGCTGCCACGCCTCGCGCAGGAGGCGCGCCTGGGGCTCGCGGCCGACGAGCGCGGGTGCCTCCTTGCGGACGGGCATCGCCGGGGCGGTGGCGAACGGCAGCGCATGGGCAGGCGGCGGCAGGTCGCCGAGCAGCGTGACCTCGGCCACGAAGCGATACCCGCGGCGAGTCGCCGTTTCGACGTAGCGCGGATTCCGCGGGTCGTCACCGAGCGCCTGCCGCAAGTGGCTGACCACGGTCCGGACGACCGATTCGCTGACATGCCGATGACCCCAGACGCGATCCAGCAGCATCTCGTCGGGCACCAGCTGGTTGGGCCGGCGCACGAGCTCGCACAGCACGGCAAGGGCTCTCGGCGAGAGCTCGATGCGCATCCCGTCACGGGTCAGGCGGCCCTCGCGTTCGTCGATCTGGAAAAGGCCGAAGCGGGCACGAAGGGGAGCGGATTCAGTCATGGCGGAGAACTCTATGGCCCGCCGCTCGAGGCAGGCCGGTTCAAGACCGAATCGCGACCGAACCCAGACGCCACGTCGCGCAACGGCCACGCACACTTCGCTCATGCTGGATCCGCTGACCACCTACCCCGCCACCGGCGCCTACGTCGTGCAACTCCACCGCGAGGCCAAGCCCGAGAAGGGCCTGTGGATCGGACGTGTCGAACATGTCACCACAGGGGCACATCACGAGTTCACGAGTGGCGAATCGCTGATCGCCTGGTTGCTGACCCAGGCAAGCAACGTGCAGCCAGGCGCGGACGGTGCGCGATGAACCGCATCGGGCTACTCGTGAATGGGTTGAACGGCCAGACGCACCAGCCGACCCGCTTCCTGTCGCGCCGCCACCAGGCGACGCGTCCGCAGGCAGCGCACATCGCGACCGAATGGCGACCTTTCGCCGACGACTTCGCGCCGACCACCGCCTCAGCCTGACGGTGCTCCCCGGCCGGTCTCCTCACTCCTCATCCACCCCCGCCTCGAACATCCGGAGAGGCATTCGACACCCGAAACCATCATGACGACCTATCCCAAGCTGGCGCTGGCCGCAGCAATCATCACCGTCACGAGCATCGGCGCCTTTGCCGATACCGGCCGCCCGAGCGACTACGTCGCCTGCGTTCCGCCCATCCCGGTCGTCCGGCATGCGGACGATGCCTTCGCCAGGTACCAGGCCGTCCTCGATGGACCCAGCCGCTCCGCGTCCACCTCGCGCGCCGATGCCGATGACCAGGCCGCCGTCGACTCGTACGCGAGATATCTGATGGTCGTCGATGGAACGGGCCGCGATGCCGCGATCGATCGGGCACGCCTTCGCCGACAGTCGATGACGCAGATCGAGGAGCGCCGACTGGCACGCGCCAACGGACGTCGATGATCGATCGGATCCGGCGGTTCAATCCCTTGAAGCTCCGAATGGAGCGCACTCACTTCATCACCAACCCGAGAACCGACATGAAATTCAAGTTCGCCACGACGCTGCTGGCGCTGCCGGCCCTGGCAGCACTCCTGACCGCCCCCGGCGCGCAGGCACAGATCGCCGGCACGACGACCGTGGGCGTCGAGATCACCCACGTGGAAGTCGTGACCGCAGGCTGGAGCGCCAAACGGCAGATCCTGGGCAAGACGGTCTACAACCAGGACGGCGAGCAGGTCGGCAAGATCGACGATCTCATCGTGGGCCCTGGCAGTACCGTGTCCACGGTCATCATCGGCGCCGGCGGCTTCGTCGGCCTCCACCGTCACCAGGTCGCCATTCCGGTTGCGCAGCTCGCGCAGCGCGAGGGCCAATTCTTGTTGCCCGGCGCCACCAAGTCCGTCATCAAGGCCTTGCCGCCGTTCGAGTACGCCAAACCGTCGCCGAGCCGCGCCGACAAGGTCGAAAAGGCCGCGGCCTCGATCAAAGGCGGGGACGGCGGACAGTAGTCCCCGCGATCGACCGCACGGCAGCAGCCGACCGCGGCGACCAGGTCGATCTGGCAGCGGCGCCGTTGGCTGGGTGACTGCGCTCTGCGGATCGGCAGAATGGACTGCTCGACGGTTCTGTCGGCTTTCGGGACGGTGTCATGTGTCGGCCGGCGGCTCTGCACATGGCAGCTTTGATCCGCCAAGCCGTCGGCTGCTCTGAGCATTTTGACTTCGGCAATCGCTGCATAGCGGAGATTGGCCGGACCGACACGACTGGCAGAGAACGACCCGTTGCTGTCGTTCACCTACCACTTGTCAGCCCACAGGATGTCGTACTTCGCTTGCGACCTCTGGCTGTCAAATTCGAAGCGGCACACACTCCGCGCGAACTGCCACGTGTTCTTACCAAACATATCGCGGAAGGCCTTTAGCTTCGCGGCAGCAAGCTTCTTCGGGAACACCCAATTTTGGGCCGTTTGCGCTTTGTCCGAGTGCCAAGCTCCCTGGAGCCGTCGGCGCGCTTCTGTGAATGCCAGACTCCAGGACAGTCGTCGTGCGATGAACTCCGGCGATTCGCCCCGGCTCGAGTCGAACGCGAAGAATGGAACCTGGTGCGCTGCGACGATGCGGCACACGTCCTCGCGCAGCCTAAACGGCACGCCAGCGCGCCATAGCAGTGCGCGCACGTCGACGGCGCCGCGGCGCGAGTGGCCAGGTTGCCCGATCTCGCCGGTCACCGGATCGACGACCGTGGTCTCGGGCTTGCAGAGATCGTGCAGCAGCGACGCGAGGAACAGCGCCTCGCGCCGATGCCTCGACGCCGTCTGGAAGCAGCGCGTGACGTCGCGGCGTACTCAGGAACACGCCGTCGAGGCGGTCGTAGACGTCGAACTCGCAGAACCAGTGGGCAGCCGGTCGTAGCTGAAGGCGTCCGCGGCTCGCTCCCGAGCGCGTGCGTGAACTCGAGCATCGGGAGCGGCAGGATAGACCGGCCGACCGGGATAGCGATGCTCGAGCTAGCCGATGATGTCGCTGGAGTTAACAACGACCGCGTCACCGTCAACTAGGGTTGGAACCTCGACCCGTCCGTTCATGGCATTCAAATCCTCGTGGCAGGACTTCAGAAGCCCGTCGGTGACTTGGAATTCCAGTCCTTTGAACTCCAGAACCATCCTCACCTT
>Ga0105240_10001309_pt1 | contig 42943 bp, 43 predicted proteins | sample KBSC54metaG_FD_80426 | JGI IMG/M metagenome (GOLD analysis project Ga0105240, IMG submission 80426) | Corn rhizosphere microbial communities from Kellogg Biological Station, Michigan, USA - KBS C5-4 metaG | ecosystem: Host-associated > Plants > Roots > Rhizosphere > Soil | place: Michigan, USA... | reverse complement strand
GGTCATGACCCCAGCGTAAGGACCAGGCACCGCCTTTGGCGAGCTAAAGGTGACGAGACGGACACGAGTGTTGCGAGGCGGTCCCGGACGTTGTGGGTCGGTTCCTGGCGACGTCCACAATTTTGGGCCGGCGCGCCTGCTGCACTGTTCCGGGTTCCCGTGGCATTGAGAGCGGTGCTGTCGACTGCATTTTCGTTCGACGTTTCAGCGGATGGTAGCTGCTTCCTGCTTCCGGTTGTGCGGGAGCCGATGACGTCGCATGTTGTCGTGATGCAGGGTTGGGAGTCGTTCCTAAAGCGGAAGTGACCAGCGTTTCGACTAACGAATTGCCGCTTTGATCATGCTGACCCGTTCCACCAGACTTCCTGGCTCGACTGAGACCAGTTCGAAGCCGAAATCGCGGTAAGTCTCTTCGTGAATTTTCTCGAAGCGCACCGTTTCCTCAAAGCTGATTCGCCGCGCTTCGGTAGGCGTGATGAAGCCAAGATTGCGAATGAAGAAGACTCGGTGTTGGTAGATTGCTTCTTTCTTGACGCGCTCCAGTTCGCCGGCAAGAACGGCCGTGCGAGGGTGCCCGAGGTAGACTGCCAAAGCCGCGGTACACACAGCGCAACGGTCGTGAAACTGAACCTCATCGGGTTGAAAGGACGCTCGAATCTGACGGTCCCTTTGCAGATTAGCTATTGCATCAATGAATGAGGGGTGCATCCAGGGTTGAATCGTTCCCTGGGCTTGCGCGGCGGCGATGACGTCAGTAGCTGCCTCTTCGACTACGCTGAACCCGTCGAGCTCTAACTGACGGATGATCGCTGTCTTGCCCGCGCCCGGCGCGCCGGTGATGATGAACCTTCTCATGTGGTTTTCACAATAAATGCGTTGGGGTTTTCTCCGGAAAATCTCTCGAAATCGTGGAGCAGGTGCATTTGGTCATCGTAGCCGAACTAGTGCGCTACCTCGGTCCACGATTTGGCACGTGACCGTGCCTTGCTGTCCATTCCAGTGAGATACTCAGTAGCTTGTAGGAGTCGCGCGATGACCGCAGCAGATTTTCGGAGGATTGCGCTGAGCCTGGAAGGCGTGGAAGAGGTCTCCCACGCCGGGTTGCCTGCGTTTCGTGTGGGTGGGAGGAGATTTGCTTCGCTGGCCTCCCAAGCGGAGGGCTACGGAAACCTGACGCTTACACTTGAACATCAGGCGGTGTTCGTGGAGGAAGCGCCAGAGATTTTCCTACCCATTCCGGGTGGGTTTGGAAGGATGGGACATACGCATATTCGCCTGGCTGCCGCGAATGAGGACATACTAACCGGCGCACTAGGGACGGCATGGAAACTGCGAACCGAGAAGAACGCAAAGAAAACACCTGGCAGGCGCGGGTTGAGCGCGCGGGGCGAAGCCGTAAATAAAAAAAGCAGCAGGCGCTGACCTGCAAGCGGTCCTGGTCGCTCTCCTTATGATCAAGAAGGTTCGTGGCTCGTAAACGTGTGTGGAGCGAGCGAGGGAGCCACCCCTGACAGCCGGAATCCGGGCGTCATCTGGGTGAGGCAATTGTTTCGGAAAGAGACGGGCTGGAAAACGCAACGGCTCTGCTTCGGTAGTTTTTATTGAGAAGGGAAGTCTCGCAAATACTGCCGGATCTGGTCGCGGACGCGGCGAAAGAGTGCGAGCCGTTCCTCCTCGGAAGCTTGCAGCGCCGCGGGATCTTCGAAATTGTGATGGATGGTGACAGTCTGGCCGGGGAAAATCGGGCAGCTCTCTTTGGCGTTGTCGCAGACAGTCAGGACGTAATCGAATGGTTGGCCGGTGAATTCATCCACACTCTTGGAACGGTGTCCTGAAATGTCGATGCCCAGTTCGCGCATGGCGGCGATGGCCTCGGGGCGGACGCGGCTCGGCTTGGTACCCGCGCTGAAGACCTCGAAGCGGCCTCCGGCGTCGTGACGCAACAGGCCTTCGGCCATCTGGCTTCGGGCTGAATTTCCAGTACAAAGAATCAGGATTCGTTTTTTATCTGGCACGGGTGGTTTCCTTTTGAGAGTGGGCTACGACGACGTTGCCGGCATCGTTGGAAAGTGAAGGGACCAGCCATCGGAATAGCAGCGTTGCAGCCATCGCCCCGGCGAGTTGCGCCGTGATGAACCCGGGAGTATCGGCTGGACGGATGCCGGCGAATGTATCGGACGCGGCTCGGGCCAGTGTGACGGCGGGATTGGCAAACGATGTCGAGGAAGTGAACCAGTACGCTCCGGTGATGTACGCGCCAACGGCAAACGGTACTGCTGAAGAGCGGAGGCGGGCGCAACCCCAGATGCTGGCGAGAAGCCCGAACGTCGCGACGAATTCGCTGAAGAGCTGGGCGCCGCCGGCTGTGGTGTGACGCGAAGCGAAAAATAACGGCTCGCCGAACATCAGGTGAGCGGCCGCAACGCCGGCGAAGGCGCCGGAGATTTGAGCGGCGATGTAAACCGGCACTTCGCGCCAGTTTAAGCCGCTCTGCGAAGCGTCGGCCAGCGTGACAGCGGGATTGAAGTGCGCTCCGGAAATCGGCCCGAACGTGAGAATCAGCGCAACCAGCATGGCTCCGGTGGCAAGCGTATTGGCGAGGAGCGCGATCGCGATGTTGCCTCCGGCCAACGGCTCGCCCATGATGCCGGAACCAACGATGGCGGCGAGCAGGAAGGCTGTCCCGAGTGCCTCAGCTACAGCACGCCGGGCCACAGCACTCCTTGACGGCGGGCTTCACGGCTCGGATAAACGCGCTCATGAATTTGTTTTCCACCTGCGGCGCGATGGCGTCCACGTCGATGCCTTCGCCGGTCAGGAATTGGCGCGCATCTTCGACGCTGTACACGCGGGTTGGCTCGATGTCGATGTCATCGAAACCGGCCCTGGCAAGCTTGCTGATATATTCCGAATCCTTCAACGCCCCGGCGATGCACCCGACCCACATTTCCATGCTGCGGCGCACCTGGTCCGGCACGTTGCCTCGGACAACGACGTCGGAGACGGCGAAGCGGCCACCGGGCTTGAGGACGCGGAACGCCTCGCGCAAAACCTTGTCCTTGTCGGCGGAGAGGTTAATTACGCAGTTGGAAATGACGACATCGACCGAGTTGTCCGGCAGGGGGATGCTTTCGATTTCGCCCTTGAGAAACTCGACGTTTTCTACGCCGGATTTGCGCTGGTTTTCGCGGGCGAGGGCGAGCATTTCATCGGTCATGTCGAGGCCGTACGCTTTTCCGGTGGGTCCGACGCGCCTGGCTGACAGAAGCACGTCGATGCCGCCTCCGGAGCCGAGATCGAGGACGGTTTCACCGGCGTTGAGTTTTGCGAGAGCCGTTGGATTGCCGCAACCGAGCGAAGCGAGGAAAGCCTCTTCGGGGATTTGGCCGGTCTGGCTGGCATCGTACAGATTGGAAGTGATCGGATCGACGCTGCACCCGTCGAGGGTGGCGCTCGCTCCGCAACAGGAACTGCCGCCAGTGGTGACGCGTAAAGCGGCCTGTCCGTATTTCTCTTTGACGAGCTCTTTGATTTCCATGGTTCTCCTTATTGGTGTTCGTTCATAAATTCGACGATGTGTTTGGAAGCTGATCCCGGGTTCTTCGAGGTCCCACCGTTGCCGCTGGCCGAACCGGCTTCAACGGGTTCGGGATCAAGCGGAGAGGGATTGCCTCCGGCACTGATGGCTTCGAAGTGATCTCCCGCCAGGCCGCGGAGGAATCCTTCGGCCATTCGCGTCCGGCATGAATTCCCGAATAGAGAAACAGCACTCTGGATTTGATCATTGACGCCGCCTCCTATTTGCAAAGGGTGACAATGGCTTCGGGTTTGATGGCCTTGTTGCGGGTGCAGCATTCTGCGTAGAGGAAGCCGAGTAGCTCCTCGAGCGCCTCGGTGTTGGCGGTGTACCAGAGAAACGTGCTCTCGCGGCGCACGTTGACCAGCTCTTCGTTTTTGAGCTTTTCGAGATGATGCGAGAGAGTTGAATTCGGAATGCCCAGCTCGCTTTGGATTTCGCCGACCACGAGGCCGTCCGGGTGAGCGGAGAGGAGGAGTTGCATGATGCGGAGGCGCGGCTCCGTTCCCATGGCGGTGAACATGTCGGCGTACTTGGCGATTTGTTCAGCGGTCTTTTTGGATTTGGCAGCGGGCATAATTCGACAATAGCAGAAATATAGAAATTGTCAAGTGGCAAGGAATGACCGTCGATTGCGGACTCTGGGGATTCCTTCGCCAATTCCGCCCAAGGGGGGCACCACGGTCGTCGCGATAGTCGTCAGCAAAACCGGATTCCTTGGGTCTGAGATGTCGAACGTACTCACGCTTGTTGGTCCTGCTACCGATCCTTGCGTGAAGTCAATCGGATTGCGCCAGCCCTTCCCGTTGGCGCCCGTTGAGGTTCAGAATTTTTGATAATAAATGTATGGCCAGAGCCGACCAAGCCGATCTTTCGCGGATTACAGTTGTGCCGGGTCAACGATCAGGGCAGCCCTGTATCCGGGGATTTCGCGTCACGGTGTGGGACGTTCTGGATATGCTAGCTTCCGGCATGACCGAGGATGAGATCCTGCGCGACTAGCCGTACCTGGAGAAGGCGGATTTTCCCGTGGTCTACGCTTACGCTTCGCAGGCTGGCCGGGAGCGCATGAAGCGTTGAACCTTCTGTTCGACGCGAATCTCTCGCCTAAGCTCGTTGGCCGTCTTGCAGAGCTCTTTCCTCATTCTGTGCACGTGTTCGACACTGGCCTGGCGCGGCACACCTCCGACGAAACTATCTGGGAGTATGCGAGGGCCACCGGATTTACCATTGGTACGGCTGATTGCGATTTTCTCAACCTCGCCGGTTCGGGGGCGCGCCGCCAAAGGTGATCCACCGTGAGCATTGCAACTACCGAACAGCGCAAGTTGAAGAGTTTATGCGGCGACACGCCATTTGGATAGCGGAATTGGAAGAGTCCTGGCGATCAACGCTGGGGATCCGAAGCGGATCCACAACATCGCAACGGTCAACTCTTCGCTGCTCGGTGGATCCCCGCGGCTATAGCTTAACTAAAGTTGCCGCTCGTTCGGCCTAGGGCTGGCTTACAAGTGCCGGAACCAGAGTGGCTGCCTGGGGGCTTCCCAGGCCCGTGACATAGTCGTAGCCGGTTGCGGCATTGCACAGAGTGCCGCAGGTTCCGTTGGTCCCTGCTGTGATGTCGTGGAAGTTGGCCCCGTATGTAATCACCTGCGCGGTTGCGTAAACTTCAAGGTTCGTGTTCGACAGAGGCAATTTCCCATTCCCGGCCCGTAGAGAGTTCGAAATGGCAAAGAGGGCGGCCCACTGCGGAGATCCCGCGCTTGTGCCACCAACCTGAAACCATCCGGTTTGGCCCTGATATGAGACTGTGTCGTATACCGGAAAGCCGGTGTTCGGATCGGCATCATAGGCCACGTCCGGTACGCCGCGTTTTCCATTTGGGTTGTTCGGAATGGGATAGCCGCTCTGATAGCCGGGCTCGGTTTCATACGCGCTCTGGCCGCCGCCGCTTCCGCTCCACGCGGTTTCACCGCCGTAAGATCCGTTCGAGTCCAGAATTTGTAACGTGGTACCGCCCACGGCGACAACATTGGGCGAGGCGGCCGGGTATTCGACGCCGTTCCCACTATCTCCCGATGAGGCGACAAACGTTACGTGTGCAGCGGCGAAGTGATAATCGCTGCTCATTTCGCTAGAGAAATCGGTGCCGCCAAAACTCATAGAGACTACGCTAGCGCCGTTTTTAACGGCGACATCCACGGCCTGCAGGAGGTCGCTAAACTTGCTCGACGCTGCCTCGACGAGCAAGATTTTCGCCTGTGGAGCGATGGAGTGGGCCCATTCGACATCCAACGAGATTTCTAGAGACCAGCCGGCATCCGCCCGGGGCTTCCGCCCTGAGCCATAGATTTTGTGAAAACAGCCGTTAACGGTTGTGCAGGCCGGGAGACCGAAAGTGGAATTGAATACAGCGAGATCAGACTCGGCATTCGGGTCATCAAACGCGTCCACGATCGCTATGGTTTGTCCGGCGCCAAGATTCGCTAGCTGATCGAAGCCGTAAGCGTGCCGGATTTGCGCCGGCGCCAATCCGGTCGGCCCGTTGGTGGCGTTGCCTCTCACATGAATAGGCGGACGTGCTTCCCCTTCCGGTGGACGCTGCGCCCAAGCCGGCAAAACAATCGACAACGCGACGAAAAGCTGCAGGCAGCAATTGCGACGAAATAGCATAGACCCCCAAGCGACGAAACCGATTACCAGTCTTGTCGAGTTAGAATACCACCTATCGGCCTCCACACCGCTTGGGAATTGTCCTAGAAAAAAATCCGGGAATTGACCTAGAAGGAGCTAAGGCGGCTGACGGAGAGCGTCGATAGACCGTACCGGTCGGGGTGCTAACAAAGAGGTCATCTTGACCTGTTTCTTGTGTTACAAGTAATACTATGGACACAACGATCCGAAATCTCGATGAGCAGGTCTACCGGGAATTCCGGGCTCACGCCGTCCGGCAGGGCCGAAACGTCGGAGAGCTCTTCAACGAAGCCATGCGAGCCTATCTGGCGCGGGTGGTAGTCAGTCCGGGACGCTCCACCTTGCGTGCACTCAAACCCGAGCCCTTTCCGAAAGGCAACGAACTCCTCAGCCAGGAAGTCGATGCGATCGTTTACGGCGAACGCCAGCCGTGATTGTCCTCGATTCCAGTTTTCTCATCGGCTTTTATAACGAGCGGGATGCGCACCATGGGGAGGCGCATGTCCTCATGGACCGATTTCTGAGCGGCACCTGGGGTAGGGGACTGCTGCTCGAATATGTCTTTCTCGAAATCATGACGGTCTTGCTGTTGCGGCGGGATCTGGCTGTGGCGACACGGGTCGGCCGGATCCTGCTGGAGGCGGAAGAGCTGGAATTTGTGCCGTGCTCGGACCTGTTCCTCCCAACCATGGAAAGTTTTTCGAACCAGGGTAGAACGCGTCTGAGTTTCGCCGATGCTGCGATCGCATCGGTCGCCCAGAGCCGGGCCGATGGCCTCCTCCTGAGCTTCGATGAGGAATTTCGGCGGATCTCCGGCCTTCGCATCAACCCGGAGTAACTCTTTACAGGGAGGTTTTCGGGCGCAGCCTCCTTCTCGTCTATAGCTTGTTCAAATCTCTCCAAGTCATTGCCGATGGCCATGGCCAGTGAGAGCAGCTTCTCGAGCGCTTCCTCGGTGGCCGTAAAGCGGACCGTGATCCGACCTGGGGAGAGCGCAGCCCCGGCTGGGAGATTCGCGGAACTTGCTTTTTGAAATCAGCCGCAGTTGCAGTTTCAGCCCGGCTGCCTGCAACCGTTGAGCAGAAGTAACGCGGCTCGGACCTGTAACGGTCAGCTGTTACAGCCCGAAGCGTGCCGGTTACCGGACGATGACTTTGGTTAACCCGGCGTTGCCGGCGCTGTCGTAGACGCGGATGACGACCAGGTGTTCTCCGGGTGAGAGGTTCTCGAGGCTGACGTGGAATTTTTCGGCTTTGCTGTCGATTACTCCGTCGATTGCTTCGAGCGGCAGCCAGGCGTTGGCGTCGAGGGAAAATTCGGCTCGGCGCAGGGCCGAGGCGGCGTCTTCGGCGGCGATGTCGATTTCCGCCGTGGAACCTTTGCGCCGGGGTGGCGCGGCGGTTACCGTGGGCGGCGTGTTGTCGAACAGGACGGGCGCGCTGACCAGTTCGGTTTCGCGGGCTGCGCCGGCGGCGTTGACCATTTTGTCGGAGGCTACTACGCGGAAGAGATAGCGGCCGTCGGCGAAGACATCGCCGTCGAGCATCATGGTGTTCTCGCCGAAATCGGAACGCAATTTTTTCCATTGCTGTTCGTCTTCGCCCCGGAAGTAGAGGGTGTAGAGCAGCGGGTCACCGTCGGGGTCTTCGGCCACCCAGGTCACGTAGATTTTTTGCGCGAGGCCGCGGGAGATCATCTGGGTCGGCGTGCCAGTGGACGAGGATGCGCTGACGTCGCCCGTGTCGGTGACTGTGATGCTGTAGGTGGCGGCGGCCGGTTGCTGCTGTGCGGTCTGCTGTTTGTTGGCCGGTTGGGCGGCGACCTGCGTGCTTACTGTGACGGACTTAATTGTTGGCGGCGCGTTCTGCGGCAGGTAGGAAACGGTCACGGTGTCGAGACTTGGGTCCCCTCCGGCGAGTTCCAACTTCCACTGGATGAAGCGGGCGTTGGGGCTGGAGATGGCTGATCCGGCGGCGATGGTGAGCGGCTCGGACCAGTCAGACCACGTGTTATCCGGGCGGCTGGAATTTCCGCTGCGCGTGCGGAATGTTATCCGGCCTGAGTTTTCATTGCCGGCGGCGCGCCACGTCAAATGACCCCAACGGGCGACGGTATTCGCGTCGTGTACGGGGGCTTCGTACGATCCGGTTGGGCTGGGTGCGGGGCCGAGGCGGTAAACCTTGCCCAGCGTGCCGGTAGTGGCTACCAGCGATGTGCCGGAGGCCAGGAGCCGGGTGACTTCGCCTTCGTTCGTTTGCTCGAGGAGCGTGACTTTGCGATCGGCATTGAGACGATAGATGCGGCCCGGGCCGTCGGTGGCCAGGAACATCTGATCGCCGTTCAGGAGAATATCGTAGAGATTTTCCTCCTTGGAATTCCAGATGGTTTCGACTGTGTTGTCGGGATAGATTTTATACAACGCGGATTTTTCGACGCCCATCATTTCCGCCGGTGCGGCGGCAGCCGTGGGCACGGCGGGCGGGGGCTGCGGCGGCTTGATCTGGTCGGGCTTTGGCTTAATATCCACGCCCGCTTGCGCGCCGGCGGCTTCGTCGGTGACTGTGATGGACGTAGTCGTGCTGGTGACGACCGGAGTGGACGATCCGGAACTGCTCGCCGGGTTGCTGGAGTTGATGCGCTGGGCTACGGAACCACCGAGCGCCGCGGCGTAGATGACGCCATCAGGAGCGGCGATGATGGAGCGGATCTCGGGCAGGCTTGAATCATAGAGCACGAATCCTTTTTCCTTGGCGCGGATGCGGTAGAGCATGCCGTTGGGCTCGCTGCCGGCGAGGAGCAGGCCGTCCTTATCGAAGGCGAGGCAGGTGATGTGGCTTTGGCCGCTATCGTAATAAAGTTCGCCTTTGCCGGCTGCGGTGACACGGAAGATCTTGCCTTCGTCGCCGGTGCCGGCGTAGAGCGCGCCGTCCTTTCCGAATGCGAGCGACCAAATGTATTTAGCGCCGGGCGCGAAGTATTCGGTGGCGTCACTATTGTGGATCCGGTAGATCTTTCCGTTTGGAGATGTTCCGGCATAGACCGATCCGTCGGGACCGACGGTCAGCGCGAAGATCTCCGGTTGCGGGGCGGTCCACAAGACTGCGCCCTTCCCCGCCCCGTCTACCCGGAAGACGCGCCCGCGATGACCGGTGCCGAGGTAGAGGGTTCCATCGGAGCTTTGGGCGACGCTCCAGACGGAGGGTTGATCGGAGGCGAATAGCGATTCCAGTTTGGGCGCCAGTTGAATGCGTCCGTCGCGGGAAAGAGAGAGTCCGTCGAACCGGCCTTTGATGAAGTCCTGATAGGTATGCATCTCCCAGGAGGCGGTTCCGGCGGCAAAGAGGAGTCCGGGCGCGAGGAGCAGAGCGGCTCCTAAATAAAGGCCCGCAAAACGGAGCCGGAGTCGCGGACTCGCACTGGCGTTTGCCTGCGAATACTGGGCGCCCGCGATCGGCCCTTTGCGGGCTCGTGAGTAAAGGCCCGCAAAACGGAGCCTGGATCGCGGACTCGCACTGGCGTTTACTTGCGAATACTGGAGGCCCGCGATCGGCCCTTTGCGGGCTCCTAAGTAAAGGCCCGCAAAACGGAGCCTGGGTCGCGGACTCGCACTGGCGTTTGCCTGCGAATACTGGGCGCCCGCGATCGGCCCTTTGCGGGATCGTGAGCAAACGCCCGCAAAACGGAGCCGGAGTCGCGGATAGGCCCACAACGTCTGCTTAAGGGCATTGAGCGCCGCGAGCGGCCCTTTGCGGGCTAGTGACCGAATCATTCTTTTACTTCCACCTGGATGGTCTTGGAGCCGGTGACGGAGAGGTCTCCGGCGTCGAACGTCATTTCAGCGATTTTCGAAGACTTGATTTGGCCGGCGAGCGAAGGCTGCGCGCGGGCGAGAATCATTCCGACGGAGGGCGGCGGATCGGGGAGGTCGGCGCCTTCCACCTGATAGTTGGACTCGGAGCGCCAGATGCGAATGTAGCCGAGGCGATTGCCGCGAAGTTGATTGAGCATGGAAATAATCTGATTGGCGGGGCGCGCCTGGAGGACGTTGAATTGAACGAAATCGGCGACGTTAGCTGTGGGGCCGTCGGCGACGGTGAAGTAGAGCGGGCCCTCCGGTGCGCCGAGTGGGACGCGGTAGGTGAACTTGCGCGTGATGTCGCGGCCGCTCTCGCCTTCGAGCGTGACCAGCAGGTCAATCGGTTCTCCGGGACGGACTGTCCGCCGGGATGCCGTGATCTGGTCGATTTGCGCCTGCCGCTTGACATTGAGCGATTCGAGGGAGAGGTCGATGCTTTTTAGCTCGAGGCCGCCGAGCGAGTTCTGGAGCGCATAGGCGACAGGTATTGCGGTGGAAAGCGTCGATTGCAAGGGAACGTTGAAGTCGCCGGAAAACAGATTGTCGAGCTGGACGGGTGGGAAATTGCCCTGGAATTGTATGTTGCCGTGCACGGCGATGCTGGCCGAGCCGAGGGTGCGCTCGGTGGATTCGAGTGTGGAGTACATCGCCATCTGGAGGAGGAGCGGCGAGAGCATGGAATCGTTGACCATCTCCATGCGGTAGATTTGGGGGCCGCGGGCGCCTTTCACCGAGATCGTCAGCGGGACCGTGCGCGGGTGGCGGCCGAGCTCTCCGCTGATGGCCGTGGTTCCGTCGGCTGTAATAGCGCCGAGCCATTCGCCGCTGTTGGAAATCTTGAAGGAGGCGGAAAGGTTCGGCAGGAGGGCGAGGACGTTCGATCGGGCGAAGGGCAATTCGGTTGCCCCGACGGAAAGAAACTGATGGCCGAAGGCGTAGAGGCGCTTGCCGTCGATGTGGGTGACGGTTCCGTCGGCCCCCACGCTCATGTCTCCGCTGAGAAGCTGGACGGAGATCATGGAACCGGGGAGCAGGGGTCCTTGTGCGCCCGTGCCGCTGTTGGGACCGCCGCCTCCGGAAATGCCTTGGCGCGGCTCGAGACCGATATCGCGAAGTTGAGGCGCAAATTGCCTGAGGGTGCCGGCGGTGAAGCCGGTGAACGAGACTGGCGTCGCGATGTCGATTAGTTTGCTATCGAATGTCTGGCTGGTTTCACGCCGCGGAAAATGTTCGGTGAGGGAGCGGTCGCGAAGGGAGGCGTGGGCAGTGGGAGCGGCGGACAGGGCCGGCGTGGATGCCAGCATTTCCTCGATCGGGCGGATGCCGCAGATGGGTTCCTTGGAGAATGGAAACCCGAGGGCCACCGCGCCAACGAGGCGGTTATCAATATAGACGGGGCTGCCGCTCATGCCCTGGATGATGCCGGTTTTCTCCAGGGGGCCGCCGGACAGACGGGCCAGGATGATGTTCTGTTTCGGACCGATGTTTTGGAGGACACCGAGAATCTCGACGTCGAAATCTTCGATGCGAGTACCGCTGAATACGGTCTTTCCTTTACCGTGGAGGCCGGGGCGAATATCTTTCAGTGGGAAGAAACGGGTGGTCTGCGCGTGGAGGAGTCCTGCGGCGAGAACGGCCAGCGTTGTAAGATGGGCGAGTAATCGGAAAGCAATCACCATCACTATTCTAGACGTGCGATAGAATAAGAGCGACTCGATATTATGAAGGTCATGGCGTACCGGGTAATTTGATGAGTTCCGCGGCGAACACTGCTCCTCCGCCAACTGCGGTAGTCCAGCCTCCACCCTCCCCGAGCATTCCCTGGGTCCCACTTGCATGGTTTTTCACGCTGCTGGTGGTGTGCTATGCGCCTGTTCTGCGGCAATTGATCCACCAGTGGAGTAACGACGACGATATGGGGCATGGGTTTTTTGTCCCGGTGATCGCAGTTTACATTGCGTGGCTGAACCGTGAAAAGCTTCTCGCGAGCGGGTGGCATACCAATTACTGGGGGCTGGCCCTGGTGATTTTCGCGGGCGTGCAGGTTTTTGTGGCGACGTTTGCGGCGGAGCTGTTCACGCAACGGACGGCTTTTGTAGAAGCTGTGATTGGAGCCGTATTGTTTCTGGGCGGAACGGCGGCGGTGCGCATTCTGGCGTTCCCGCTTGTGTTGTTGTTTTTCATGGTGCCGATTCCGGCGGTGATTTACAGTCGGATCACATTCCCGCTACAAATATTTGCCAGCCAGGTGGCTGAATTTCTGTTGAATTTGATGGGCTATGCAGTCCTCCGGGAAGGCAACGTGCTGGAACTGGCGAGCCAGAAGCTTTCCGTGGTGGACGCGTGCAGCGGGATACGGTCGCTGCTGTCGCTGACTTTTCTGTCGCTGGTTTACGCCTATTTCTTCGATACGCGCGCGTGGATGCGCGCCGTGTTGTTCGTTGCGGTGATTCCGATCGCGATCGCGGCGAACGCCGGCCGCGTCACTCTGACCGGAATTCTGAGTGAAATCAACCCGGAGTACTCGCGTGGGATGTTCCATGAGGCGTCCGGCTGGGTGATTTTCATGATTGCTCTTTCCCTCCTGGTGGGGTTCCATCAGTTACTGAACCGAATTCTGAAACCTGCAACCCATGCAACCAACTAGCAATTCGAACGGCTTTTTGAAGAGTACGCAAGCAAAGGTTTTGACGGGCGTACTGATCGCGCAGGCTCTTTTGTTCTACGGATTGTCGCGGGCGGAAGGTAAGGCGGTGAATACGCCGTTGAACCAGTTGTCGAGACATTTGGGCAAGTGGACGATGTCCGGCGACGAGGGATACGTGGACCAGGAAACGCGCGACGTGCTGAAAGCGGACGAAATTCTGACGCGCAGCTACCAGAGTTCCGCGACGCCTATTCCGGCTAATTTGTTCGTGGCGTATTTCCGTACGCAGAGGACGGGCCAGGCGCCGCACTCGCCGAAAAACTGCCTGCCGGGCAATGGATGGAGCGAATCCGAATCGGGCCACATCCTGGTGGATATACCGGGACGCGCGACGCCGATTGAGATCAACCGGTATCTGGTGGCTAAGGGCGAGAACAAGAGTATCGTTCTGTATTGGTATCAATCGCGGGATCGGGTGGTGGCGAGCGAGTACCGGGCGAAGATGTATACGGCTGTGGATGCTATGCGGTATAACCGGACGGATACGGCGCTGGTGCGGGTGGTGGTTCCGGTTCCGAATGGGGATTCGAAGGCTGCTACGGACGCGGCGGTTGATTTTGTTAAGGATTTTTTCAATCCGCTTCGGCAGCATTTTCCGGCTTGAGGGTAGCCCGAACAGCTCCCTCATCATGGACCTTCCTCCGTTTTCCATCCCAATAACCGGCCTAGTTCTCTCTCGAATTTCCTAAAAGATATTGAGGCTCTCGCTTCCGACAGGTCCATCAGTTCCGAATATGCCGACTGGTGTCTTGTTGGAAAGTAACATTCGTTCGGAGACATATGCGCCGTCAGCCACTCCTTCGCGCCCAGGATTGATTCCGGATCAATTGGAGGAACCAGCTTCTCGGCCAGGCCGCGTTGCCCTGCCAAAGATTTGGCTGCTGCCAAGAACCATCCTTCGTATTCCCTCATTGCTATGACGATCGAAACAATCACGTCAGGATGGCGGGCATCACATCGAGCCTTGAGGCTGTCCGCGAGATTCTTTGGGCAATCGTCATCAGCATCCAGCAAGACCAGAATTGGCCGAGTTCGCCCGATTTGGCGGGTAAGAGCTTCTACGGCTCTTTCCAATTCTCCCGGTCGAACTAATTGTGACTTGGGAACACGTCTCGCTTCGCACTTGATCGATGCATAGAAGTTGAATTCGCGGGCAATGTGGCGAGCCAGTATTGGTGCAGCATCTCTTTCCACATGACCTTCCACGATCAACCCTAGAGTGACGTTTTCTCTGGGGGTCATTACGTTTTCAAGATCAGTCCACCTTGCCGTAGTAGCTGGCCAGGCGTATATAGCTGATCTTGAATAACGGATTTGGTGCCGGAATCCAGGCCATCAATGTGGGTTCCAGCTTCGTCCCTGTATACGGCCCGAATCCACTCCGCCGGTATCGCAGAATCATCAAGGAGATCGGGACTGTGTGTCGTGACGAGTATTTGGCGGGTTCTGCTCGCTTCGATAAAGCTGTCGCGAATCACTTGGATTGCTCCGGGGTGGAGAAGGGCCTCCGGCTCTTCGATGATGACAGGTGAAGCCGGCTTGCCTTTCTCCAGGAAGTTCAAATAGCTCCAATAGAATCTCTGCGGAATTTACGAGTCCGGCGGAAGCTTGTGATATGTAAAATGGCATCGACTCCCCCGAGGGAGACTTCTCGATGAAGCGCAGCCACACCATTTCGTTTGATTCGACTACGTCGATTCGGTCAAACGGCGGCGCTATCGCGCGCAAATATTGCTGGGTGATTTCTAAGCGATCCGGCTGATTCTTGCTCAAATTGCGGACGCGGGCTGGCAGTCCTACGTGCTCGGTTGACGGGTCGAAGGCCCGTGACATTCGGTTCAGTCTTTTGGAGGACCGAGTGGGCGGACGGAGGCGTTGGCTCTGTCGATCCGAGGCCAGCCAGAAAATCAAAGAGCAGGCGGAACTCAGGAAGTCCAGCTGCATTCGAAAGGAAAATGCGATCCTTGGTCACGACGGGAAAAACAGGTGCAGACCCTTTCACACTGCCATCTGCCACTACATAGTGATGTTGCAGGCCGTTTGAGTCTTCAATCCTACACTCTTCACGAGCGACGGAAACCGACCACCCATCAATGATCCGCAATTCCAAAAGGAACTGACATCGGAAACCTGTGGGAGAGGAAAGATGGAAGTCGAATCGCGTATTTGCCGGAAGCTTGATGGGATCGTACAGGATAGGGTAGAGTCCGCCTCGATCGCTGATAGCCTTGTCCAGCGAACTTCGCACCGCCGACGCGACGAACAAAATAGCATCGACGAAGCTGGTCTTCCCCGATGCATTCGCGCCGATGAAAAATGTCAGGGGCGATAGCTCAACGTCGCATTCCTGAATGCTTCGAAAGTTCCTTACGGCAAACCGGTCAATTTGAACTCGGCCTTCCATGGACACTCTCAGTGTCTCATCTCGAGGGTGCAATGCTGAAGCCGAAAGATCGCCTAGAAAGGCATCCTCTATAACCCACGACTGCCTTAATAGTGCGCGCTTTTGAACTTAGACAGGTACTGGGCTGTGCGTGCGCGTTCTGAGGTTTTGGATTATTCCCCAAAATATCGTTCCTCTATATACTTGAATTCTGCTCGAAGCTTCGTCGCTATAAGTCTTATTAAGTCGGAGTTATCGCGGAGGTTACGTGTCTTCAGTCGCAGCCGTGCCCGAATTTTTGGACGAATCCTCGCATGAATTCGTCCCTCCAACTCCGGAGTCAATCGACGACACGGGATTAGCGCCATCCTTAATCGAACAGCTTATTTTCAAGCTTCTATATTTTCGGGGCGAAGTATGCGGCGGTGATCTTGCCGCCACGATGGGCCTCCCTTATAGCCTGATCGAGCACATGATCGAGTCGCTACGGCGCGCGCAACTCGTGCAGGTGAAGCGCTCGCTAGGAGTGGGAACGATCTCGGCGCAGTTTGCGCTGACGGAAGCCGGGCGCGTACTCGCGCGTGACCATATCACGCACAACCAGTACGCCGGACCCGCGCCGGTTCCACTGGCTCAATATGCCGAGATGGTGCGGAGACAACGCCGCGCGGCCGGATGGCTGACGGAAGAGAATCTCGCCCATGCGTACCGCCGCATGGTGGTCAGCGAGGATATCCTGGAGCAGATCGGCCCCGCCGTCAGCTCCGGGAATTCTTTCCTGATTTATGGGTTGCCAGGAAACGGGAAAACCTATCTGGCGGAGGCCTTGGCTCACCTCGATCCCTCGCCCGTGTTCCTGCCCTATGCGATCGAATGCCAGGGAATGATAATCCAGGTTTTCGACCCGATTTATCACCATCTCATAGAAGAGGAAGAGCCGTCGCTGATGTTTAGCGGACCGTCCTTCGACCGTCGTTGGTTCAAGTGCCGGCGCCCCTTCATTGTGAGCGGTGGCGAACTGTCGCTTGAAATGCTGGATCTAAGCTTCAATGAGACTTCGAGAGTTTACGACGCGCCGTTTCAAGTGAAGGCGAACAATGGGATTTACTTGATTGACGACTTCGGACGGCAAAAGGCGACGCCGGTGGAGATTCTGAACCGATGGATTGTTCCGATGGAACGCAGGGTCGACTACCTGACTCTTCGAAGCGGCGGCAAGATCACGGTGCCGTTTGAATCCTTCCTTGTGTTCTCGACGAACTTGCGTCCAGAGAGTTTGGGCGATGAAGCCTTTCTGCGCCGAATTCAGTACAAGATGCTGATGCGCGGGCCAAGCCGCGGAGAGTTCCTGCAGATTTTTCGTTCCTTCTGCGATTCCAAGAATCTCTACAGCGAGCCGGAACTGGCAGAGCGCTTTATAGGCAAATACTACGGACAGACGGGCCGGCCCTTTCGCCGCTGTCATCCGCGCGATGTGATCTCACATGCGATCGATTTGATCCAGTTCAAGAATTTGCCATATGAGTTGACTGAAGACGTGCTGGACCGCGCGTTTAAAAGTTGCTTTGTCGCCGGCCAGGAACTCGAATAGATCACTGGCCGATACTAGTGCTAAGGTAAGAACTTCTTTCGATGACCGGTAATCGTGTACTCGCCGGGGACGGGGCCGTCCGTCAACTGGTGATCGGCGTGGATGCCATGGATTGGGATTTGGTGCGCGGCTGGGTTTCGGCCGGTAAGCTGCCTGTTCTTGCGCGTGTGATCCGGGAAGGATTGTGTGCCAAGCTTTCTACCACCGCGGCCCAGTTTCCCGATACTGTTTGGAATTCGATTTCCACGGGCACGAATCCGGCGAAGTACGAGAAATATTTCTATGTGCAGTACGATGCGGCGCGCATGGGGCTTCGGCATCTAACCGACGATGACGTTCATACAATTCCGGTTTGGAATGTTTTGAGCGAGGCCGGCAGGCGGGTGGGTGTCGTCGACTTTCCACAGGCTTCGAGGACCGAACCACTGAATGGTTTCCATGTCGCCAGATGGGGGACGCATCCGGATGGAGGCAGGGCCACCAGCTATCCCGCCGGGTTGATGGAAGAGATTCGCGCGCGTTTCGGGTCGCATCCGGTGCGCAACTGCGATGCGGCGAGTGATAACCCTAGCAGTCTGGGGGATCTGCGGAATCGAATTCTCGATGGCGTGCGCGCGCATGGAGAACTTTTTCGCTGGTTGATGCGGAAAGAGCCTTGGGATGTTTTCTTTGCCGGTTTTTCGGCCTCGCACTGCGCTGGACATCATTTCTGGCGGACTTCAGAAAAACTCAGCGGCACCATCGAAGAGGTCTACGTGGCCATTGATCACGAGATCGGCCAAATGATGGAACAGGCTGGTCCTGATGGACGGTGTCTGATTGTGTCCGGACACGGCATGGGTCCGCTCTGCCATGCTTCGTGGAATCTTGGCGAAATTTTGGAGCTGCTGGGTTATGGGAACCGGCCGGCCCGGGGCGTGCCTTTAGCGGCAAAGCGGGAGGGCCGGGTAAATCCCTGGCGGCTTCTCAAGATGGTGGTGCCCGGAGGGGTGCAGTACGCCATCAGAGCGGCGCTGCCAAAATGGATGCAGGATCGGCTGCTGTTCCGGTGGTACGCGGGCGGGCCGGATTGGTGGGGATGCCCCGCGTTTGCGGTGCCGAACAACGACTCAGTTGGTGCGATTCGAATCAGTGTTGTGGGCAGGGACAAAGACGGCTTGGTTCAGCCGGGCGCGGAATATGATGAGGTGTGCCGCGACCTCTCAGCGGCGTTTCGCGAGTTGACCGATCCGGAGACGGGCCGCAAACTGGTGCTGCGCGTAACGCTGACGCATGAGGAATTCCGTGGTCCGTTTCTCGACCGCCTCCCTGATATCACGGTGCTTTGGGACCAGAGCTTCGGCTGGGACGCTGTCCATTCACCGCGGTTTGGAACGTTGCGGGTGCGGCGGCAGGATGCGCGAAGTGGAAGCCATACGCCTCACGGATTTGCTCTTATGCGGGGGCCTGGCGTGGCGGTGGGGCTCGTGCTCGAGGGCCATTCCATTTACGATATTGCGGCTACGATTCTGGATGGTGCAGGCGTCGATGCCCCCGCACACTTCGATGGGCTGCCTTTCGTGCTGAAATCACTTGCCAATACAGAACGTTGAGAAAATGCGGTTGAGTATGTCGTCCGCGGTTGTGGCTCCAGTAATGGCATCGAGAGGGCGTAGAGCTGCGTAGAGATCGAGCAGCAACATTTCGTGCGGAATGTTTTCGCGCGCTGCCTGAAATGCCTGAGCCAGCGCGGCCAGGCTGTCGCGGAGAAGCTGCTCGTGCCGGAGGCTGGTGATGAATCCGGCTTCCTGATGAAACGCGCCTTCCGGTGAAACTGATTCGAGAATGCTGCGGCGCATTTCTTCGATTCCTTCTCCGGTACGCGCCGAGACTGGTACGAATTGTTCCGGTATCTCGGCTTGCGGCGGCAGATCGGATTTATTCGCGGCGATGAGAGAACGCCCGCTGCGGCGCGCCCTTTCGATCAGTTCTTTGTCTTCGGAATCGAAGGGCGCCGACTGGTCGATTACGACGATGGTGAGATCGGCATCGGCCATGGCTTGATAGCTGCGTTCGATGCCGAGGCTCTCTACCGGATCGTGTCCGACTCGCAGTCCCGCGGTGTCGACGAATCGCACGGGGAGTCCGCCCAACGATGCGGTTTCTGAAACTGTGTCGCGCGTGGTGCCGGGAATATCCGTCACGATGGCGCGGTCCTGTTCGAGCAGACGGTTGAAGAGACTGCTCTTGCCTACATTGGGCCGGCCGACGATGGCCAGTGTGAAACCGGTGTGTATGAGCTTTCCGAAAGCGAACGATTTCACCAGATCTTCGAGGCCCTGGCGGATCGGTGTCAGGCGGCGCAGGATCTCTTCGGCGGGCGCGACGCTAATGTCGTCTTCGGCGAAATCGATGCCGGCTTCTAGGAGCGAAATGAGCTCGAGAAGTTGTTCCTTCCAGGGCGCGATGCGGCGCGAGACGGATCCCTCCACTTGCTGCGCGGCGATGCGCGCCTGATAGAGCGTAGTGGCTTTGATCAGGTCGCGGACCGCTTCGGCTTGCGGCAAATCGATACGGCCGTTGAGATAGGCGCGCAACGTGAATTCGCCGGGCTCGGCCAGGCGCGCACCGGCGGCACAGGCTCGTTCCACGCAATGGCGCAGGACAATGGGTGACCCGTGACACGAGATTTCCACCATGTCTTCCGCGGTGTAAGAACGCGGCGACTGAAAATAGGTAGCCACTACGGTATCGATTGTGCTGCCTTCCGGGTCTTTCAGGTGCGCCAGCATGGAGTGCCAGCTTTTCCAATCGGGCGGCTTTCGGAATCGCAGAATCTCTTCGGCGATGTGACGCGAATTCAGTCCGGAAAGGCGCACGACTCCGATGCCTCCTCGGCCGGGCGGAGTAGAAATCGCGACGATGGTGTCTTGAAGCTGCAAAAACCGTTTAGCGGCGGCGGTCCGGTCTTCCGCCCGATCGTCTGGGAGGTGGGCCGCTGTGCTGCGGACGGCGCGGCGGCGGGCCAGTGGGTTGCGGCTTCGCGGAAGCGACGGCATGCCGGCCGGATAGACGATTACCTGTCGGTACGGCCCGGAACCCATGCTTTCGCTTCGCACGTCGGGCTCATTCCGTAAAGCCAGGTGGATGATCCGCCGCTCGCGGCTATTCATGGGATTGAATTCAAACGGCTGTTTGATTCGCTTCACTTTTTCCGCCGCGGTGAGCGCACTCAATCGCAGTTCCTCAATTCGGAGCATGCGGTAGTCGTTGGCATCGAACTGAAGCAGCGAGTGCTCATTCTGATTGAGCCGAAGTGCTTCCATGGCCAGCTGCTCGAGGGCCAGTAGTAATTCGGCCTTGTTAGAAAGCAGAAGGTCCACATCGCGACCGCTGAAGCTGACGACGATTTCAGGATTCTCGAAGTCAGGATGCAGGTTCTCAGCCGGGCCGATTTTGTATTTGAGATCGAAGCCGGCGCTATTGACTGCCATCTGCAAGAACGACTCAATCTTAGCTGCGTCCAGCTTGGATTTCTGCTCTTCCACAGTTCAGTTCCCGGGTCCTTTTTTCTTCGGGGCCGTTATTTCGGCCGTGGCGGGCGCAGGTGTGATGCGATTGAAGAACCACTGCTGCACAACTCCCACCAAGTTTCCGGTAAGCCAGTATAGCACCAGTCCGGCCTTGGCACTGTAGAAGAAAAAGCCCATCATGAGGGGCATGAATTTCATCATCTTCTGCTGCGAAGGGTCGGCGGCAGTATTTGGCGTCATGCTCTGCAGCCAGAACTGCGTGCCGATCATCAGCAACGGCAGCACGTGAAGAGGTAACGTCTCCGGCTGCGAAAGATCGGTGATCCAGAGCCATTGCGCGCCGCGCATTTCGATAGCAACAGTGAGCACGGTGTAAAAGGCGATGAAGAACGGAACCTGGAGCGCCATGGGCATGCAGCCGCCCATTGGATTGACGCCGTGTTTCTTGTACAACGCCATCACTTCTTCGTTCTGCTGCGCCTTCTTCGGATCCTTCAGGCTGACGTTTTTGTATCTCTCGTTGATGGCGGCGATTTGCGGCTGCAGCGTCTGCATCTTTTTCATCGATTTCATGCTGCTTAGCTTGAGGGGCAGCAACAGGAAGTTGATGATGACGGTCACGAGCACAATCGACCAGCCGTAGTTGTGCACGTACTTGTCGTTTACGTAATTGAGACCGAGGAACAGCGGTTTGGCCAGCAGACCGAACCATGTCCCGAAATCGACGATGCTTTCGAGCTTGGGATCGACTTTCCGTAAGAGATCGAGGTCTTTCGGTCCAACGAAGAGCGGAAGGTGGTTGACGGCTTCGCCACCAAAAGCGGCGCCCACGTGGAGTTCTTCCTTCTGCGGATCTTTTTCAGTGGCGACGTTGTCGGCGATAGTTTGAAGCTCAACATGTCCCTTGGGGAGAACCACGCAGGCGAAAAACGCGTCTTCGAGACCCGCGAAACTGAACTGGCCGCTGTTGGTTACGGGCCCGTCCTTCGCTGCTTTGGCGTCGTGCGTAACCAGCTTGGTTTCGAAGTAGAGAGAATGCTGGCTCGCGGCGGATGCTACCACGGTCTCGTCGCCAAATCCGCCACGCCAGGCGAGAAGGTGCGGAATTGGCTTACCCGCTTCGCTGGCCTCGGAGTCCACCTCCGACCGGTAGCTGGCGCGGTCGAATCGGAATGCTTTCTTTGCTGCTGTTTTGCCGTTTGAATACTCGAAATCGATACCCAGGCTATCGGGCGCGAGCTTACCTATAAACAGAGCCTGATTGAGATCGATGGAGGGCTTTTCGTCCTTGAAAACGAACGTGAACGGATAGTAGACCTTCTGAACTGCCGCCAGGTTCACCAGTTCGAGCGGCTTGCCGTTGCCGTCCTTATAGTGTTTGAGCTGCCAGCTTTTTACCACAGCGCCGCGATTGGCAAAGACAACCCGGTATACATCCGTTTCGATGGTGTAGGTTTCGTCCTTGGCAGCCGCCACTTGAGGAAGCGCAGTTGCGGGCGGCGGGGTTGCAGCGGGAGGAGGCGGAGCCACGGCAGCCACAGCCGGCTCTGGCACTTTCGATGGTTCTTTGGCGGTTTGCTGGGCGGGCGTGGGCCGGGACGGAACTGAAGGCTTGAAGAAATATTGCGTGGCGAATAATACGATTCCCATCAGCGCAAATGCCAATAGCAGGCGCTTTTCCATCGAGAACCCTTCGGGGTCGCCGGGCTTTTTGGGTTGGGAACTGCCGTTATCTGAAGGGGACATGTGGGGTCGCTACGCTACTTTACGGGATCGAAACCGCCCTCGTGAAAGGGATGACAACGCAGCAAACGCCAGATCCCCTGGGAAACGCCGCGAATCACACCATGTTTTTCAACCGCTTGCATCATGTATTCGGAACACGTCGGATGGTAGCGGCAGGCGGCGGGCAGCATCGGCGACAGCCATCGCTTATAGAAACGCAAAATCTGAACTACGAGTTCGCGCATCGTGCGAATAACCTCTCCACATCCTTTTCGATGGCTTCCGTCTCAGCCGCGAGCACGGTGCGGCGGGGATTGAATACTACCTTCCATTTTAAACCTAGCTGGCCGAGGTGTAAACGCACGGCTTCTCTCATACGGCGCCTGATCCGATTGCGCACCACAGATTTGCCGACGGCGCGGGGTACGGTAAAACCGACTTTCGGCCCGTCTTCCTGGCCCGTCTCGGCGAGACAGAATGCCGTGAAGAGGGAGCAGGAGAACCGAAAGCCGTTGTCATAAACTTTGCGGAAATCGCTGGAGCGCAAGATTCGGTGAGACTTCGGGAAACCAAATCCGCGTCTTTCAATGGGAATCGGCTTACTTTGCCTGACGAACGGCGCGTTCGTCACTAACGGTTAGCTTATGGCGGCCTTTCGCGCGCCGGCGGGACAGAACGGCCCGGCCGTCCTTTGTCTTCATGCGCTCGCGGAAGCCATGAGTCTTGGCCCGCTTCCGGTTATTCGGCTGAAACGTACGTTTTGGCATCTTATTTCCTGACAGCGCCTAGGGACGAAAATCTTCCAGGTCACTAACGTGGTGTAATCTCGGGAGCAAAACTATAGTATACGGGGTTGGGTGGTGGAGTGCAAATTGCGGTTTTGTCCAATGTCGGTTTTGTCCAATACAAGATGGGCCTGAGGAAATTCGATTTGAAGGCGGAATCGGGTGGAGAACCAAACTGTCCAGCTACACGGTGGTTGTGGCACTTTCAAAAAACCAGCGGCCGAGCAGTGAACGCAGTATATACTATCTGGACCGGATATTTAAATTTCCCAGCCGAACGGCGCTGGGATAAACCTGTCTGCTCGAGGCACATGAAGCGTACATGCAGCGCATTGCTTTTCGGTTTGACTCTGTTCTATCTCGGACAGACGGCGGTTCTGGCCACACCCGTCCCGATTTATGGCGCGCCCTCGAATGGCACGCCACTGGCCCCATCGGTGAGTGCGCAGCACTTTACCAGTCCCGCCACATTTGACGCGACTGGCTGGGTGCTCGATGACATCACCACACTCGCAGGCTACGCCGGGCAACAGATGTGGGCGAATAGCGTTTTCATCGACAACCTGTCGGCCAACACAATCCAGCTTGCTATGTTCAATGGCATTTGGGACTCGAACGGCGCGGCTGGCGGACCCGGCACTCTGCTAGACATATCTGCAACGGTCCCGGTCGCGATCGCACCGGGCATCCACCAGTTCTTTGTGTATTCGAACTACACCATTCCGGCGAATGAGTTTTGGGCGGGATACGCATTTTCCAACTACGGCACCAGCGCGACTGCCGCGGATCTCAATGAGATGCGGTTTCTCTTCTCGGACGGCGCCACGACAGGCTCCTCGAACTCCGGATTGCTGTTGAGCACCTCGGCCGGGTATCTGAATGTCAACAACCCTTCGACCACGGCAGGGAGCGGTGTGCTGTCGCAGGAGATCGATATCTGGGTGGACGCACCGGAGCCTGCTTCCCTTTTGCTGCTGGCCGGAGGATTGATGGGCCTTGCGACGCTCCGCCGGCGATTCGGCAAGCCGGTATTGTAAGCCGCCAATCGTGCCAAGCTGATAGCTTCCAGAATGTTCGTGATGGATGCCGTCTTAGGCGGGTTGCGTTTAGGCGCGATGGTCGACGGGGATTCCGGAGCGTAGCAGAACGGATTGGACTTCACTTGGGTTCATACGAGTGGCATCGTATTCGACCAGGAGTTTATCCATGGCCGGGGCGAGGGTGATGCGCTCGATACCATAGACACTGTTGGCTCGGGAGATGGATTCGAGTAGCTTTTCGTCGAGCGGACGGGTGAGATGGTATTGGAGCTGGATTTTGGTCATCGGAAGCTATCAGGATAGCATTGGGGCTGATCAACGCGTCCGAGGGGGCCCCTGCGCGCAACGCAAACTGGGGTGTAGTTGGCCCGCGATCCAGAAAGCTAAGGACAATACTCAAGGCCGCTGGAAAACCTTAGAGGAGGCGTTCCAGGGACAGGTCGCCGGTGACACCAGCGTAGTGCTGTTTGGCTCGATTGCTCGCGAGGAGATGACGTCCGGCAGCGACGCTGATTGGATTTTACTAGTAGACGGGCAAGCATACCCTGAGCACGAGGATCAAAAGCGAGATCTTGAAAATAAGCTTCGAGAAAATGGCTTTGGCGAGCCTGGCCGATCCGGAATCTTTGGATGCATGGTAGGAGCCATGGTCTCGTCCACGAGATCGGAGGTGAGGATTCGAATACTACGCGACGTGTACTGCTGCTTCTTGAGTCGTTTCCGATAGGAGATAAATCTGCCTTTAAAAGGATCCGGCAGCAAATCTTAAACCGGTATGTTCGCGACGACCGAGGGTTAATGTTTGGGAGTGGAAGCCGCCGGATCCCTCGCTTCTTGCTAAATGATCTGACGCGCTATTGGCGCACCGTTACTGTGGATTTTGTATATAAACAGCGTTCTGACGGCGGCAGGAAGTGGCCCCTACGCAATGCGAAACTTCGAATGTCTCGGAAACTAGTGTTCGCCTCGGGGCTTCTCAGATGTTTTTCGTGCCAACTCGATGAAGCAGCGGAGACCGCTAGAAAAGCGCTGATCTCGAACCACGATCCCACTCCCATACTCGCCTACATCGAATCCGAGCTCGACCACACGCCTCTTCAGCTACTTGCTCGCATAGTATCGAGGCAAAAATTCCCGATGACGTCGCGCGGAAGCTGTTCAATAGCTACAACTCTTTCCTGACGCTCTTAGATGACGAGGAGTCTCGGAACCATCTGGAATGACTGCAGGTAGCGGATATTGGCTCATCTCCCGTCTGGAAAAAGGTCCGGGAGATGAGCCAAGATTTCAATGATGGCTTGCGAGACCTTTTCTTTGGGAATGATAAGGAACTCCGTGATCTAACCATAGAATATGGCGTGTTTTGATGCGTGCTATCGGTTTCTCTACGGGCGCGATTGCCAAATCGGACTACCTGGCGGCTTTAGCAAGTCTTCGTCAATATCGCGTGTCTGCGGTTGAGCTCTCAGCGCTTCGACTATCGGAGCTCCATCCCCTAGCCAAAGCTTTGCCGGACATGGAACTATCCCAGTTCGAAGTAATCTCGTTTCATGCGCCCAGCCGCTTCGAGCCGCACGAGGAGCGCTTGGTTGTGAGTGTTCTCCAGGAGGTTGTGGCGCTGGAAATTCCGATTGTGATTCATCCTGACGTCATCTACTCCTTCGAGCGCTGGGCAATATTCGGCGACTGGTTGCGGATCGAAAACATGGATAAACGTAAGCCGGTGGGGCGAACGGCAGGGGAATTGAGTGAGTTTTTCACGCGATTTCCCGAAGCTCGCTTGTGCTTTGATATCGGACATGCACGGCAAGTCGATCCCACGATGGCAGAGGCAAGGAGAATCCTTGAGAAATACCGAGACCGCTTAGCGGAAGTGCACTTGAGCGAGGTAAACAGCAGCAGTAGGCACGATCCACTATCTGCATATGCGATCGAAGCATTCCAGCCGGTTGCAGGATTGATCCCTGAGAATATCCCAGTGATCCTCGAAACACTAATCGATCAAGAACAGAGTGATGTCCCAACCGAGCTTGCTCACGCGAGGCAAGCTCTTCAAAGCAAGAGAGTACTCGCGTCTGTCTGAGCCGGCGGGGTGGGTCGCGAATCCTGTTTCGAGACTTCCATGCTTTGCAGAGCGAAAGCTGAAGACTCTAGACATTGGGGGTGGCAGTGGCGGTACTCTACGGTCCTCGCCATGGCGGCGCCTATGTTCAGAAATGTCGGCACGACCTTCCCGGCGTAGACGGGTTTCATTTCGCCCGGAGCTTCGCATTCGGCGATAATCAACGCATGAGATCCGCGCTCGCCATAATACTTTTCGCATCCCTCGCTGCCGCCGAATCCAAGCCCACTGCCGCCGAGGCTAAGAAATTTCTCGACGAAGCCAACGAAAGGGAGCTCAGCCTCACCAACGAGGCAGGCCGCGCGGCCTGGGTGCAATCGAACTTCATCACAGACGACACGGAAACGCTCGCCGCTCTTGCTAATGAGCGCCAGATCGCCGCCTCTGTCGAATTCGCCAAACGAGCCACCCGCTTCGACAAGCTCAAACTACCGCCCGACATGGCACGGCAGATGAAGCTGCTGAAGCTGTCCCTCACGCTGGCTGCTCCATCAGACGCCAAGGAACGCGAAGAGCTCACCAAACTTGCGGCGTCGCTTGAGGGCACCTACGGTAAAGGCAAATATTGCCCGGCCGGAGTGACGGATCAAACCAAGTGTCTCGATCTCGAGGACATCACCAAAATCACTACGAACAGCCGGGATCCAAAACAGCTACTCGATGTTTGGACGGGTTGGCGCACCATCTCGCCGCCGATGAAGAAGGACTACGCGCGGCTCGTCGAACTGGCCAACAAAGGCGCGCGCGAACTTGGCTTCAAGGATACAGGAGCCATGTGGCGAGAGAAGTACGACATGGCTCCCGACGACTTTTCGAAGGAACTCGACCGCATCTGGGAACAGGTCAGGCCGCTCTACCTTTCGCTTCACGCCTATGTCCGCAGCCGCCTGCGCGAAAAGTATGGCGACATTGTTCCCGCGAACGGTCCGATTCCGGCTCATCTCCTCGGCAATCCCTGGGCGCAGGAATGGGACAACATCTACCCGCTGGTCGCCCCGCCCGATGCGGACCCCGGCTATGATCTCACGGCGATCTTGAAGGCGCGGAACACTACTCCAATCCAGATGGTCAAATATGGCGAAGCCTTTTTCACCTCTCTCGGATTCGCCCCGCTACCCGATACTTTCTGGAAGCGATCACTGTTCGTTAAGCCGCGCGACCGTGACGTCGTCTGCCACGCGAGCGCCTGGGATGTGGATAACGAGCAGGATCTGCGCATCAAAATGTGTATCGATATCACCGACGAAGACTTCCGCACTATTCACCACGAGCTTGGACACAATTTCTATCAGCGCGCCTACAACAAGCTGCCCATGCTGTTCCGCGATAGCGCCAACGACGGCTTCCACGAGGCCATCGGCGACACCATCGCGCTCTCCATCACGCCCGAATATCTGAAACAACTTGGCTTCATCAATGAGGTTCCGGATACATCCAAGGACATTGGTCTACTGCTCAAGAAAGCTTTGGAAAAAGTCGCTTTCCTGCCGTTCGGCCTACTCATCGACGAGTGGCGGTGGAAAGTTTTCAGTGGAGAAGTGACGCCCGAAAACTACAACAAGGCGTGGTGGGATCTGGTTCTCAAGTATCAGGGAATCGCTCCGCCGGTGGCCCGCACGGAACAGGACTTCGACCCCGGCGCGAAATACCACGTTCCCGCGAACGTTCCATATATGCGCTATTTCCTCGCCGACATTTTGCAGTTCCAATTCCATCGCGCTTTGGCGAAAACAGCCGGTTGTACGGGTCCGCTGAATCGCTGCTCTATCTACAACAGTAAGACTGCGGGCGACAAACTGAATACGATGCTTGCCCTTGGGCAAAGCCGCCCATGGCAGGACGCGCTGGAGGAACTCACCGGGCAGCGCCAGATGGATGCTTCCGCCATCGTCGATTACTTCGCGCCGCTCCAAAAATGGCTTGACGTCCAAAATCAAGGCAAACCGGTTGGCTGGTAGCTCCTGAGTAAACGCCCGCAAAACGGAGCCTGGATCGCGGACTCGCACTGGGCGTTTGCTTGCGAATACTCAGGGCCCGCGATCGGCCCTTTGCGGGCTAGCTAGCGGGCCGGCAAATACCCCATAATGGTAGTGGGTGTCGTGTGAATGGCTAGGGGCTGGGAAAGTAAGTCCGTGGAATCTCAGATGGAATCCGCGGAATCGAGAAAGCAAAGCAAACCAGAAGATATACTTACTCCGCAACAGCAGGAAATTTTGAGGGAGCGGGGACTCCTCGAGCTCTCGCGGGTGCGTCTCCAACATCAAATTCAGGAAAGCACTCACATCCGCTATCGGCAGATGCTGACGCGTGCGCTGGAAGACGTCGATCGAAAACTGGCCGGTCTCAATGGTGCTTCAATTCGCCCGCGCGATCGGCACAGTAAGCGACCCGATTGACCCCGACGCAGTATCTCTGGCGACGATCCGCAGTGTGGATGCCCTCGCCGCCATTGAAAGTTGTCTTTCATAGATCAAACCCTTCTGCTGCATCTGCAGATAACGATCTTTGGTCAGGTTCATATTGATCGTATCCGCAAAGTCCTGGCCTACCATATTGTCCCGGTCGTCCTTTTGCACAAAGACAAAGTCGAGCTTGCCCACCCACCGGTCGTCCTTCTGTTCCAGAGTTATTGTCGACGGATCGATCTGAGCGAAAACATGGACCGTATCCGGCGACGGCTTCTGCAATATGTCCACTCGCGCGTTCAACGGCAGTGCAGTCGAATCGAGCGGGCTCCACACCGCACTTCGCATCTCGGCCTTCCTGCTATTCTCATCTTGCGAAGCCGGCCGCATCGCGAAATAGCCCTTCCTGTACCGCACATTCGTGCCCGCGCGATCGACTTTCACCTTGATCTGGCGGAATTTGCCGTCTTGGGCGGTATCCTCGGGATAATAGCCTATCGTATATGTGACTTTTGAATCGTCTATTGCTTGCCGGACAGCGTTTTTGATGTCGTTCGTGTTATAAAAAGCGCGTCCGCCCGTTCGGTCCGCCAACTCTTTCATGGTGTCCAGATGCGGCACAATCGGTTTCAACGGCGGCTGCTTCCGGATCGTCCGATTCTCCGCTGAAAAGCCCGGCATCACCATCAGTCCCCGCGCATCCACCGGGTACACCGAGACGCCGGCGTTGTTCAGCGCGCGAATTGTGCCGCTCATCTCATCGGTGAATGTTTCCTTGTTCATGTTGCTCATCGGTGCGCCGATCTCGGGTATTTCATCGAACCCGATCATCAAAGGAAATCCGCCCGATACCCAGATCAGATTCTTGCGCCCTTGCACGCTCGACAGGTGATTGGCGATCACCTCCAGAGCCTTCAACGTATTCATCACGCGATTGCGCATGTAAAAATCGGCTTCCATAATGCCGCCACCGCCGAATACGGGGCCGAGATCCAACCCATCGGCGCCGCCTCCGGCGTTCCGCTCCGATGCTTCGAGGTCCGGAATCACCTGCCCTTTGTAATCCGCCAGCTTTTTCAGCAGTGCCGACGCATCGGTGGTGTAATCGTGGAGAATTTTCAGGCCGCGGCCAAGCGTGTAGATCGCGATGTGATCCTGCGGCTGGACCTGCTCGAGAAACTTCACCACCTGTTTTCGTGAGTAGGTCTGATCCTCCCATTTGGTGTTCAGCGAATCGAGCAGCAGCACCGTCACACTGGCGGGAGCTCCGGTTCGTTCCTGCAGACGATTGGAAAATATGTTCGGCGGCAGCTTCGTTGGCTGCGACGCCAATTTATCGGACGACTCCATCGAGAAGAATGCTATTTGTTGCGGCTTTCGCTTTTCGGAAACGGTAAAGTCTTCTTTTTTTAAATCCGAAACGGGTTCGCCCTTATGGTCGTGAACCACCACGTTCACCTGCACCAACCGCGTGGTCGATTTGAAAATCACCGGCGGTTGCTGAGGCTGCGCGGTTTGCGCCCATACCGCAGCCAACGAAAAGGTCAGCCCGGCTATTTGCCTCATCATCAGTCAGTCCTTTTGCATCCAACCGGTCAAACCCGCTCCGGTACGGAAAGTCCCGGTGGGTTGCGGCATTGGGTATACTGCCGACGTACGCTTATGAAAACGCATACCGTCGTCCACACTTTCCTCGGCGCCTCGCTCGCCGTGTCCTCCCTTGCCATTCCGGGCTGCGGAGGGGCGTCGCATTATCACGATGTAAACGAGAGTTATTACCTGGTCGCGAGCAACAACAAAGTTTCCTACTGGCAAACCGCGGCCGCCGGACTGACTAAAGCCGCCGCGCAAATGGATGTAAAAGCCGCAATGGTCGGCTCTCCAACGTATGACCCGAAGGTGGAACACGAAGAGTTTCAGCGGATCATCGCAAAGAAGCCCTCTGGCATCCTGGTCTCCGTCTCGGATGCGGGGATTATCGGGCCGGATATAGACGCCGCCATCGCGCAGGGTATTCCGGTGATCACAATGGATTCCGATGCGCCCGCCAGCAAGCGCCTCCTCTTCATCGGTACGAATAATTACGACGCGGGCAAGATGGGCGGCCAAACACTCGTGAAACTGCTCAACGGAAAGGGCACGGTTGTCGTTTTCAGCATCCCCGAGCAGGAAAATCTACAGGAAAGACTACGGGGCTACAAGAGCGTGCTCGAAACGAATCCCGGAGTGAAAATCGCCGAGGTGATCGATATGCGAGGCGCTGCCGCGACCGCGTTTGATAAGACTACGGACATCGTCGAAAAGGCCAAAATAAAACCCGATGCCTTCGTCTGCCTGGAATCGGTGTCGTGCGCGGAAGTCGCCGACGTGCTCGAACGGAAGAGTGTGACCGGCAAGGTTATCGTCGCGATGGATACGGACCCGAGGACGCTTCAATTCGTTCAGAAGGGATTGATCTCGGCTACCATTGCCCAGAAGCCTTTCACCATGGCTTACTACGGAATGAAAATTCTGGACGACCTGGTGCATCACAAACTGCCAACTCTCACGGCGAATTTCGCGCAGGACTCGTTCTCGCCGATTCCTACACGCGTCGACACGGGAGCCACGCTGATCGACAAGAGCAACGTCGACGGATTCCTGAAAGCCCAACAGGACGCCAACGCCGGGCATTAATCAAATCGCCAAACGGAGTCTGGGACGCGGCCGGGACCGGACCTTTTGCGGGCTAATTCCTGGAGTGCGTTTGGAACCACGCAAAGATTTCGCCCACGGTAGGCAGAAGAGCGCCGCTGTGATCGCCGCCCGCAATCTCTTTGTATTGGACCTCGATCCCGAGTTTCCTGGCGGCCTCCACCATGATCTGCGAGTTCTTCACCGGCACGATCGTATCCGCCGAGCCGTGGACTACGAATTCCGGAATGCTCCGGATTTTTTCCAATCCCGCGGGATCGCCGCCTCCTGAGACAGGCGCCAGCGCTGCGAACACGTCGGGGTGATTCATGGCGATACTCCACGTTCCGTAACCGCCCATCGAGTGGCCCATCAGATAGATCCGTTTGCCGTCCACGCGAAACTGCCGCCGCACTTCCCCCAGCACGTCCATCACGTCCTGCTCCGCGGCGCCGCGATACATGCTCGTGGTTTCCCGGCCTTTCGGACAAACGATCAGATAGCAAAAGTGCTCCGCCAACTGCTGCAGAGCGGTGGAACGGTATGCCTCAAAGATCGTGTTCTCGTCGCCTCCCATCCCATGCAGCACAACCACCAGCGGAACATCTTTCTTGCCGTCGTACGCGGACGGAATAAAGAGCCGGTAGGGCTGTAGCGTCCCATCCAGCTTCGAGCGGTATGCCAGGTGCATATCGCCATGCCCCTGCCGCACCGGATCGTTTCCTTGTTCCAACGCATCCAGCATCCTGTTGGCGGAGTCGAACTCTTTGCGAAAATTCACGTACTTCGAATCTACGCTGCTCGAATCGACCAAGTGGTACAAGTTCGCCGCATAGAGGACCGTCAAGAATGCAGTGTCCGTCTTCGCCTCTGCATTCAGCTTCTCAGCCCTCTGCCGGATTGCATCCGCGCGTCCTTCGACGCCGCCTTGCAACCGGATGGTTACCTCTCTCTGCAGCATAACGGGCGCAGTCGTGGGAAGCTTCAACTCGAAAGTGTAGAAATTCTCATTCTTGATCGCTGGAACCTGAAACTCTCCGGTCCACGGCAGTTTCTGAAGATCAATCGGCTCCCACTTTTTGATCGGTGCGTACAACTCGCCCGGTTCCTGGCTTTTCAGAAAGGCCTGCACGGGCAGCTTCTCCGTGAACTCTCCTTCGTGTGGAAACTTCTCCGACACCGTGACATGCACGGTCTTGCCGGGTTCCCACATAATGTGATCCAACGTCACTTGCAGGGATAGACTGAGCGACGTCGCGGGCGTCCACTCCATCCCTTGGAGCATCGCCATTCCATGGGTGATGTGGCGAAGCGCGTTGCGATAGTCGCCGGCTTTTTCGGCGGCGGACGCCAGTTGATCCAGGTGCTCCAGCTCGGACTTTTGAGCGGGCGCCAAGCCGGGTCTCGATGCGATGAACGCGCGATAGGTAACGAAACTTTGAAGAACTTCCCCGGCGTTTGGACCAGGGCCGGCGGAGAGGACGGCCGCGAACAGTAGGAGAGGACGAAGAACTTTAATTGTATGGACGAACATTTCAATCACTATCTTGAACTGCGGTGGCCGCGAGAACGGTATCGACGACAGGGCCGTGGCCGGCCTTTTGCCTTCGATTGCGCGGCGAGATAGCCCCAATGGTCTGCGATGGCTAGAGTGACAGGCAAAACACGCTCAGCGAAACAAGGCATGATTTCATTGTCGAGCCAGTCTTCAAGAACCGCGCGCCGATTGCCCGCCGGCAATGATGCGATGCCCTTTCGAATTTCGCCAATCGTAAATACGCTCACAAAAACACGGTCTTTGGACTGGCGAAGAAAACTCTCTACTTGGCGCTCGGGCGAAGGTCTCGTCAGTTCGCAAAGGATATTCGTATCGACAAGATAACCGTTCACAAGGGGATATCTCTGCCGGTATCCTGATCACGCTCAAAGGTCATGTCGAGCCCGCGAAACGGGGATTTTGCAAAGAGGTCGGCCAGGTTGTCCACCTGTTGATGGACGGGGTTCCTCCTGAATAACTGCCCGCAAAACGGAGCCTGGATCGTGGACTCGCACAGGCATTTGCTTGCGAATACTGAAGGGACGCGATCGGCCCTTTGCGGGCTAGCTATCGTCAATGAATGGAGAGCGCGCACCGCCTGGTCCACCGCTTCCTCGGTCGAACGCGCGCCACCGGCCTCGATCACCTCAGAGAGGAGGCGGGGCTGTTCGTCATTCAGAGTGATGGTCATGCCCGGTCAATCTCCCGAAATGTTCACCAGCTCGCGTCCCGGCACCGGCGAACTCGCCGCAACCGCCGCGGCCTCTTCCGCCGAAAACTCAGTCGTCTTCGAGTGGATATTCATCGAGCAGAATTTCGGCCCGCACATGGAGCAGAAGTGGGCGTCTTTGAAACCTTCTTCCGGCAGTGTCTCATCGTGCATGGACCGTGCGGTTTCCGGATCTAGGGAGAGCGCGAACTGCTGGTTCCAGTCGAAGTTATAACGGGCACGCGACAACGCGTCGTCTCGATCCCTCGCCCCTGGACGATGGCGCGCAATGTCGGCCGCATGCGCAGCGATTTTGTACGCGATCAGACCTTGCTTCACATCCTCTTTGTTTGGAAGCCCGAGATGTTCCTTGGGCGTGACATAGCAGAGCATCGAGGCGCCGTACCAACCGATCATCGCCGCGCCAATCGCCGACGTGATGTGGTCGTACCCAGGCGCGAAATCGGTCACCAGCGGCCCAAGCGTGTAGAAGGGAGCCTCGTGGCACATCTCCACTTCTTTTTCCACCTGAAGCTGGATCTGGTCCATGGGAATATGACCCGGACCTTCGATCATCACCTGCACGTCGTAATTCCACGCGATCTTCGTCAACTCGCCCAGCGTCTTCAACTCGGCAAACTGCGCCGCGTCGCTCGCATCCGCCAGTGACCCCGGCCGCAAACCGTCGCCCAACGAAAAACTGACGTCGTGTTTCTGGAAGATCTTGCAGATATCTTCAAACCGCTCATAGAGGAAGTTCTGTTTGTGGTTCTTCACCATCCACTCGGCGAGGATGGACCCGCCGCGGCTCACAATGCCGGTAATGCGCTTCGCCGCCAGAGGGACATATTGGACCAGCACGCCCGCGTGGATCGTCATGTAGTCCACGCCCTGCTCTGCTTGCTCTTCAATCACCTCGAGCATCACGCTGGCGGTCAGATCTTCCACGCGGCGCACGCGAGTCAGAGCTTCATAAATCGGAACGGTGCCGATAGGAATCGGCGATGCTGCGATGATGGCTTTGCGAATAGCGGGAATGTCCCCGCCGGTCGAGAGATCCATCACCGTATCGGCTCCATACTTCACCGAATACTGAAGTTTCTCGAGTTCCTGATCGATGTTCGAAGTAGTCGCCGAGTTACCGATGTTGGAATTGATCTTGCACGTGGACGCGACGCCGATACACATGGGCTCCAGCGAGGCGTGGTTAATATTGGCCGGGATAATCATGCGTCCCCGCGCAACTTCGTCCCGGATCGCCGCAGCCGGGAGCTTCTCACGCCGGGCAACGTACTCCATTTCGCCGGTGATCTGACCCTTGCGGGCGTAGTACATCTGTGTGCGGATCGGATCCTGCTTCCGCGATTTTACCCATTCACTCCGCATCATGGTTACCTGACGCGATTATCCCACGCAACTCAGGCGAAGATGCTCTTGTGAACCTCGCCCGCCACGTTCGTAAGCCGGAAGTCGCATCCTGCATAGCGATAGGTAAGCTGCTTGTGATCCAGCCCCATCAGCGCCAGCAGTGTCGCATGCAGGTCGTTGGTGTGCATCTGACCCGCCACCGCCTTAACACCGAATTCGCCGGTAGTCCCATCCGTGAATCCCTCCTTCACGCCGGCGCCCGCCAGAAACATCGAGTACCCGGTGATGTTGTGGTCGCGCCCATCTGCTCCCTGCGCCATCGGCAGGCGGCCGAACTCGACAAATCGCACGCCCGCCTCGCTGAGTCTCCGCGGCATCACACACTGGCGCCGAACGAGCCCTTCGGACCCGGCTTCACTCCATATGCCTCGAGCACCCTCTGTGGTTCGTTCGAGATGTCGAGCAACTCCGGAACCTTCCCCTCCATCCGGACGGAACTGACCGTTGCCCGCGACCGCGTGAAGGAACTTAAAGAGCGCCGCGGGATCTGAAGGCGAGCACGGCGTTCAGCCCCCCGAACGCAAACGAATTCGAGAGAGCATATTCCGCCTGCAGCGCTCGAGCCTGGTCAACTACGACATCGAGATCGCACGACGAATCGCGCTCGTTGAAATTCGCCGTCGGAGGGACCAGGCCGTGCTCGAGCGCGAGCATGGTCGCTGCTGCTTCAAGCGCGCCGGCCGCGCCGAGTGTATGACCATGCATCGATTTCGTCGAGTTGACTGCTATCTTCTCGGCGTGGACCCCGAATGTCTGGCGAATCGCCACGGTTTCGGTGGAATCATTCACCTGGGTGCCTGTGCCATGAGCGTTGATGTGCCCGATAACTTCCGCCGCGATCCTGCTATCGGCGATGGCCGCACGCATCGCGCGGCTGGCTCCTTCGGCCGAAGGATGAGTGATGTGATGCGCATCGGACGACATCCCGAATCCCACAATTTCACCGTGAATCCGCGCGCCTCGGGCACGCGCGCTCTCCAGGGTTTCGAGGACCAGCATCGCCGCACCCTCACCAAGAATCAGCCCTTTGCGATCCTTTGAAAACGGCCGGCAGGTGTCCGGCGCAACCACACGCATGGCTTCCCACGATTTGAGAAAACCAAAACTGAAAACGGCCTCGCTCCCGCCCGCGATTGCCGTGTCTACCTGGCCGCTTCGCAGCAGATGAAACGCCTGACCGATGGCGTGATTCGCCGACGAACAAGCCGTCGACACCGTGTACGCCGGTCCTGTGATTCCAAATTCCATCGAAATGTGGCTCGCGCCGGCGTTGCCCATTACTCGCGCGATGGTCAACGGGCTCACGCGCGACGAGCCCTTCCGGTAGACCTCGATGAATTCGTTGTCCATCGAAGACTGCCCTCCGACGCACGAACCCGTAACAATGGCTGTGCGCGACGGGTCGGCGAACGTTATGCCCGATTCCTTCACTGCCTCCCGTGCGGCGATGACCGCGAATTGTGCGAAGCGATCGAGAAATCCCGCCTGTTTTTCGTCGAAGTACCGCAGCGGATCGTAGCCGGGCACTTCCGCGCCGTTCTGAAACCGGAAAGTGGATACGTCCACGAGAGTGATGGGGCGAATTCCCGAACGCCCAGCCGCGAGCGATTCCCAGAAAGAGGTGCAGTCGAGTCCGATCGCCGAAACGACACCGATACCGGTGACCACAACACGGTGGGCAGCGGTCTCACGCACCGGCGATCAACTTTTCCACGCCTTCAGCCAATTCCCTGACCGTGCGGATGTTCTTCGCCTCATCGTCCGGAATACTGATCTGAAACTCTCCTTCCAATGCAAAGAGAATATTAATGCCGTCCAGCGAATCGATCTTCAGCCTTTCAAACGTGCTGTCCGGTTCAATGGAATCTACGGGGATGTGCTGCGTCGCCGCGATGACACGGATGACGCGCTGCATCAGTTCGTCTGACATAGAAGCTCGCTCACTGTTTTAAAATGAACCCCCCGGTCCAGCAGGACCGGCACAACCCCGCTTACCGCCTCAATTGTATTTCGGATGTCGGGCGCATTTTGAGTTTCGCGTCCATCATGTAGACAGATGATGTCGCCCCCGCGTGCGTTGCCAAGAATACGGCGCTCAATCGCTACGCGCGGGAGCGCCCAATCCCGGCCCAGCATGGTCCACATTACGCCGAGAAGATTGAGTTTCCGTTGTGCCTCGCGAAGTCCGAACCACCGAACGCCATAGGGCGCGCGAAACAGGACCGGCGCTATGCCGACGGCCTCGCCAATCGCCTCCTGCGCGGACCGCAACTCCTCGAAAATGAATTTTGGCGAGCGGAAGGAAAGAAGCGGGTGCGTCGCAGAATGATTTCCGATCTCGTGCCCTGCCGCGTGAACCGCCCTGGCAATCTCCGGATGACGCCGGACCTGGATTCCACACTGAAAAAACGTCGCTTTCACGCTGTATCGGGCCAGAACATCGAGGAGATGTAATGTTGCCGGAGTTGGTCCATCATCGAACGTGATCGCGATGTTGTTCGCGTCCCTCCGTCCGCGATAAACGGATGGTCCGAAGATAGACGAGGACCGGCCGCGCACACCGTAAGCCATCAATCCCGCCGCGCTCGCGACGATTCCGCCGGCAGCCGCCAACATGGTTACTGATCTGCCCAACGGACGCTGTGATCGCCGGTCACCGCCCATGTCTGCCGCGGGGAATGCATCGTGAAGGTCGACCAGGGTCCGGGAATCCATGGATATTTATCGATTACACTTTCATCCACTTCGATGCCGAGCCCTGGCTTGCGAGGAACAATCAGATCACCTTGATCCACGTCCAAAGGCTCCTTCAGAATTTCCGCCGCCAAAGGGAATGGGTACATCAGTTCCTTTTCCGGCGTCGAATAACACGGGTATTCCAACCACGCCGTTACGGTCTCAGGCCAGCACACGCCGAGATGGGCGGCAACGAGCAGTTCCAGCGCCGTGCCCCAACTATGGAAAGCAAAGGCCAGACCGGTCTTGGCAATCTCGGGAAGGATGCGGCGCGCCGTCGGGTATCCTCCCTGGCAGATCACATCCATTTGGACGTAGTCGACGCATTCTTCCAGGATCAGATCCAAGAAGCTGTCGTCGGTTGCTTCGTGCTCGCCGCTGGCGAGGGGAACATATCCTTCCTGCTTCAGGTGCTGGTAGGCAGCGTGGTCGTCCGGTGGCAGCGGTTCTTCCAGCCAGGCGATGTCGAATTCGGCCATCTCGCGGGCAACGCGTTCCACTGTTTTCTGGTCGTAACTCTTGTCGCCCATCCGCCACCAGGTATGCGCGTCCACCATCAAGTCGAAGTCCGGGCCTACCCTTTCCCGCATCCGCCGGACCGTCTCAACGTCTTGATCGGGGCCGAGACCTGGCCTCATCTTATATGCACGGAATCCCAATTCCGCAATTGCTTCGGCTTCATCGGCGTATTTTTCCGGCGGCATATACATACCACCGCTACCGTATAGACGGATACGGTCGCGCACCCGGCCGCCGATCAGTTCGCTCAACGGAACTCCCAATGCCTTGGCTAGGACGTCATTGAGCGCAACTTCGACCGAACAATACATTTTGGCCGCGTACTCGTCGTCCTTGCCCGGACCCTGCATAAACAGAATTCGGAGCGCGTCGGGATCGGCCAGCGTACGTCCTGTAAGGAACGGCGCGATGGTCGTGTCGATCGCCTGTTTCGCCCGTTCGCTGGCCTGGCCGGGAGCAAAACCGACGACACCCTTGTCGGTTTCGACACGAATGAACATTGCATCGCGTTTCGTAATCACCCGATCGCCGCCGTAGTACGAAAGGTGGAGGGGCTGCTGAAATGGGGAGGACAATAGAAAAGCCCGGACGTGGGTAATCTTCATTCAATTCCAGCATTTCGCTACGCGTGGCTGATTGTCAAGGCAATGGCAAAGCGCAAAGCAGAAATACGCAAGGTAGGAATGCCGGAGCGGATCGGTTTTGCCCGTGAACCCGAAAAGAAAAGAACTGGCGGTTCACGCCCTTCGAATTCGCATATTAAGGTGGGCCCATCCCAAAAAAGAGCCGGGCACTGGTCAGGTGCCCGGCTTGAGCACCCACATGCCGCTCGGAGGTGCGACGTGTGGTAGTGGAGGAGACTAAAAATCGTTAACTATAACTATGCCAAAAGGCCGCCGTGGCCGAGGCATGCTATCTCCCATCCCGAAACCCTATAACGAGCCAACATTGCTGGAAGAACTAAATCTACCACATTTGGCTTGGCGGAGCGAAAGCAACCCGGCGCCAAAACAATCGGAATGTCGTCCTTGTAATTCAGCATCATCAAATTGCCCGGTTCAACGGGCGCCAGAAATCGTTCCAGGTGGCAGCCGAGCGTCGAAAGAGATCTTCCTACGACGTCTTCAGGGCCGGCCGGCGAGGTGGTCGACGCAACCAGTACAACCGTAGGCCGCGTGCGAATTGCATTGTGCAGCGCTCTGGTCACACTGGCCTCGTCTTCAACCGAAGTGAGGGCGAAACTTGTTTGCACTCCGAATCGCTCCAGACGCTGGCGCATGATGCTCTCAAAGAGCAGCCGCGCGCGATCGCCGCTCACCACATCGGTATATAGGACGCTCACTGCTGGTTTACGGATCGGCCGCGCCTGCAATATTGGTCCACGTTCCCGCAGAATTGAGACCACGGCCTCCAATTGCTCCCGTGGGACTGCGAACGGGGCACTCTTCACCGTGGCGATGCGCTGCCCCGCCACCGCATAGCTGAAATTCGAAGCCGTTGCGATTGCGACGCTGGCAGTACAGTTGATTTGCTTTAACAGTTCGTCGTCGACCAGAACGCAGGAGCTTTCCGTGGCGAATAAATTCGCCCGCCCGCCCGCTGCAAGCCGGATCTCCACCGCCCCGCAGCACATTTCACTCGAAATCATTGAAACGGCTTCGTCTTCTCCTACTTCGCCATCCTCGAGTTGCGTTACCCACACTTCCTGCAACCCTTCAGTTTCGAGCAGTCGGACGTCCTCATCATTCAGGAGGTGTCCCTTTGCGAGCAACTTCTTCCCGCCGGAGCGGAAAATGGTGCAGCAAAGGACCCGGCCTTGAGATTGGCGCACTTCGATAGTCTGGGCTCTCATTTCATGCCTCCCGAAGACTGACAATCCGTGTATCTCACGAATCGTTCCTTGGTCAAGCACACCAAGTATAGTCCTATAGTGCTGGTAACGAAATCTTTTTCTCATACTTTCTTCAACAATTTTTTAGGCAATATAAAAACTCGTCGAAGGAAAAGATCCAATCGAGCCAACCAGCGCGGAATAAAGAGGTTATTTGGTGAAACCCTGAGTTGGTCAATGTTTCAAGATCGGAAAGGGGATCATGGGAGTTTCCCCTATGCGCGGGTAGGCGGGCCGCTCATTTGGGGGGACCAGGTGTTTCACTACGGCAATTTCGTCGCATGCCTGGAACTTTGGACAGCGCAAACAGTCTTTCCACGCCTTCAAAGGGAGTTCGCCGCGCTCGACTTCCACGAAGCCCAGCCGCTGAAAGAATTTTTCCACATAGGTGAACGCAAACACGGAATGTAGGCCGAATTTGCGCGCTTCCCCGAGTAATGTTTCGACGACGATTCGGCCAATACCCCGGGTCTTGGCCGCCGGATGGACGGCCAGCGACCGGATTTCACCGCTCGTCGGGCTGTAGAAATGAAGCGCGCCGCACCCCACCAGCCGGTCGCCCGAAAATGCCAGCATGAAGTCGCGGATATTCTCCGACATCTCGAACTCCGTCCGCGGCAGCATTATTCCCTTCGCCGCATACGAATTGATCAGTTGCAGTAAATGCTGTATATCGGACATGGTGGCTTTACGCACCTGTATTGGCTCGGATAGCTCCACGCCTTCACTGGCCGGCTCGGTATATAAAACGTTACGCATTGTTGTTAAGCCCGGACACGTGTCCCAATGTTATCGCCGGCAAGCAGCTTTGCGGCCGCTCCAGGCATTCCGCCGGGCGCAATCAGCACGCCGCCGATACCTCCACGCAACGCATCACACGCTGAATTCAGTTTCGCTTCCATTCCGCTCGTGGCCACGCCGCTCGCGATCAATTGCCGGCAATCAGAAATTGTCACGGACGGCAGAATGTGGCTGTCCGCCCCCCGTACGCCGTCTACGTCAGTCAAAAACAGCAACCGGTCGGCCTGGAATCCCAACGCGCACGACACGGCCATCTGGTCCGCATTGACATTATAGATGTTGCCCGCGCCATCGCCCGCCACACAGGCGATCACAGGCAGATAGCCGCCGATGGTGAGATAGTTCAGAAGGGTGGGATCGGTACTCACGGGACGGCCCACAAAGCCCAGATCCGGATCCATCTGTTCCGCTTTTGTGAGACCCGCGTCGATTCCGGTCAGACCCACCGCACGTGCACCCACTGCAACAAACGCCGACACCAGCTCATGATTTACGGTACCGGCGAAAACTTTCAGCACAGCGTCGATCACGTCCAGCGTCGTCACGCGGAGTCCGCGGACGAATTTGCTTTCGACGCCGCGCTCATTCAGAAATCTCGTCATCTGCTTGCCGCCGCCGTGAACCACCACCAGCTCGACGCCACCGCGCTGGACCTCGCAAAGTTCATTTGCCAACCGGTTCCGCGACTCCGCCGAATCGAGCAGCGTGCCGCCCAATTTTACAAGGATCTTCACAGCAGGCCCTCGTGCTCGGCGAATCCGAGAACGAGATTCATATTTTGAACTGCCTGGCCGGCCGCGCCCTTCACCAAGTTGTCGATCAGGCTCACGACTACTGCCCGGCGCGTCGGGGCGTCGTACTTGACACCTATATCGCAGAAATTCGTGTGCTGAACAGCGTGCAAATCGGGAACCACGCCCGGATCGTAAAGGCGGACGAAGGGCGAGCCCTGATAGAACTTCTCGTAGGTGTTGATGATCTCCGCGGCCGACGAGTCCTTCGCGGCCCGGAAATAGATCGTCTCCAAAATCCCACGCTCAATGGGAAGCAAGTGCGCCGTAAAGCTGAACTCCGCCTCTTCCAGGTTCGAGTTCTGCAGCACCTCCGGCACATGGCGATGATCCAGAATCGAGTAGACGGAAAAGTTCTCCGTCACTTCACAGAAGCTCGTTTTCAAACTTGGCTTGCGGCCGGCACCGCTTACGCCCGATTTGGCGTCGCAAACAATACCCGCCGCGCGATCCACCAGGCCGGCCTGGATCAACGGACGAATCGCGAGGTTGGCCGCCGTTGGGTAGCATCCGGGATTTGAGACCAGCCGCGCACTCTTGATTTGCTCCCGATAGAACTCAGGCAAGCCGTAGGCTGCCTCCGCGAGCAGCGCTGATTGCTCGTGGTCCGCTTTGTACCACCGTTTGTAATTTTCCGGCGTGCGCAGGCGATAGGCGCCGCTGAGGTCGATCACTTTCGCGCCAGCTTCCAAAAATCCGGGCGTCAGATTCATGGAGATTTCGGGCTGCGTCGCTAGAAATACGACATCCAGTTTCGCGTCCTTGGCCGCCTCGAACGTACAGGGAATGCGCCGGTGGCCCGAATCGCTGCGGGGACGTGGGCGCTCCTCGGAATCGCTGCGATGCTCCATCAGAATGGGCTCTATATGGGCGTGGTGGTCTAGGAGGCGAATGAGTTCTATGCCGCTGTAGCCTCGAAATCCAACGATTCCGGTAAGAATAATTATTCACCTCTGTGAATAATTATAACAGACTGGGATGGGGGTAGTGTCCTACGGTTGTGTTGGCTGATTATTCACTTGGTACCCGATCTTCCGTTACTGGACGGATCGGGAAGCATCTCACGGAAAAGTGGCTCAACCTGCACAAATACGAGCTTCGCATGTCGGGTTACCGATGCGACGGGCCAACACAACGTGGGACTGCTACCGGGAGCGTTGTACGGCTGTGGCCCTCAACACGGCTGCTCTTCTCTCGTAATTGCAACGCAAGCCGGCCGGAAAAATATTAGCCGCGGCGAAAAATCCAATTTAGCGAAATACTCGTAATAGCCAACGACAGGTAAGCCGAAGGTCCCAATTATGGGCTATTATGCTGACGGCGCACGTTCGGTGGATCGTATCCGTCAGACCAACCCAGTAGAGTTCAGCGGCGGGCTGCGAGCCAACGAGTCGGGGTGAGATCGGGTACGGCCAGCCTGTTGCGGTCAGCCATTCCGGGCAAGACAGCCATTAAGTAGTC
>Ga0105240_10001306_pt1 | contig 42965 bp, 31 predicted proteins | sample KBSC54metaG_FD_80426 | JGI IMG/M metagenome (GOLD analysis project Ga0105240, IMG submission 80426) | Corn rhizosphere microbial communities from Kellogg Biological Station, Michigan, USA - KBS C5-4 metaG | ecosystem: Host-associated > Plants > Roots > Rhizosphere > Soil | place: Michigan, USA... | reverse complement strand
TTCTGGGTACCGATTAAGAAGGACATTATTTCTATATATCCTGTTTTTAATACAATATGTGGGGATTCTATTACGTTATCTTGTATGTCTATAGACTTTTCAGTATTAATCACACAGTTTTTTGTATTGAAATAGTAAAAATCCTTAACCTTTACTTCAGGCGCATGAAATATTGGATCATTTGAATCTGAGTAAGTGTGAGGCGCTTCGTTTTTGTCCATGTTATCAAATAATTCTTGAATTTCTAGACGGACATCCAGGGGGGGGTGCCAATAGTATATTTTTAGCTTTCCTTGGTACAAAACAACCATAATAGCATCGGAATCGGTAGTGCCATCAACAACGATAGTCTCATCAGAATTTATTGTAAGGGTAGCTTCTTTTATAAAATCTTCTGCTAGAGTTAATGTATGAGTACGGTTGTGGTATACAGTTTCGGATAAAACTGACGACTGACCAAATGCTACGCTCAATGCGCAAAATATAATTTTGAAAAATTTATTCATCTAATATTCTTGGTGTAAAAAATGTATACTTCTACTGCTGTATGCTTATAAAATAATTCGATTCGATTCTTACTGCTTTTAAAAAAGATACTTTTTTCTCCGTTTTTTGTTCGACCATACTCCATTTTTTATATTTTGATTTATGATTGACTAATAGGCGATAATGATTATGATGCATAATCTAAATATTCAGGAAAATCACTCATAGCAAAAACATGTAAAGCTTTTATAGCAACTCTTCCTAGTATATTAGCATTTACACCAGGCAAATCACTTAGCATTTCATTTTCTCTGTCAAAGGTAATTATTTTAATGGGAGTAGAAAAATCTTTCGTTAAAAAACACTGTATTGATTTATTTCTTTTATCAATGCCTATGAAAAAATAACACCCCCCAAAGTGATCTGTGGAAATTTCATAATAACCTATTTGATCAGATTCAAGTATTTTATGCATTTTTATATATATTCCCATATTTTCTTTCTTATAAAGTACTATCCCAGTCGTATAATTTATTTACTAAATAATGAGCATCATCATATGCTACTTTCAATCCCTGCATTATCAAAGATTCAGCATATTCGTGTTGTAGCATTTTAAGGTCAGAATAGACGTATTTATTCTCTATTAATCTATTCCATGCTGCAGCCATATCTGCGTCTGGGAAGAATCTTCCTACACCATGCCTTAAGATATGCTCTTCTACAAAAACATGCTGCTTGATTCTGTTAATGATATCCCTAGAAATTCCTGTATTTTTACATATGGCATCAATATCGGTAGACGCTTCTCTCATAGAATTATAAAACAATTGCGTTTTAAAATCTAAATCAGGAATCTTAAGAAGAGGTGTTTTTTCAAGCAATCTCCCAACAGGTTTTTTACTAACTTGTGTAGCTAAATTTTCAATATACGCCTCAAAGTCTCCTAGTGTATTAAGGTGCTCTTTAGCCATTTCTGCCATACTAAGAGAAACATCTTGATTTAAAACAGAAGTAAACCCTTTAACTGATTCGTTAGCAACTGGTGCTGGCAGTGACAAAATCTTGTCAGGTGCAGGCAGTGCTAATGTACTTGTACTCTTTTCAGCCAACTGCTTTTCAACTTGATTCAGAACTGAGCCAGGAGCAACCTGCTCAACCAAATCTTTTGCAAAAGAAGGATTTATATGCTTGCCAACTTTATCAATAGTCTTATCGGCAACCTTAATAGCTTTATCAACAATCGGCTTTGTGACATTACCAACTTTATCAGCAATCTTGTTTTCAAAATTAATCAGATGTGTTTCTAATGGCTTAATATATTGATTAAAACTGGCTGCCTGTTTGCCAATAGATGAACCAGCCAACTTTTCAGCTGCAGTAATTAAAGACTCTGTAACATTGCCAAGCGCTAATTTTAGGGCAGGGGTACTATCTAATGCCGCGCTGATCGCTACTCTCGCAGATGGATATATTTTGCAACCAACTCTAAATGCAACCCTGCCTGCACCTAGGCATGCGGTATTGTATGCTACCTCTATACCCAAATGTTTTAACGCTTCAACAGCTCCTTCTTGTTCATATATAGTATGAATTTGATACGCTGAATAGGCGATACTTGCGCCAGCAACGCCATACATTGCAAGGATAAGGAAATTATGATCCACCGCTTTTGTTGCTGTATTATACGCAATATCCATATCTTGATTTGTAAGAATTGCAACAGTGGCAGCAATCATTTTTGATGCATCACCAACAGAATGTGCCCGCCTTAAATACTGTACAGATTGCTTATTCCATTCACATGCAAATTCATTCTGTGTTAATCGGCGACCCAGTTTAGATTCTAATTTCTGCATACTTTCAATTGAAGGTGGTTTTGGTGCAGCAATATCAGCAACAACTTCTGCAACTCCTGCTCCTATAGCACCAGCGATCGCACCATTTGGTCCATCAATTATGCCGCCTTCTATGGCTCCTACACTGGCATGCAATAACTTGTGTGTTCCTGGTCCAATTTTTCCTTCACCATATGCTTGTCCTATTTTTCCGCTCGCTGCTGCACCTATAGTATTTGCAACAGCAGATTTAGCGCGATTTTTTGCAGCTTCTTTAGGATTTTTTCCTTGAGCAATATCACCACCAACTCTTATCCCACCATTAATAAGTTCACGTGGAGCTGCGCTCAAAAGACGTTTACTCATTGTTGCGGTTTGAGGTACTGCTGGAATAATTTTGTCTAAAATTTTATGAGCTCCTGCAGTGGTAGCGGCAGTAAGTGCAGTTACTGCAATATTGTGTATTGTTTCCATGCTTGCAAGTTTTTTTGCGGCAGCACGAAAATCACCATTACAATGCAATAAAGCACTTGCAGCGTCAAAGCACAATGCATTCATTGCTCCCAAAGTAGTTTGCGTTGCCAATTCAGATGCAACTCCCGCTGCGACACCCAATTTTGTGGTAATGCAAACTCCAATAACAGGCGCCAATGACTGCATTGCTATAGCAATAGATAAAGCAACTACACTCATTAACGCAGGGGTAGGGCGATTATAAAGAGATTCTTTTTTATATGTATGCAAATCTTCCATCAATAAGCGGGTTATCAATGGATTTTCACCTGTTGCATTGATAATAGCAGGAACACTGCCTTTGGTATGTTCAATATGAATAGTCTGAGCGTTGGTGTTGATCGTGCCACTATATGATGGATCAAACACAACATCATGCGAGTCTTTACGCGTTCCTCTATCCCATGAATAGAACCATCTTGTATCTTTGAGGCATACTTTTTCTGTTTCCTGTTGAGCAACCAGTAATTCTACGGCAGGAGCATCAATGGTAATACTTGGTGAGCTACATTCCAAATACAAGGAAACGTCATGATCAGAAATAATTACGGGAGACGTGCCATCGTTAATCGTTATAGGTTTTAGTGTTTGTGAAGTTAATTCAGTATACTCTATCACCTTCCCTGCTTGTTTTGTTTCTTTTATCTGACTATGCGTATCATACGTTGGAACATATTCAGGCGTTCCCTGAATAAAGGTACCACCTTTTGAAGCAAATATAGTACCATGTAGCTCTGCAGCATTGCCTGCGACTATGTGCGTAGCTCCTTCTGAGGTGAAAGCACAAGGAACTGATGTTGTAATTTGATCTACCGTTATTGTTTCGATAGGCGCGCTCCATCGAAATCGTCCAGGTTCAAGGCTTTCTGTTATACTGCCTTCTTGAGTCTTAAGAATATCTGCAATCAGCCTACCACCAGCGTAGACTTGTGTGCCGCCAATCCCAGAGTCTACGTGAGTCGCTTTATAGTGTATATCTTGTTGAGCTAGAATAATGACTTGCTGCCCGGATACATTCGATTCTTCACACGTATCTGTATAATTTTTACCACAAGTTTCACGTGTAACGTGTCCTTCAGAAGAAATGTTTCTGCCTATTAATGCTGTAATTCCTTGAGATTTTATAGAAGCATGATGAACATCTCCTTGCGCTTGCAACCAAATAGATTTTTCAGATGACAAGTCTTGATCACAAGTAATACCACCTTTTGTCTGCACATGCAGAGTATGGGGCATATTATTATGTTGTTCTTTGAGGTGAACATCTTGTTGCTGAGCAGAGATAATTACCGCACCACCGGTGTTAACGTTGAGCAGTTCATTATGACCATTGGCTAATCTGTCTGCTATATTGTCATCTAACGTGCCACTATAAACCAACTGATCAAGGGTTCCAATGGCCTCAAGTTGAGTTGCATCTCCATTAAAATCCAAAGCTACACCACCATCGATGGTTCCTTGGTTATTTATATGGTTAGTTTTTATTCTTGTGCCTTGACGAGAGGCTATGGTATTACCTGCACTTCCACGAATTGATTGAGCATCAATCAAAGCAGTATTTGCATCTACACAAGAACCATTTTTTAAATGTAACTCTTGTGCAATAATCGCTGCCTGTCCATCATCTCCATGCGTAAGTATGTTGCTACCATTACCCAAGATGACGGTATTACCTTTAACTACCGTTTGCTTGCCGTTAATTGTACCTTTGTTAAGAAGCTTTTTTGTTGCGACAACATTGGTTGTATTTTGAGAATCAATAGAAGCATTGTCTTTTATGAGTAGGTTTTTTGCTTGAATGGCAATGTTCTTAGCTTTAATTTCTCTGTCTATTACTGCGTTACGGTGAGCCCTTAATAATACATTGTTGAATGCATAGGCATTGCCGGTAATCTCTAGATCATTTGCTATCATAGAAATGTTGGCAGCTGCCAGTATGCCATCACTGACATATGATTGAGCTGCATTTATAGAAACATTGCCTCCACCAATCAAGCCGGTGTTAGATCCCCATATCATACTCACAGAGTTATTGTTTGCAAAGAGAGAAATTCCACTGTTCATGTTATATAAAGATTGGCAATTACCATTAACACCTAACATCACACCTGCATTGCAATCCAATAAAGAATTTCTTGATAGTTGGGGGCCAGCAATTGAAGCAGCTGTTGAAATTTGCGATCCAATAAATGGCATGGCAGTGGAAATAGCTGGTATAATATTGTTTTGTATTGGTAGCGATTTTTCTATTGTATCAGATACGCTATTCAAACAGTTTTGAGCAGTTTGGTATGCTTGTTGTCCACCTTGGCGTATTTGTCGTGCTATTTTAGATTGTCTCGCTGTGAAGCTTTCTGTTGTATCAGATGTGCTATTCAAATAGTTTTGAGTGGTTTGGTATGCATGTTGTCCACCTTGATATATCTGCGGCCCTACTTGATATCCTTCTTGTGCTACTTCATATGCCTGAATTCCTGTTTGTAGCGTTGAGGTGAGCAGGTTTTTTCCTTGACATAAAGCCGGCACAACATCACTGACGCATAGATCTTCTTTACTGGATAGATCTGTTATGTGGTTCTTTAAGGCCTTTGCTCGATGCCAAAGACTGCCTTTTTTTTCATCTTTGCTAAAGCACATCGCGACCGATTTTGATAAAGCGTAAACCTTGGCTAGTCGAGGGGAAAATTGGAATACAAAGCTTTCAGCAAATCTCAACTTATTTTTTTTTAATACATTTATTAAGTCACCTAAAGATTTAAATTTAGGTATTAATAATCCTTTGTTATAGCTAATAAAAGAGTTCTGGCATATATTGTTTCCTTGATATACGCCTAACAGATTCACATCTACAATTGAATTGATACACATAGAATCTGCGCTAATAGAGCCAAGAGTATTTAATGCCACAAGAGCATCTATAGTAAGATCATTCTCTACGTCTATAGAGCCTAAAAATTGATTCCAAAAATAGCGATCTGCTTTAATGTGGGCTTTATTATCAGAGGTTATTTTTCCTGAATTTCCTACGTACTTAGCGTGTACAAATAAATCAGAAGTTGAAACTTCACCATGATTATTAATCCCCTCAGTTGCCTTTAAGGATATTGTTGGGGCAGAAACATGAGATTTTGTTTCAATAGCTATATCTTTAGCTTTTATATCAAGTTGATTTGATGCTCCTATTTTTCCAATAGTTCTTACCTTACCACCTGCTTCAACTGATCCTTTTTCTACATCCATCACGCCATCAATAACTACATTTTTGTCAGCTTTGTAAGATGCATCTTTAGCCTTAACCTTTGATTCTGGTTGGAACAATATATTCTTGCCTTTGGCGTAAAGCAATTGTGAAGCATCGACTTCGCCGTTATTTATTACATTTCCTTGACTATGAATGCGGCATTGTTCAGTGTTGAGCTGTCCATCATTTTTCCAATTACCACTACTTGTGAAAAAAGCATTCGGAGCAGAAACTTGAGATCTTTCATTTAAGTGGATATTGTGTGCGGCAACAGCAAGCTGATTTGATACTTGTAAAAATCCGCAATTTGTTACATCTCTTTGTGCATCGAGGATCAGCTGCTCAGCGTTTATCGTTCCATCATTTTTCCAATTACTACCACTTTTGAAAAAAGCATTCGGAGCAGAAATTTGAGATGTTTTGTGTAATTGGATATCTTTTGCGTCAACAAGAAGCCTTTCAGATACTTGTATATTTCCTTGATCAAGAAAGGCATAGTGATTTTTACGCCTAAAAACTTTAAGCCAACCATTATAATCAGGACCAGAGTGAGCAATAATGAGCTTGTCAGCCTTTAAAAATCCGCTATTTGTCATATCCTTTTGTGCATCGATGGTTAGTTGCTCAGCATCTATATTCCCAGCATTTTGCCATTCACCATTGGACTTGAAATAAGCATTCGGAGCAGAAACTTGAGATGGTCCACCCAAGTGAATATTTTGTGCGTCAACAGAAAGCAGATCGAATGCTTGTATGTTTCCTTGATTACGAAAGACACGTCCACTTGCAGCCCAACTCGTATTATCAAGCTTTGCCTGATTAATTATTATTTTAGAAGCTTGTAAAAATCCGCTATTGGTTATATCTCTTTCTCCATCGAGAACCATGTGTTCCGCAGTTATATTTCCATCATTTTGCCAATGACCATCAGCCTTGAAATAAGCATTCGGAGCAGAAGCTTGAGATGTTTCACGCAAGTGAATATCTCCTGCCTCAACATACAGCTGTTCTGATGCTTCTAGATTTCCTTGATTGTCAAAGAAGGACGGCTCGTTAAGGCTATACCAATATGTTCGAGGAAGATGTGCACGAGTAACAATTATTTTTGGAGCCTTAACGGTTCCATAATTGCTTATTTTGTCACCATTCACACTGGCGTGTTGAGCAGTAATGATGCCGTGTTGATTAATCTCTTTTGCATGCAAATGAGTATCTACTGAGGTCAAATGAGAATCGATTTTTAGATGGCCGTCAGATTTTACGGCTATTTTTTTTGCTGTAACATCCCCTTGTATGTTAGCAGATCTTTTTCCTTGTAATGTAATATTGCCAAAAGCATTGATTGGACCTTTTGTTGCCACATAATGTGCTGCAATATTTCCGTTCGATACGCATATGTTACTATCTGATTCATATGAAGAGGTTGCGTTAATATTTAAATCATGTGCAGCAAGATATCCCGTATTTTTGCCATAACGCGTATCAATTGTATTTTGAACATATAGAGAAATGCCTGAGTTGCGATGAAATAGGCTAGAGCTACTATTATTGACACCTATTGCTCCGCCATAATTACTATCAACAATCGAACATGTATTAACGCTAGGTGCATGGTGAGACATTATTGCGGATGCTGCTTGCTGCGCAATATCTTTTGCTTGAGCTATAGCATGCGACGAAGGCTCAAGGTTTTGCTCGTTATCAGTTGGAAGAGGTTTAGCTACCGCTTCAGGCAAAGCATCAATGCTTTGCGGATTGTTAGATTGAAGAGAATCAGAGAGAAGATTATAACTTTGCCTTCCAAGGTTAAATGTTTGTCGTGCAGAACTAAGCACAATTTTTATGGAACATAGCAAAGCAATTACATCGCTTGTCCCAATACTTTTCTGTCTACGGAAAGAACCAACTTCGCTGCAAAGTGTTTTTCCCTGATGATAGACCCCCTGTATGTTTTTTAATGCTGCATACATTATGCCATAAAATGGAACATATTTGATGAACAGAGATTCTCCAAGTCCCCACAAGTTTGCCCGGGAATACATTTCAGAAAACGTACTAAATTTCGGCAGCAATAATCCCGTGTTTAAGGAAAGAAGAGAATTGATTCCTATATTTTTTGCTGCATATATTCCTAATGCATTAAACCCTATAGCAGAGTTTATCGTGAGCTGTTGAGCGTGAGTTAGGCCAAATACATTTAAAGATAAGGGTGTATTGATGGTAAGATTATTTTTTGCGCTTAAAGTACTGAGTATTTTATTATAATAATAGCGATCTGCGTTAATGGTCCCACTACTTGTCTCAATTTTTCCTGCATTGCTTATTGAGCGAGCATGTGCCGATAGATGGTCCTTAACTGAAACAGTGCCTTCGTTTTCTATTGCCAGACTTACTTGTAAGTTAGCATTATCAACCATGATACTTGATGTTTTTTCTAATTTTATATTTTTAGAATCAACATCAAGCAGTCCTAAAACTTTTATCACGCCCGCATTGGTCATATCTTCTTCAAGTTTTAAGGAGGCATTCTCAGCAATACAATGCAGCGGACGCTCTGAGGTAAAATTTCTACCTACAACGTATAAGTTTTTAACGCTAAACGAACCATTCAGAGAAAGAAAATTAAAGAAAGCTTTCCAATCTCCACCTACATTCCATACGGATGAGGCGGTAGAGGAGAAAATATCTCCTTTTTTGATAATGCAGTTATTGGAGACATCAAGCATTCCGCTGTGCTCAAATAATTTACTTGCACAATGAAAAGTATCACTGATAGTTAATGTTCCTTGGTTAATTACTTTATTTCCATCAAAACGCATATTGTGAGAAGTAAATGTACCGGGATTTTTAAATAAGAATGATTTAATGAATGATTCTTTTTTGCAATCGACAGCTCCGTCATTTAATACAGCAGACTGAGCCGTTAATATGAGAGAATTATGCGTGCTCAAAGAACTTTTGGGCATAATTTCAAATTCTTTGCCTTTAAACAAAAGATCTGAACATGTTAATTGAGCATGACTTTTGCAACTATCCGCTTCCACAATAAGACCATTACTACTAAAAAACTCATCACGAAAATCAACAGCTTTACACATTAAGCAAGCAGAGTGGGCATCAATTTTTTTCTCAAATATGAATTGGCCTTGTGTATTAACAGTTAACGAACCAGCTCGATAAGGAATTTGTAAGGAAAAGTTGTAAGTTCTATAACCAGTACTTTCAAAATTAATCTCATCATCAATCTGTATTAATTTTGCAACGGGTTTGCCTTCTAGTAAATACTGAGTAACACAAGGTTGTTGATTGCGATTAAAAATAAGCGAATATTGATTAGCAGCATTATTTTGTAATGCTATTGATTGCTGTTTAAAATAGGGCACAGATGAAGGAGAACTCAGCAGGACTTCTTTATATTGTTGTTCCTTAGTATTAGTATTTCTTGAATAAGCAACGCTCTTGCTGAGTCTATGGTTATGCATAGGCAACAAATTTATTGAAGCAAAAAGAATAGTCAGACCAAATCTATAAAAAGAATACTTAGACACTGTTTTCCTTTGTGCAAGTTAATTTTGTATATAAAAAAACATATGCCTCAACATCGTGGTGGACATACGATAGTGTAACTAAACAGTATCAACCAATAGATATGGAACGAGCATGGAATATCTTAGACAATCTACAAAGGATATCGAACGTAACTAAATATGCGATGGGAGTTTGTAAGAAAGTGGTTAGCATTTATTACCCCAACAAAATGATTAAAATGACTGTTTAGATAGATTATATGTACTTTTTTCTTTTTATCAAATTGTTTCACTTAGAAATTGGAGTTTCTCTTCGCATAGAAACTCCAATGAAGCGATAAAAAAATGGGAGTATAGGATATTATGATATTTACAATGTGCAGTCTACTGCTTATCTTCTTCGCTTGGCTGGCAAAGATCAATTAGGTTACCATAAAGATCTTTGAATACCGCGTCAATTCCCCAAAATTCATTAGTTGGTTGCTTAATAAATTCAACGCCATTTGCATCAAATTCTGCAGCAGTTGCATGACAATCGTCAGTAAGCAATACAAAAAGAGGAATACTGCCACTTTGTTTACCAATAATGGCTTTATCGCTTTCTTCTTGTGGTAATAATAAAGAAAGTGAAATAGGTGATTCTTTGGTAGGAGCTATAGTCAGCCAGTACCAGGTGCCATCTTCTGCTTTGTGGCCTTCTGTTACGACAAATCCTAGTTTTTCAGTATAAAAAGCAAGTGCTTCATCTTGATTCTGCACCAGTAGTGAAATATGACTTATTCTGTTCATAATAGTGGCTCTTATGTAAAAAAGTTAATATAATACCCTAAGTCTAATCGTACCAGTCTCCCTAACTAAAGCAATTGGTAGTGCTTGGCAATGGTTAAAAGTCTTGTCTTTTTATTGCCATATATGTTATTTTTGTAAATGATGAATGGTTTTGTTTGTTGAAAAAGTACAAAAACACAATGTGGAGCAATTATGAAAAGTTATATATATGCGCTAGTAATGATATGTTTAATGAGTAGCGGGTTATCGTTTGCTGAATCTTATTTCTATAACTCAGCGAGCGGCTGGTATGAAAATCAAGCAGATTATTCTTTGGTGAATGCGATTGTGGCAAAATCGAATATTACCCAGGCTGATGTGGATAAATTTAAGCTCGTATGGCTGGGTCAAGCTCAGAATTTTGCTGCGGCTGGAATTGGAGCGGCTGCTGTGTATAAAGGTGGGACTACTGCCTATCAAGCATTAGATATGTTGGGAAGTTATGGCCCAAGTAGTGACAATAAATTTTGGTGGGCACTGGCGGGGGCTGCAGGGATTGGGTTTGGTGTATATAAAACTTTATATACGCGCCTTGAGACTGGAATCTTAGGGCAAATAAAGACATACGTTGATATGTGCCAAAACCTTGATATTTATTCTTATTATTATTCAGCAGGCGATTTACACTTATTAGGAACATCTCAACAGAATTTTCAGGGAGAACAGTATAATTCGGCGTGGATGCCAATAAATGCTGCATGGCTTGCTTCTAATATTGCAAGAAAAAAAGGAATGGATAATCTCTTGGAGCAAGGTCGGGCAGCTATAAAACTTATTAGTCAGCTAGAACAGACTACAGTAACAAAAAGCTTGAACAGTGCTATAACAGAAATTCTTAAACGTTTGGATGAAAAAAGCAATAACTATCAATTAATTGCATACGCAGCTCAATTAGAAGCGCAAGACAGAAAACGTTTGGTTGATCAAGGTGCGGCAGCCGTTAAACAAGAGCTGCAATTAGCTCAACAAAAGGCAAATGTGGCAGTTGCTCAGCAGACCGCAAGTGCTTTATGGTGGGGAAAGATTGTTGGCGTAGGAACTGCTATGAGCAACTTTGTGAGTAAGAGCTTACAGACGCTGGTCTATGTAAACGATAATAAAGAAAAAATAGCTGGTGGACTATTAATAGGATCTGCAGCTGTATATGGCAGTCTTATTTGGTTGCAGTCGAAATTAACTGGAAATTAACAAAGACCTCATCATTGTCCAAAAAGAGATAATAACTCATAGACGTTATGGAATCTTTTGACGGTGCATGAGGTTTTTTCTATTGTCTGATTTTTTGCAATGAGAAGGGTGGTTATACCAAATTTTTCTGCTTCTTTGATTAAATGGCCAATGTTATTTATTGGTTTTATTTGTCCAGTAAGACTGATTTCGCCCAATGCAATTGATTTTTCTGGTAAAGGTTCTTGAAAGTAGCTTGAAAGCAGCGCGAAAGCCGTGCCAAGATCACTTTCGCTTCCTTTTATTTTAAAGCCACCGCTGACTTTGAAAAAAATATCCTGCATGCTGAGTTTTATTTTTACGTATTTTTCTAAAATTGCAGCGATAAGTATTACTTGTTTATGATCAAGGCCCGATACAACGCGTTGTGGCATAGCTAATTTTGAAGCATTGGTTAATGCTTGTAGTTCCAACAAAATCGGGCGAGATCCTTCCATGATACTGATAATAGCCGATCCTGGAGCGTGTGATATTTCACTAATCAAATGAGCGTTAATATTAGGCACTTCTTGCAGACCATTCTGTTCCATACAAAAAAAGCCAAGTTCATTAATTGCACCAAAACGATTTTTTACTGCTCTGAGCATGCGAGTTTGCCAACGGTCTTCGCCTTGCAGATAGAATACTGCATCAACCATATGTTCCAATGTTTTTGGTCCCGCAATTATTCCCTCTTTGGTGATATGTCCCGTGATGATAACGGTGATGTTATGCTCTTTGCTTAACCGCATAAGTTGGAATGCTGCTTCGCGCAATTGTCCCACACTGCCTGGTAAGGTATGTGCATCGTTGATGTAACAATTTTGGATAGAATCTATGACGACTAGATCTGGTTTTTCTTGTTGAGCTGTTGTTACGATACTTGTTAATTCTGCTGCATCAGAAAAAAGAAGATTATTGTCAGTTGTTTTAAGTCGTGTAGCGCGGCCTTTTAATTGTTGTAGTGATTCTTCTGTAGAAAAATAAAACACGCGTTTTGTTCTGGCTATTTCATATGCAACTTGGAGCAGTAGGGTTGATTTTCCTATTCCAGGATCGCCGGTAATTACAATTAACGATCCAGGTACTAATCCCCCACCAACTACACGATCCCATTCACCAATACCTGAAAGTACGCGAGGTTGTTCTTTAACATCTATCGATTCTAACGAAGTCAGTTGAGCGAGGTGAGTCCCGGTATGTATTTTGCTGCTGTCCCTATGCGTAGAAATGGTATTTTCTACCAAGGAATCCCATTCTTTACATTCAGGACAACATCCCATCCATTTGATGGTTGTGTAACTACAATTTGAACACTTGAAAGATGTTTTAACCTTATTCATAACTTCAGCATAAATGACCCTTGCTGTTTTTGCAAAATATTGCTTGGGGTCATTTCTTTGTTACATACTCCAAAGCAGTGGATTATTTTTACCATTTTACTTGGAGTAATTATGAATTTTTTTAGTAAAGTTGTGCGTGTACCTTTGGTTTTTTTGTTAGTTTGTGCATCTGTTTGTGCAGAGTTTAATCAAATAGATATCGATACTGTTGATATTGCACAAATAGAACTGCTGAGCATGACAGAGATGAGGTTTTGTTACATCAGTTTTATTCGCATTGACGGCAAAAAATATCTCATCAAGCAAAAAAAATTGGTAAATAAACTACTTGGTGCGGTGCGTGATCCTATTACCGCGCATATTGCAGAAACTTTTGGTATAGCGCATGTAGTAGGAATTATTCCTGCTGGTAGAGATTTCCCTGGAAAATTCCGCAAAGACTGGCCAGCTACTATCCACACCATTGCGCCAGGTAAAATGATTAAAGCCCAAAATACCTCTTACACCCGTATGGATCTTAAACAGGCTGATATTGGTTTTAGACGAGAAATGTTAACATGGATGGCAAAGCATCCTGTGCTTGTTATGGTCGTTGCATTGGATACTTTCCTGTGTAACCATGACCGTCATCGAGGTAATCTTTTCTATGATTCACGCAATGATTCATTCTGTGCTATTGATATGGATTCTGCATTTAAATACAACTTATGTGCTCTTGCATGCAAAAATTTCACTGCCATGATGAAGAATAGAAATCTCCGATTGAGCGGTAAGGAAGTACAAACATTAATTCAATACAAAGAATACCTAGAGTTTTTAATTGATACTCATCGTCCAGAAGATACAGTAGAAAAGTACAATGAATTTGCTGAAAAAGCAGGCTTTGTTGAAGGGTCTCCTCTATACACCCAAAAAATAGCATTAGGTATTGAAGGTAACAGGAGAATGATTATGGAAAGTTATCAAGATGCCAAAAGATTGGTAAAAATTCTTGATCAATTGATTAAAGAAGGCAAAAAACGTCTAAAAAGGCTAATATAACATACTCCATTAAAGGTAGTCTCACAAAATGATGAAAAACTCTCTTAATACGGGGTCCCCATTCAGAATATAATGGAGCATGGGGCAATAAAGAATGGGGTTATTTATTGCCCCATGCTCCATTATATTCTGAATGGGGACCCTTTACTAAGAAGATTATTGATTTCTAGATGGTCAAACCTGAGATTGTATGCTATGCTTGAGGTATGAATATAAATAAAAAAGCACCTGATTCATTAAGTAAATACCTTGCGCAGGCAGGTATTGCTTCCCGTCGCAAAGTGGTAGATGTCATTAAATCTAAGGTGGTCACCGTCAATGGCGTTATGATCAATGAGCCTGGATTTAAGGTTAATCCCAACGATTGTGTCCGCGTAAACGATAATCTTGTTCGCGCAGAATCAAAGATCTATATTTTACTCAATAAGCCAAGAAACTGTATTACAACCGTTTCTGACGATCTTGATCGCCATGGGGTTATGGATCTTATTTCGCAAGAAATAAAACAACGCATATATCCTGTTGGTCGTCTTGATCGTAATACCACGGGGTTATTGTTATTGACTAATGACGGTCAGTTGGCGCTCAAATTATCCCATCCTCGTTTTGAAGTTGAAAAAATCTATCACGTACAGCTCGATAGAGCCTTTACACGGGCTGATATGAACAAACTGTTGTCTGGCCTTGAGCTGGAAGATGGCCCTGTTAAAGTTGATGAGGCGCACTTCTTCCACGATAGACCAAAGCAAAATCTTATCGTTGTCATTCATAGTGGCAAAAATCGCATAATTCGCCGTATTTTCGAAAAGTTGGGCTACGATGTGAGAAAACTTGATCGCGCTGGCTATGCAGGTCTTACCAAAGCTAAGTTAGAAGTGGGTCAGTGGCGCTATTTAGCCAATTCTGAAGTTGCTTTTCTAAAGCATCAATAGCACACTAATTTCACTATAAGACTAAAAATAAATTTTAGAAGAGGAATTACCACATAAAAGTAATTCCTCTTTTTTAGTTACTGATGCAATGTTTTTGCTGTTTGTTGTAAAACAACTGATTGATCAGCTTTATATTCCATTATAAGCATTTGTTCTTTGTTTATCGGATGATTTGGATCTTGGATAGGATTCAGGTCTTGCACAAAACCACAAGATTCAAAAACTGTATTCGCGCTTTCATTTGTCGGGCGAATCATAGTGAATATTCGTTTAATTTCAGGCAAAACCTCAAAAATTGAGCTCATGAGCAATTGTTCCAATCCGCGATCTTGTTTTTGTTGATTAACCACCACATTGATGAGCTTGATATCACCTTTTGGCAATGCTGGAGTAATGGCAGTCATCATAAAACCTAAGCAATTTTGTGTTTTTTGATCTTTAACAGATACAAAAAAATACACATCATCGATAAGTTTATTGATAATTTCTTGTCCAAACTGCACCATATCCATCAAATAAAACTGTTTGATTGTAGATTGTATGGTTTGTTGAACTCTATGCCAATTTACGTTATCGAGTCCTTGAGCAAATAATGGTTCGCAATCTCTAAAAAAACCACCGCTTGTCACTGCTTCTGGATGAACTTGCAAAAATTGAATTTCTATGTGAGCCGTTACTTGTGCAGCAAGGTCACACATTTCTTTTTTGAATAATGCGAGCTCTGGAGAGAGTATATTTGTTTTGTGCCATTCAAGTACGACTGTTTTTCCTGTTTTATCTTGTGCGGTAAAAAATCCTGATTTTTGTTCTTTGTAATTATTCATTTTCTTGTTTCTTTCAATACATTTAGTTATCGAACATATAACGATTAGCGCCATTAAAAAGAGCGCATAGTTATTCCAACTCATGTACTATACCTTAAAAAATTTACGTTATTAAAATAGTAGAAAAATAGCACTACTCATAGATGTTGCATGGAGTAAGCTATGTAAAAAAAAGACATCCATAAAAAAGGCAAGAACTGCTGAATTTATGGGATTATTGAGCGAAAATTATACTTTTCATACGAAAAATTCCTTCTGACAGCATTTTACTGTACTTATTTATAAAATATCACAAAAGGCAGAAATAGGCAATGTGTCATAATTTTGATGATTACTCTTTTTCTGATTTCAAGTACACTTGCTCATATTCAAGCTTCTTTCGCTCCTTTGGAGCGATACAATAACAGTAAAATATGAGCAGGAGTTTTTTTATGCATGATGGGTATTTAAAAATTGAACAGTCACATCATCTCTCAGGTACTATTGAGCTTGCGGGCGCAAAAAATGCGGTTTTGGTAACTATTGCATCGTTGATCTTAACAGCAGGCAAATCGATATTGCATAATGTTCCTGCTTCGGCAGATGTATTTGAGATGATAGAATTGCTACGCCATCTAGGTGCGGTTATTTTTTTTGATACTGAAAATAAGCAGTTATCTGTTGATACTGCGTTAATGCAGAGTCGGACCATTGATGGTCCAACAATGCGCAAAACGCGGACATCAATTTTGGTTATGGGGCCATTATTGGCACGCTTTGGCAAAGCGTACATGGGCGGGTTGCCAGGTGGCGATGCGATTGGTAAACGACCAATAGACTATCATCTTAAGAATTTTGCCAAAATGGGAGTTGCTATTCATCATCAAGATGATTTACTATGCGCAGAAGTTGATACTTTAAAATCTGCACGTATAGTTCTGGAATACCCAAGTGTGGGAGCAACAGAAAATATCATTATGGCAGCAACACGCGCCCAAGGTGCAACGAAAGTTATAAATGCCGCATTGGAACCAGAGGTGGTAAATTTAATCGCTGCGCTGCGGAAAATGGGTGCAAAAATAATTATTGAAGCACCAGCTACCATTACCGTTGAAGGTGTTCCTTCTTTAAACCCAATTGACCATGCCATTATGTGTGATCGTCTTGAAGCAGGTTCGTTGCTTATTGCAGCAGCTGCAACAGGGGGAGAGATTTTTATTCCAGATGCTGATGCAAGTGTTCTTGATGTTTTTCTACTAAAATTAGAAGAAATGGGGCATATAATTATCATTGGTGAAAATGGAAAAGGAATTCATTTAAAAGCTATACCAACCGCTAGGGCGGTATCGTTTAAAACTGGACCATACCCCGGATTTCCTACTGATCTACAAGCGCCTATGATGGCATTACAATGCATAGCACAAGGAACAAGTGTTATTGAAGAAACGGTGTTTGAAAATCGCTTTCATCATGCGCATGAACTTATCAAAATGGGTGCATCAATAAAAATTGAGCATAATAAAGCAATTGTTACCGGTGTTGATTATTTGTATGGCGCACAAGTTGTTGCGGCAGATATTCGTGCTTCAACAGCATTGGTAGTTGCAGGATTAGTTGCCCATGGAGTAACAACTGTTTCTGGTCTTTCGCATTGGAAGCGTGGGTATGAAAATCTAGAAAAGAAATTACAAAGGCTTGGTGCGAATGTCACAGTACACGAAGCGCACGATAAAATGGTGATTGTGAGCGACGGCAAGCAGGTAGAAAAACACAATTTTTAGAGACAATTTTATGAAATCACAACAATCTGGCGTTCATGCCGATTTCTTTGCAGTACAAAAAGCTGTATATGAACCGCGTGGATGGGTATGCAAAAATATAGAAAAAGAAGCAGAAAGTGCAGAATACGGGGCATGTGCTTTTGAAATAAATGGTTATCGTATTTTGTTTCGAGTTGCCAAAATTACACCCACCAAAATTGGGCAATTTGTTACGCTGTGGAAACGTGTCGGCAAAGGTCCTATCATGCCTTACGATATGGCTGATCCTATTGATTTGTTTGTGATAAGTGTGCGTAATAAAGATCGCTTTGGCCAGTTTGTTTTTCCCAAGGCTGTTTTGCTTGAAAAGGGTATTGTTTCAGAGAATGGTAATGGCGGTAAGCGTGCTATACGCGTTTACCCTGCGTGGGATGTTACAGATAATCCGCAAGCAAAGCGAACGCAAGCATGGCAGTTGAACTATTTTTTTGAGATTAATCCTGATCAGCCAATAGATAGTACTGTTGTTAGAAGACTGTATTTAGCGAGCGAGTAATCAGAAGTTCCCCGTGAGTTCAGTAATCTCTGTCGTAATTTTTGCCTGACGTACTTTGTTGTATTCTAGTTTAGTTGTGTTGAGCAAGCTGTTCGCGTTTCGTGTTGAATTATCCATAGAAATAAAGCGTGCAGCGTGCTCAGAAAGCAGTGATTGAAAAATCAGATGCTGAAACTGCGCTTCAATATACTGTACAGCTAAGGTGTTTAAGATATCGCTTGGTGTTTCATCCCACATATATCCTTCAGTGGGGGAATCTATTGTACCTGATATATGCGTTGGATCAAACGGGATCAGTTGAGTTGCAGTTGCTTTTTGCACAAAGAAATTTTTAAAAACATTACTTATTATCGTAACCGATGTATAAGTTGGCGTAGCTGTCATAATGAGATCGGTTAATTCTTGCGCGATTGCTAAAAAGTTACGCGCAGTGATTACCGGGAAAGAAGAGATCAATTTATCAGGATAGGTGTTTATTAAGTAATCAATAGGCTTCTTGCCAACAGCACTAAAATGATAGTGAGCAGATGGGTTTTGTGATAAGTATTCACCCAAAATCTTGGATAGCTGGGTATTAAATCCGCCGCAAAGGCCTTTTTGAGAACCAATAACAATGATGAGACGGTTGTTGTTGGTTCCTGTTGGCATAAGCTGTTCATGTGACCAGGATGGAGTTGCTCGTTGCACTTTTGCCAGCAAGTTTTTCAGTGCGTTAAGATATTCACTCAACGGTTCTTGTTTTACCTTAAGCCGCGAATGAGCAGACATTGAAATAATGCGCATTACATCAGTGACTTTTCTGATTGTTTCAATGGTTTGAATGCGATTGCGCATTTGAATAAGCTTGGACATGGAACTCCAGGAAGCAAAAATGATTTAAGTGATGATAGAATTTAATCTACTCCTACTTAAATCATTTTTCAATTAAAAAGAGTATAAGTTTAGGTTTTAACCCATTATTATTGTCAGATGTTCTGCAAAAATATCACCAATATGATCCCGATTTGATTGTTTTTCTGTAGAAATAATAGAAGGCTTGTTTGTTTCGCTTACTGGAGTGATTTTTACTTCAGGTTGCGGAGCCTTTGTTGGTTGTAATTTTTCTTTTACAAGAACGGTTTGTTTTTGTGGTTTTTCTTTGGGTTCTTCAGATGATGCGGAAGGTACGGATTCTCCTGCATTAATGAGAGCTGCTAAGAGTTCTTTTTGTTCTTTATCTTTTTGTTTCACATATTCTTTTAATACAACGTTACGTGATTCTTGTGGTTGACTATTGGAAGGAGTTGTTTCAGGGTTCTTAAGAAACGATTCATCTGTGTAATGTCTATATAATATAACTCCACTACCCACAACAAACACTACTGCTGCGCCAGCGATAATAGTTGGGGCAGAAAAGTATCCTCTATCCCCGGTTTCATCCATGCATGATATTGATGCTGGAATAGTTGCAAAAATAGCGAGTAATAAGAAAAATTTTTTCATAGAGAACCTTTGTTTTATGGAGAATGATGTTTTGTTTTTGAAAGTTTTAGATTAACTTTTGTGAGGTGTATGTCAAACCAATGAGGTCAAAAAAAATCCTTTATACATTGTAACAAGATGGTGTTATTTTGCTATACTTTTGTAAGGCAAATGTGTACACCTCTCTGTTAGAGGACTGAAGGAATTATGATTATTGTTGTTGATGCGTACAATCTTCTGCGTGCCGTACCGCCGTATAAAAAAACGATAACCGATAAAGAGCGGGTGCAATTTATTGCGCAACTTTCTGCGTATGGTCGTCGCAAGAGCCATAAGATGGTTATTGTTTTTGATGGTGGTCCGCATGAATGGCCATTTAAAGAAAACATGAAAACTGTGCAGGTTGTTTATTCTGGCATTCATGAAAGTGCAGATGATTATATCAAAGAGTACATCGATATTCATAAAGCAAAAGATCTTATGTTGGTTTCTTCCGATTCAGAGTTAAACCGTTATGCAGCGCGCTTGAATATTCCTTCTATTGATTCATCAACATTTCATCAGCTCCTGATGCAGGAGTTGTCTACACGGCAATCATCTGTGGCGCATCAAACGCATAATCAGGTTGTTATTATGCATGATACATCAGAAAGTATTGATGCAATCATGCTGGAGGCAAGCAAAAATGTGCCAATAAAGAGTGATGATTTTGTTACGAATAAAGATCGGGCTGCTAGTTCAGAGCGCGTGAGCAAACAAGAGCGGGTGTTATTAAAAAAATTAAAAAAGTTATGAGATTATGGTTAAAGAAATTGTTTATTCTCTGCAAGAACACGATGCGGTAGTTCAAGAATTAAAAAAGTTAATGGGTGAGTATCAAATTTTTGCATGCAGTGGTCCGCTTGGTGCTGGTAAAACCACCACAATAAAATCATTATTGCGCAGTTGTGGAGTTACAGGTCCGATTACAAGTCCAACGTTTACCTATGTGAATGAGTATGAAAATAATCAGGGTGAGCGTTTTTACCATTTTGATCTGTATCGCATTACAAGTGTAGAAGAGTTTCAGTCGCAGGGATTTGATGAATATTTATACCAAGGCAATAGTTGGGTGTTCATTGAGTGGCCAGAAGTTATTGCACCATTGTTAACGCACAGTGTTTGTTATCTTTCTTTTGATTATCACGAAGATCCTGATAAGCGAATTATAAAACTAGCGTATACATAAAAGAGGCTCCATGCGAAAAACATGGAGCCTCTTTTATGTAAAATTTTCGATCAAAATTACGAACAAATTTCTTCGTTGTTAGCGGATTGCTTTTCCAATGCTGCAATTCGTTCATCTAGTTTTGCGATGCGCTTAGTTGGTAGCGGATGTGGCTCAAGAAAATTGGTTGACCAACGTAACCACTTATCTTGTGAGGGTGATAGGTTAAAAGGTTTCATGCCTTCTATGTTTTTTTGTTCTGTCTCATCGATTGTGCTTTTTAGTCCTTTAAGTATGTTGATGTCATTAGAGACTTCGTTGTCTGCTCGCTGTTCATAATATCTACTATAGGCCATTAAAGCGCACATTGTTATGGTTAATTTTCCTAGCCCCGTTGGTATTTTTACAAATTGTTTTACAGCAAAAGAATTTGATTTTTTTGCTGTAGATACAGAGTTGTATATTGTTTTGGTTAATCCATGAGTGGCAAAAGGTACGGTTAAGCAAGCGATCCCTTGATTGAAAAGGTCATTGTGGTAAATATGCCTAGATTCGTGCTGTAGGGTTCCTCGCCATTTATTAAGCGTAGTTTCGTCGTTTGTTGCCAATGCTTGATTTAACACGTCTGCAGTTCCGTTTGAAATAGTAATATACTTGCGTGAAGTACCCATAGGTAACATTATGGTATCATAAAAGGGGCAAATTTTAACAGCATCGATTGTTGTATTTGTTTTTTGTAATTCTGATTTTACAAAATTTGTTGTTTGCTCATTTGCATCAGTAAGAGGTTGAAAAACTTCTTTTTCATTTGCATGTTGTTTTATTACTTTGGCACCAAATGCTACAGGTAATCCTGCGGCAATAGCCCAATGCAATCCGGTCATAGTTCCTGAAAAACCTTTTTTTGCATAATGTTTGGCTAATTGAGTGGCCGTTCTGGCTGCTAAAGGTTGCATGGCAGACATTGGTCCCGCTATAAGCATGGATAATATAGCGATTGAGACTGTTCTTTTCATATTGTTTTCCCTAAAAATAGATACGAGGTATTGCCTTGTGTTCTAATAGCATGTTTTTTCTATTTCGTCAAAAGGAGAGAGCTTTTAGTAGATATTCCGATAGATGCTTTTATTTGGGCTTTGAGTATTTGGATGCATAAAAAAGAGGCTCCATGCTAAAAATATGGAGCCTCTTTTTATCTTACATTTTCTTGAGATTGTTCCAATAAAGCAATTCGTTGATCTATTCGTTCTATGCGCTTCTTTGGTAGTGGATGTTCCTGTCCAAAGCTGTCTACCCAACGGCACCGTTCCATTAGTTCAGGTGATAAATTAAATTGAGCTAAATGTTCAACGGTTGCGCTTTCGATGTCACAGAGAACCCTTTTGAATCCATTTAATAAGTTAATATCATTTGATATACTTTCATCAGCACGTTGTTCTTGGTATCGGTACATAGCCATTGTAGCATTTGTTGTTATTGCGTTTTTTCCCAGAGCCGTTGGTATTTTTATCAATTGTTCACCCAAGAAGGATCTTGTTTTTTTTGCAATGGGAATAAGATTGCGAATTGCTTTGACTGATCCATGGGTGACAAAAGGTAATGCTATGTTAGCAGCGGCTCGTAAAACGAGATCATTATTCTTTATGTGACTGCCTTCATGTTGCAAGATTGCGCGCCATTTATCAATAGTTTCCTGATCATTCGCTTGTAATGCTTTCGTTAATTCTTGAGCGGTTGATGGAGCCAGTAAGATATGTTTATTCCAGGTTCCCATAGGTATGCTCCGTTGTGCATACAAAGGATGTATTTTAACGGCATCAATTTCTTTATTATGTGTTTTTTGTAGTTCCGATTTTATAAAGTCTGTTATTTGTCCATCTACGTTTTCAAAGTTTTTGAAAAATTTATTTTCATCATAGAGGATCATGGCATTTTGTATTCCCTGAACAAAAGGTTGTCCTAGGGCAATAGCCCAATGCAATCCGGTCATAGTTCCTGAAAAACCTTTTTTTGCATAATGTTTGGCTAATTGAGTGGCCGTTCTAGCTGCTAAAGGTTGCATAGCAGACATTGGTCCCGCTATAAGCATGGATAATATAGCGATTGAGACTGTTCTTTTCATATTGTTTTCCCTAAAAATAGATCCGAGGTATTGCCTTATATTCTATTTGAAATAATAGCATGTTTTTTCTATTTCGTCAAAAGGGGAGAGCTTTTAGTAGATATTTCGATAGCGTGGCCTTATTGAAGTTGTTGGAGCCTTTGGATACGTAATAGAAGAAGGCTCCATGTTTTTTGCATGGAGCCTCTTTTGAATATTTAAAAGATTGTTTTTTTAGATAAACAAGCCTTCTTCTTCAAGAATATCTGATGCCACATTAAAGAATGATGGACCGTTTTTAAGTTTAAATGTTCTGTTTAATGAATCATCTTCATTGCGCAAGATCTCAACATGATGGTTGCGATAGTTGCCATTAGTTTCTGTTTCAAGATCAACCATTCTTGGGTAATGCGTTGCAATAATACTGACGTTGTTCTTGTATGTTCCCAAATGTGTTGCAAAACGCATAGCTGCTATTTCGCCTTCTTTTGGTGATGTGCCAGTAAATATCTCGTCGATTATAACAAAACTAAATTCATGTGGTTTTAGGCTTTGTACTATATCGAGTAATTTCTTAGCGCGCATTACTTCTGATTTAAAGAGAGAAGCGCCTGTTGCAATATCATCGGAAATGTTCATAAAGCAATTTAATTGGGTAAATGGAGTGAGCGTTAAGCTTTCCGATGGAGCTATGCCAAATGTTTGTGCCATAAGTGTGTTAAGCATGATTGCTTTAATTACTGTTGACTTACCACCAGTGTTTGGTCCTGTTAGAATGCTGTTTGGGCATGAAGAACCAAAGGTTGCATTATTAACTACAACGGTATCTGGGTTAATGAAAGGGTTCCAGAAGTTGTGTGCGTCAATCATTGGAGTAGTGCTATTGTCAACAAAGTTGACCATGCAATAACGTGCAAGTTTGCCTTCGCGTGAATTATATAGTTTGGCTAAAGCAATGTACATATCAAGTTCACCAGCTGCTGCGAATGCAGGAGCAAGTTCATCTTTAACCTGTTTCATAAGTTCGTGTGCAGCAAGTATACGGCCGGTAATAGACCATAAGGAAGCTTGCTCTGTAAAAGTATCAGTATCAAGCATACCAAGAAGTTTATTAAGTTGCGCTGAATGCTTTGCTTGGTTTTTAAAGTTCGCGAGTGGCTGAAGCGATGGTAGGTATGTGAGAAGTTCTCTATTTTGGTTAACCAAAGAACTTAATTTTTTGAGTTCTTTAACGTGCGAAGCTGTTGCAATGAGTGATGTTTGTAAGTGATTGTGTAAGTCTGCATATGATTTGAGTGTAAGGTGACTTGTATAAGCACCAAATAGATTTCCACCTATAGCAACAGCACTGTATGCTGCTGCACCGATTTTGAATCCAGTTGGAACAGTTGGATCTTGCATGAATTCAACAACGCCAGTACCCATGGCCTTTATTGTATTCCAGTAACCAATATTATCTAATTTGTTTGTCTGGTGAACCACAAAAGCGATTGAGGCAGGGACAACTGTTAATTGAAAAGTTCCCATGAGCAAGAGTGGATATTTTTTTGCAAAAAGTTCTAAAGGAAGAGTGCTTGTATTGGCCCATCCGCCAATATTAAGCACTTTACTAAAGTATGATTCATTAAGTTTTTCTAGTTTTACTAAATTTTTTGAAGTCCAGGGGGTTAAACTTTTTTCTTCTAGTGCAGCAATGTTCTGAAGGGCAGAACTCATTTTGTCTGAATACAATTGGTGGTTGTTGAGATATTCTATTGCGCTTTGACGATTACGTAATGTTGTGACATCGGTAATTGGATGACAGATGGTGAGTGCTGCGTGAGCATGGCCAATCATAGTAGAAAGAGAATCGCCAAATAGTTTACTGAAAACGTCATTTTTAGCGTTTTCAGCACCACCTATAATTTCTAATTTATCAAGGCAGCTGCTATCAACCGCAGATGTTTCGAATTTTGAATTGCTAGATACAATGCAAAAGGCAATTTCTTGTGCTTCGCGGGCAGAAAGGGTTTTGAGCTCAGGATCAAGGTTTTTTTTCAGTTTAGTCAAGATGCCTTCTTGGTTTGTTGATTGTTCTTGGACAGGAATAACAGGATCAGGAGTAAACTTACTGCTAAGGTATCTATTGCAGATATGTTGAATTAGTGTGATTTCTTGAGTGGTCTCATCGGCAAGTGTATAGCCAGGATTTAATAGGCTAGCAAATGCAATCATAGAAATGAGTGATGTGCGTTTGAACATGCGGCAACTCCTTTAAGAAATTATATAATAAGAAAATAAACTAATATTCAACTTTAATTATAGTGGTTATTTTTCACCTAGTCAAAAGGGCTTTTTATTTTTTAATAGACATAGAAGAGGGGTGTTTAGCAGAAAAATAAGGTAATTTTAAAGGATTTTATAAAAAAATCGGTTTTTCGTTAAAATTAAGTTGAAATCTATGAAGAAAAACAATATTATAGTTGGACAAGCTTGTGGAATATGCTTGGGTGCGGCGAGGTTCCCGAGCGGCCAAAGGGGGTGGACTGTAAATCCATCGGCTATGCCTTCGCTGGTTCGAATCCAGCCCTCGCCACCAGACTTCGCCAAGACTATGTCTGGCGCGGCCATCTTTTTAAAGGTTTGATAATAAAAAATCTAAAAATTAAGTTGGTTGATTGAAAATATCTATTGCGTAGTAAAGCTCTCTTTATTTGGGAGCGCCCGATTGTAGCCATAGGCGTAAATTGGGCAAAAAATGTGCGGGAATAGCTCAATTGGCAGAGCGACAGCCTTCCAAGCTGTAGGTTGCGAGTTCGACCCTCGTTTCCCGCTCCAGAAAAGTATAATGCCGGCGTAGCTCAGTTGGTAGAGCAGCTGATTTGTAATCAGCAGGTCACTGGTTCGAATCCTGTCGCCGGCTCCATTTTTTAACCAACATCATGTTTCTGATTTCTAATACACAATAGGTGTGAGAAAAGTTTGTCTTTTTCTGTTTTTTTAATTAATCTATAATAAACCGTAAGGATTGCGGTTCGCGCCCACGTAGCTCAGAGGCAGAGCACTCCCTTGGTAAGGGAGAGGCCACCGGTTCAATCCCGGTCGCGGGCTCCAGATAGGTCGTTTGTTCAAGGTCTTATAAGAATCTTTATAATTATGGCAAAAAATAGAAAAACTACTCATTTGGTTTGCGAGATATGCAAAGAGCGTAACTATACTCAAGTTGTTTCAAAGAAAAGAACCATTGGTTCATTGAAGTTGAGTAAATACTGTTCTCGTTGTCGCAAGCACAATGATCATAAAGAAACAAAATAGGCCTTTTGTAGGTCAGTAGCTCAATTTGGTAGAGCAGCAGACTCCAAATCTGCCGGTTGGGGGTTCGAGTCCCTCCTGGCCTGCCATAGAAAGAAGAAGAAAATGATAAAAGATGTAACACAGTTTGTTAAAGATGTGCAGCTTGAACTCTCCAAAGTTACTTGGCCTAAATTTAATGAGTTTGCAGGATCGCTAGTGGTTGTCTTGCTGCTCATGTCTTTTTTTTCAATTTACTTAGGTTTAGTTGATAAGGGGCTTACCGAGCTCTGGCGTTTTGTTGTTAGATTGTATAGTGGTTACTAGTTTTGACAGGGCAAAGATTATATGAAGCGCTGGTATGTGGTACAAGTATATGCAGGTTACGAGCAAGCAGCTAAAATTGACATTGAAAAACGGATTCAAGCAGAAGGCATGCAAGATTTCTTTGGTGAAATTCTTGTTCCATCCGCTAAATCAAAGCCAATGTTTATGGTAGATGACAGTGCTGACCAGCAGCTTTTTCCTGGTTACATTTTAGCCGAAATGGAAATGACTCCAGAGTCACTCCGTGTTGTAACGGCAAGTATTAGAGTTTTGAGATTTTTGGGGGGCAAAAATCCTGAGCCAATATCGCAAAAAGAAATCGATCGCATAGTTTCTCAAGTTAAAGGAGAAGTTGCGGTTGAAATTACGCGAGAAGAGTTTTCTCTTGGTAGTGAGGTAGATATAGTCGAGGGTCCATTTGCTGGATTTGTCGGTATTATTGATAGTGTGGACTATAATAACGAAAAATTAACAGTTATGGTTAGTATTTTTGGTAGAATGACCCCGGTTGAACTTGGCTTTCATCAAATTAAGCGATAATCAGTGAGGTAATTGTCTATTATGGCAAAAATAGTTAAAGCAAAAATTAAGCTTCAGATTCAAGGTGGCAGCGCGACTCCAGCTCCTCCAGTAGGATCATCACTTGGTCAACACCAAGTTAATATCATGGAGTTCTGTAAAGCATTTAATGCTCAAACAGCCGGTCGTAAAGGCGAAACTGTGCCAGTGGAAATTACTGTCTACACGGATCGTACATTTGAGTTCAGAGTAAAAACGTCTCCAACTACCGAGCTCATAAAGAAGCGAATTAATCTTACAAAAGGTTCTGCGCGTCCGCACGAACAAAAAGTAGGAAAAATTTCGTGGAGAGACATTGAAGAGATTGCGAAAATTAAAATGCCAGATTTGACTGCAATAGATTTAGAGCAAGCAAAAAAAATTGTCGCTGGCAGTGCGCGAAGTATTGGAATTGACGTTGTTGATTGAGCTAGGGAAATATAATGGCTATTCACGGAAAGAAATATCGATCTGCGGTATCAAAAAAGCCTAATGGCGATCTTGGTGTAGATGCAGCATTGCAGCAGGTTAAAGCTCTTTCCTTTGCTAAGTTTGATGAGTCTGTTGATGTGGCCATCAATTTGGGTATAGATGCTACTAAGGGTGAACAAACCGTTAGAGGGTCTGTAGTTTTACCTCATAGCAAAGGTAAAGAAAAGGTCATTATTGTATTTGCAAAAGGTGAATTTGCCGATGCAGCAAAAAAAGCAGGCGCTGATTTTGTAGGCATGGAAGACCTTATTGAAAAAGTACAAGGTGGCTGGCTTGAGTTTGATTACGCAGTGGCGACACCTGATGTCATGGGCGCAGTTGGTGTACTTGCACGAGTCCTAGGACCTCGTGGGCTGTTACCGAACAAAAAAGTAGGTACGGTTACTTTTGAAGTAGAATCAATTGTTGCTGATCTAAAAAGAGGCCGAGCTTTCTTTAGAAATGATAAGCAAGGACTCATTCATTTTTCAATTGGTAAAGTTTCATTTGACGTTCAAAAACTTCATGATAACTTGGATGCTTTGGTCAAAGCGGTTGTGGCATCAAAGCCAGCAACGGCTAAAGGCAAGTATTTAAAAAAGATGACTGTGTCCTCAACGATGGGCATTGGCATTTTAGTTAATTCTGATGAAATTGTGCGTTCCTTATAGGTAAAGAGGTTGCGATGAATCGGCAACAAAAAGAATCGGTTGTTGAGTTGTTTCATAAAGATTTTTTGGCAAATAAGGGCACCTTTTTTGTTAACTATTCCGGATTGACTGTAAGGCAAATGCAACAGTTGAGAAGGCAGTTGCGTGAAAAAGGCGGCGCACTCAAAATCGCAAAGATGCGGCTTGTTAGACGAGCTCTTGCAGAAGTTGATGGCGTTGACGGTCTTCTTTCTCATTGTAAAAATCAATTAGGTGTTGTTTTTGCTTATGATGCAGCTGAAGTTTCAGGCGTAGCAAAAGCATTAAGCGATTTTTCAAAAAAGAATGAAGCGCTTGGCCTTGTTGTTGGTTGTGTGGATGCGCAGCTTTTGGACAAGATGGCAATATCTCGTATTGCGTCTCTTCCATCAAAAGAAGTACTACTTGCTCAGCTATGTGGTACGCTTAATGCTCCATTGACTTCGTTGGTATGTGGACTTAATTCTATGTTAGTTAAGCTTCTCGTTGCTTTGAAAGAAGTTGAAAAGCAAAAACAAGCGTAGTTTATACGTTCATTTGTATGGTAATTGATAGTGTGTTTTAATATTTATTTAAATGTCTAGGGATTGCAATGGCAGCAAAATCTTACGAAAAATTTATTGATGAAATTGGCAACATGACAGTTCTTGAGCTTGCTGATTTAGTTAAAGCTCTTGAGTCAAAATTTGGTATTTCAGCAGCTATGCCAATGGCAGCAGCAGCTCCAGCAGCATCTGCAGAAGCAGCTCCAGCAGCAGCAGAAAAAAGTGAATACAAAGTAACACTTAAAGATGCGGGTGCTGAAAAGATTAAAGTAATTAAAGCATTACGCGAAGTTATTCCTAATCTAGCTCTTTCTGATGCTAAGAAATTAACAGAAGAAACACCAGCTGTCATCGCTGAATCAGCTTCTAAAGATGATGCAGAAAAGATGAAAAAGAAACTTGAAGAAGTTGGCGCAAAAGTTGAGCTTGCATAACGTTGTTATGCGGGCTTTCTTTCTTTTTTTTGGTGTAGTGGGGGATGGAATTTGATTTGTCCGCCTCAAGCTTTGTGCTGGGGGTTGGATCGGCCACATGTTTGGCGTTAGTAAGGAGTGGTCTTAATGTCTAATGTACTTATAAGCAAGAGTACTCTTCGTAAGCAATATGGTAAAATAAAGGACGTAGTTCCTGTACCAAATTTGATCGAAATACAATCAACATCATTTAATGATTTTGTTCAGCTTGACTATTTACCGCAAGAACGAAAGCTTATCGGGCTAGAGAAAGTTTTGCGGGATATTTTTCCTATTGAGTATGAAGATAAGCTCTCTCTCGAGTACGTTAGTTATGAGTTAGGGCGCTGGACTTGTACATGTGGAAAGCTAGCTGGTATCGAAAGTCGTTACCAGTGGCGCTGTACTTCTTGTAATAAATCCGATTGTTCTCGTTTATCTAAAGATCAGGCATGTACATTCTGTAAGGCAAAAACAGCACGTTATATTACGTGTTCTAATTGTTTGGTTCGTGCTACTGTTCACACACCACTTTCTTTAGATGAATGCCGTACAAGTGGTCAAACATTTTCTATGTCTCTAAAAATTAAAGTGCAGCTGATTAATTGGACAACCAACGCTGAAGGTAACAAGATTGTTCGCGACATTAAAGAGCAAGATATTTTCTTTGCAGACTTGCCGGTTATGGCAGATCTTTTTGAAGAGCAAGGAAGATTTAAGCTTGGCAATTTGGGTTCATTCTTAATTAACGGTGTTGATCGTGTTGTTGTTAGTCAGCTGCATAGATCTCCAGGTGTGGTTTTCTCACAAAGTAAAAAAGTAAAAGATTTTCGTGGAAGACCATATTATCTTGCGCGCATTATTCCAATGCGTGGATCTTGGATTGATTTTGAATCTGATAGCAATGATATTTTGTATGTACGTATTGATAAAAAGAAAAAACTATACGTTACTACATTTTTACAAGCATTAGGTTTTTCTCGGGATGAAATTATTCCTCTCTTTTATGAATTCGATGCTATTTCCCTCAAAAAAGATCATTACTTCCGTGCAGTAGATGAACACCTTATTGGTCAACGTATTGAAAAAGGTATGGTTCCTGCTGAGGACGAGGATGACTTTGTTGGTCGTAGGGTAACAAAAGATTTATTGCCAAAGTTCAAAAAAGCTGGCATTAAAATGTTAACGCTTAAGCCAGACAGCTTGGTTGGTCGTGTTTTTGCAAAAGATGTTGTAGATACAGAGACCGGTGAAGTTCTTATAGAGCAAGGCGAATTGTTTTCTGAAAATCATCTTAAAGTTTTGAAAAAATTTGACGCTCTCCAATTCGAATTGATTAGATCAAATGGCTATGCATTGCAACCAACTATTGCGTTGACTCTTGCTCAAGACAAGTGTCATTCACAAGATTCTGCATTGAAAGATTTGCATGCAAAAATATGGCCAGGAGATACTTCTTCATTAAAAGAAGTGGCAGAACGTTTAACAAACCTACTCTTTAACAATCGTTTTTATGATTTAACACGTGTTGGTCGTGTTCGTATGAACCGTAAATTAGGTTTATCAACATCAGAAGAGCAACTTGCATTAACAAAAGATGATATCATCCAAACTATCCGTTATCTCGTTAATTTAAGAGAGCGCGGAGAAGGTGAACTTGATGATATTGATCATTTGGGTAATCGTCGTGTTAGATTGGTTGGCGAATTGTTAAATAACCAAATGTACCTTGGTTTTACTCGAATAGAGCGTATCGTTCGCGAACGTTTTAGAATGCAAGAAGCACATGGTGCATTAATGCCTCAAGACTTCCTTAATGTTAAACCATTAAGTGCAGTTATTAGAGAATTTTTCGGATTAGGACAGCTTTCTCAATTTATGGATCAAACCAATCCAATGGCAGAGCTTGCGCATAAGCGTCGTTTATCTGCGCTCGGGCCAGGCGGTGTGTTAAAAGATCGTGCAACATTTGAAATTCGTGACGTTCACCCTTCTCATTATGGTAGAATCTGTCCGATTGAAACACCAGAAGGTCAGACTGTTGGTTTGATTTCTTCTCTTGCTACGTATGCAATGGTGAACGATCTAGGTTTCATTGAAACAGCATACAGACCGGTGGAAAATGGTAAGATCTTAAATGAAGTTGTTTTCTTGGATGCATTTGAAGAATCTGGCAATTACATTGCACAAGCAGATGCTATTGATCCAAAAACAAATCAGTTAAAAAATGAAAAGATTTTTGCTCGTCACGATGACAACTTGTTATATGTTGACCCAGAAAAGATCAATTATATCGATTTATCGCCAAAACAGTTAGTTTCTGTTTCTGCTGCGTTAGTACCATTCCTTGATCATGATGATGCTGTTCGTGCGCTTATGGGTGCAAACATGCAACGTCAAGCAGTTCCGTTGATTACAACTAAGGCGCCAATTGTTGGTACTGGTATGGAGCGAGAAATCGTTAAATCATCAGGTGCGTTGGTTTTAGCTAAACGCAGCGGTGTTGTTCAGTACGTTTCCTCGGATAAGATTATTGTTCGAGTGAATGAAGATGAATGCGCTAATACTGAAGATTGGATAACCCATGGTATTGATACGTATCATCTGAAGAAGTTCCAACGTTCAAGTTATAGCACATGGATTCACCATGCACCAATCGTGCGTTGTGGTGAAGTTGTTAAAGCTGGTGACGTTCTTACTAATGGAGCTTCAATTTCTGATGGTGAGTTGGCCTTAGGAAAGAACTTCTCTGTAGCATTTATGCTGTGGCATGGTTACAATTTTGAGGATGCTATTGTATTGAATAAACGTCTTGTTAGTGATAATGAGCTTACTTCAGTACATATAGATGAATACATAGTTGATGCGCGAGACACAAAGCTCGGGCCTGAAGAACTTACTCGTGATTTACCAAATGTAAGTGAATCGGCATTAGAGAGTCTCGATGAAGATGGTATTGTTCGCGTTGGTACTCGTGTTAAACCAGGAGATATTCTTGTTGGTAAAGTAACCTTGAAGGGTGATATCCAATATTCTCCTGAAGAAAAATTATTACGTGCGATTTTTGGAGAAAAATCACGCGAAGTAAGAGACACATCATTGCGAGTTCCACCTGGAATAGAAGGTACTGTTATTGACGTAAAAATATTCTCACGAAGTGGTGTGCGAAAAGATGCTCGTTATAAGCAAGAAGTAGCAAAACAAATTGAGAAATTAGAAGTTGATAACGTGCATCATATTCTCTTCTTACAAAAAATGATCATCAATAAGGCTTGTGATGTTGCTCATGGCAACATTCCAGCAGCGGATGTCAAAAAAGGCGTTCGTGGCGGCAAGTATGATAAAGAAGAATTAAAAGACTTTACGCTTGAAGATGTTTTCAAATTAAAATTGAAAGATAAGTCGGCACAAGAAGAGTTGAAGCGGTTAAAAGATTCTTATGAGAATCAGCTTCGCATCTTGGAAGGTTTAAAAGAAGATCGCATTAATCACTTCAAAAAAGGTGATATCTTGCCATCAGGCGTTATTAAAATGGTCAAAGTCTATATTGCTATGAAACGTCATATCTCCGTTGGGGATAAAGTAGCGGGTCGTCATGGTAATAAAGGTATCGTTTCAGCTATCGTTCCTCGCGAAGATATGCCGTATTTAGACGATGGTACACCTGTTGATATCGTGTTGAATCCACTTGGTATTCCATCTCGTATGAACGTTGGACAGATTTTGGAAACAATTTTAGGTCTTGCGGGCAAAGAGCTTGGTAACAAGGTTCAACATTTATTAGAAACAGATGGTTATGAAGCGGTTAAAAAGCATTTAATTTACTGTTTTGGTAAAGATGTTATCGCTGATTATGAAACCAGCTATGGAAAAGATGGCGTGATGGAACTTGCGCGCAGAACAGCAGAAGATGGTGTTCATTTCAAGACACCGGTATTTGATGGTGCTACGTTCGAGAAAGATATTGTGCCAATGTTGGAAGATCTCAATTTGCCAAGATCAGGATCCTTTAGGGTTCGTAATGGTAGAACGGGTGAATATTTCCAACAGCCTGTTACTATTGGTAACATTTATGTAATGAAATTAAACCATATGGTTGATGATAAGCTACATGCTCGTTCTGTCGGGCCTTACTCTCTGGTAACGCAACAACCACTCGGTGGTAAAGCGCAGCAGGGTGGTCAGCGTCTTGGGGAAATGGAAGTATGGGCGATGGAAGCTTATGGTGCTGCGTACGCTCTGCAGGAAATGTTAACAGTTAAATCAGATGATGTAACTGGTCGACATAAAGCATACCAAGCAATTATTGCTGGTGATGATGTACCAGAACCGGGGGTTCCAGAATCATTTAACGTCCTTATTAAAGAGCTTCAAAGCTTAAACTTACAAGTGGATCTACTCAAGTTGGGGAAGGAGAACGTTAGTGAGTAATCAAATGCTAGAACGTTTTAAAGAATATATAAACGTTACACGCTTTAATGTTATTAAAATCAGTCTTGCTTCTCCAAAGAAAATTCGCTCTTTATCGTATGGTGAAGTGAAAAAAATTGAGACAATTAACTATAGAACACTAAAGCCAGAGCGAGATGGATTATTTTGCGCACGTATTTTTGGTCCGGTAAAGGATTGGGAATGTAACTGCGGAAAATACAAGCGTATGAAACATCGCGGGATTACCTGTGAGAAATGTGGCGTTGAAGTAATTCAGTCACGTGTTCGTCGCGAGAGAATGGGACACATCCAACTCGTTGCTCCAGTTTGTCATATATGGTACTTAAAGGGTATTCCGAGTTATCTTGGATTAATTCTTGATATGCCAGTGAAAGATTTAGAGCGTGTTATCTATTTTGATATGCACATGGTTGTTAAACAAGGTAAGTCTCCTTATCCGGTAAAAACGTTGCTCAGTTCTACTGAATATGAAAACTACATCATGCAGCGTGCTGATGACACTGAATTCCTTGCTGAAATAGGTGCAGAAGCGATTCGCCTTGTTTTAAGTTTTATGGATTTAAAAATAGAACTTGAAAAACTCCATTCCGATTATACGCATACAACGTCTATTGCTGTGCGTCATAAGTTAACGCGTAGAATGAAGGTTTTAACAGGCCTGATTAACGGCGCGATTAGTCCAGAATGGATGATACTTACTGTGCTACCAGTTCTTCCACCAGATTTGCGTCCATTGGTACCACTCGAAGGTGGCCGTTTTGCAAGTTCTGATTTGAACGAACTGTATCGCCGTGTTTTAAACAGAAATATTCGTTTACAAAGACTTATCGAAATTGATGCTCCTGGTGTTATTATCAAAAACGAAAAGCGTATGCTCCAAGAATCTGTTGATGCGCTTATTGATAACGGCAGAAGAGGACAAGCAGTTCGTGGGTCTAACAAGCGTCCGTTGAAATCATTGAGTGAAATGCTTCGTGGTAAACAAGGACGTTTCAGACAAAATCTTCTTGGTCGTCGTGTTGATTATTCAGGCCGATCAGTGATTGTTGTTGATCCAGAATTACGTATGGATCAGTGCGGTATTCCAAAAGCTATGGCTCTAGAGCTTTTCAAACCATATATTTATGCAGGACTTATTGAGCGTGAGTTAGCGTCCAATATGCGCGTTGCTCGTCGTATGGTTGAAGAATTAGAACCAGAAGTTTGGGATGTGTTAGAAGAAGTGGTAAGAAATAGACCAGTACTTCTCAATCGTGCTCCAACGCTGCATCGTCTTGGTATTCAGGCTTTCTATCCTATTTTAGTTGATGGTAAAGCAATTAAGATTCATCCACTTGTTTGTTCAGCATTTAACGCCGATTTTGATGGTGATCAGATGGCGGTGCATTTACCATTGAGTAAAAAATCTCAGTTGGAAAGTGATCGCTTAATTCTTTCAACCAATAACATTCTTTCTCCATCAAGTGGTCGTCCTGTAACCGTTCCTTCTCAAGATATGGTTCTTGGTCTTCATTATATGACCAAGATTCGTAAGGGATCACGCGGTGAGGGTATTGTGTTTTCAAACGTTGCTGAGGTAATTACCGCATTTCAGTGCTCAAGCATTGATCTTCATGCACAGATAAAAGTACGTTTGGGACAGAATGAAATTGTTGAAACAACAGTTGGTCGAGTTTTAGTTTTTGAAGCATTACCAGAAGGTTTTGCATTCCAATCTATTAATAAGATATTAAAACGTAGTGACTTGGGTAAATTAATCGAGCAAATCTATTACCAATTTGGTAAAGATGCAACGGTTCTTTGCCTAGACCGAATTAAGCATCTTGGTTTTTATTACGCTACAATTTCTGGAATTTCACTTTCTATTGAAGATCTTATTGTACCAGTAGAGAAAGACTCTATAGTTCATAAGGCTGAAAAAGAAGTTGAAAAAATTGAATCACTATACATGGACGGTGTTATTACCAATGGTGAACGTTACAACAAGGTGATTGGTATTTGGAGAGATGCAACAGCGAATGTTGCTCAAACTATGTACAGTCAGCTTGATGTGGCTGATAAAAAGGTTTTCGCTAACGAAGATCGTACAAATAAACCATTTAGTCCTGTCTTTATGATGTTAGAATCAGGAGCTCGTGGAACAAAAGATCAGGTTAAGCAGCTTGTGGGTATGCGTGGTCTGATGTCAAAACCAACGGGTGAAATTATTGAAATACCGGTAAAATCAAACTTTAAACAAGGTTTGAGTGTATTTGAGTACTTCATTTCAACTAACGGTGCTCGTAAGGGACAATCCGATACTGCTCTTAAAACAGCAAGTTCTGGTTACTTAACTCGTCGATTGGTTGATGTTGCTCAAGATGTTGTGGTTACGATTGCTGATTGTAATACACTCGGTTACTTAGAAATTGCAGATTTGAAAGAAGCGGGCGATACCGTATATCCAATGGGACGACGTGTGTATGGCCGTATACTTGCTTCGGATCTTAAAGATCCAGTAAGTGGAGAACTTCTGTTGAGTCGCGGTGACGTGGTAACACGTGAATTGATGGCAAAGCTTGATGGTTCGGCCGTTTCTAAAGTTCTTGTTCGTTCAGTTCTTTCTTGTCAGGCAAAACGTGGCGTTTGTGCGCTTTGCTATGGATATGATTTATCCAAAGGAAGACTTGTTGATGAAGGAACAACTGTCGGTATTATTGCAGCGCAATCAATTGGTGAACCGGGTACTCAGCTTACCATGAGAACATTCCATATTGGTGGTTTGGCGAGTGGTCTTACCGAGCAACCATTTATTAATGCGAAATATGACGGAACTATTGAGTGGCATGGTGTGCGTGTTGTGATCAATCCACAGGGACAAATGGTGGTTATGAGTAGAAAAGCTCGATTACTAATTGTTGCTGAAGATGGTCGCGAATTGCAACAACATGCGCTTGAGTATGGTTCTATAGTATATGTAAAAGATAAACAAGAAGTAAAAGCAGGTACTAAACTTGCAGATTGGGATCCTAACAACAAAGTTCTTATGACTGAAAAAGCAGGAACGGTTGTTTATCTTGATCTTATAAAAAACGTTACTATTCATGAGCGCTTTGACGAAGCAACTGGTAAATCGAGAACAATCGTCATGGGAACGCGTGGTGAACAGTATCAGCCTGCAATTAGTATTATCGATGACAGAGGCGAAGAGATAACACAATACTTCCTTCCTGAAGGTTCTTACGTAAACGTTACGGAGAAACAACGAGTTGATGTGGGTGATGTTCTCGTGAAAATGCCTCGTGAAATCGCAAAATCTAAAGATATTACAACGGGTGGTCTGCCTCGTATTGCGGAACTCTTTGAAGCCCGTAGTCCAAAAGATGCAGCAATTCTATCTGATGTAGATGGTGAAGTTGTTATTGGTGGATTACATCGTGGATTTAGAAAAGTGAGCGTGATAAGTGGTGCAGATCGTCATGAATATTTAGTACCACGCGGTAAGCAGCTTAACGTTGTTGATGGCGAGCATGTAAGCGCAGGTGATCCATTAACTTCTGGAGCTCCAGTACTTCATGATATGCTACGCATCTTGGGGCCAGAAAAAGTCCAACGTTACTTGGTTGATCAAATTCAAGAGATCTATCGCTTGCAAGATGTTGATATTAACGATCGTCATATTGAATTGATAGTTCGTCAAATGTTGCGTAAGGTACGTGTTGTTGATGGTGGGGAAAGTGATTTCCTTATCGGAGACAGAGTAGATTTCGTTCATTTCCAAACCGTGAATGCGGCATTGCGTGCTCAAGGAAAACGTCCTGCAGTGGCAAAACCAATACTAATGGGTCTTACCCAAGCATCATTGGGAACAGAAAGCTTCATTTCTGCTGCATCGTTCCAAGAGACAACAAGGATTTTAACAGAAGCAGCAATGTGTGGACAGATTGATCACTTATTTGGTTTAAAAGAGAACGTGATTGTAGGGAAATTGATTCCTGCAGGAACTGGAATTAAATCATTTAGAAAGAGATATATAGGCGATGACCTTTCTGACTTAGAGCGACAAGCTCAGGACGGAGAGCGTCGTGAAGGTATCGACAGTGCGTCATCAGCCGCGTAAACTTTGACATTACAAATACAAAAGCCTCTTAACTGGGGTCCCCGGTTGTAGCACAAAGCGAAGCCGGGGTAAATTATAGGCGCGTAGCTCAGTGGTAGAGCATTGCTTTGACGTAGCAAGGGTCAGCGGTTCAATCCCGCTCGCGCCTACCATACTACGCTCTAACGAGCTTCGTATGGTAGGCCATCTTTTTAATTGTTTGTTAAATAATTGACTAGAGCGTGGTATGCCCTTCGTAGCCTTGGCGTAGTAGGACAATAAAGATAAAAAGTCCTTTTAAATGTTTGAAATTCGTCCAGCCTCCATTTTCCGTGGTTGGTTTGGACTATAAATTGTGGTATACTAAAACATATATTATAAATGTTACTTGGAGTTTTCATGCCGATAACAAAAGAAGAAAAACAAAATATTTTTGGTGAATTTGGTAAAAACCCTCAGGATACGGGTTCTTCTCAGGTTCAAGTTGCAATTTTAACTAAAGACATTGTAAAGTTAACAGCACATTGCCAACAAAATCCAAAAGATTTTAGCACACGCAGAGGGTTGCTGAAAAAAGTCTGCAATCGTCGTAGTTTATTGACATATTTACAAAAAGTAGATGTAAATATGTATAAAGAGTTGGTAGCAAAGCTTGGTCTACGCAGATAAATTGCGTAGATTGAAGATTTTCGGTTAATGTGTGTTATCATGAATAACTTTGCTCAATAAAATTTTATGTATAGGTTCCCTAGAATGGTACGAACGTTTAGAAATGAAGAATTTGGTTTTGAGGTAGAGATTGGCAAAGTAGCTCGTCAAGCAGATGGTGCTGTACTATTAAAACAAGGTGGAACGGTTATCTTAGCAACCGCAACATCAGCACCGTCAAAAGAGTTTCCTGGATTTTTACCGTTGACGATTGAATATCGTGAACAATATTCAGCAGCAGGAAAAATCCCTGGTGGGTATTTTAAAAGAGAAGGTAAGCTTTCTGACCGCGAAGTTTTGACAAGTCGTCTCATTGACCGCGCCATTCGTCCATTATTTCCTTACAATTATTTTGATCAATTGCAGGTATTAACAACTGTTTATTCAGTTGATAAAGATCATGCTCCCAACACCATTTCTCTTTTAGCAGCTTCTTTAGCATTATCAATTTCAAAAATTCCTTTTATGGGACCAATTGGGGTTATTGAAGTTGGACGCGTTGATGGTAGATGGATATTCAATCCAACACATCCAGAGCAACTAAAATCTGATATGCGGATTGTTGTTGCAGGAACTGAAGAAGGCATCGTAATGGTTGAAGGTTCAACCAACGAATTAAGCGAAAAAGATTTTGTTGATGTTTTATTCCAAGCGCATGACAAAATTAAAAAATTAATCGTGTGGCAGAAAGAAATTCAAGAAGCTCTTGAATACCAAGATACTCCCAACAAAGATGTATATGGTTTTGATGTCTGGAAAGACAAAGTAAGTCAATTCCTTACCCAAGACCGCGTTGAGCGCATGTATATTCAAGATAAGCATGAACGTTATGCATACCTTGATGAAATGAAAAAAGATTTTGCTGCTGAATATCAAGAAAAAATTGATGAAGCAGGTGCGCCGCAATCAGTTATTGATTACATCTTTGGTGATGAGTTACAAGAAAAATTAAGTAATTTAATTTTTGTTCAGAATAAACGAGTTGATGGTCGTGACTTTACAACAGTGCGCCCTATTGAAGTTGAAGTGGGGCTTTTACCATTCACTCATGGATCGGCTTTGTTCACTCGTGGTAATACACAAGCTATTGCAAGCGTGACCCTCGGAAGTGGACAAGATGAACAAAAATTTGACACATTAATGGATGCTGAACCAAACGCTGGTTCTTTCATGCTTCATTATAACTTCCCTCCATTTGCAAGTGGTGAAGTTAAACCAATGCGTGGTACAAGTAGACGCGAAACTGGTCATGGATACCTTGCTCGTTCTTCATTTGATTATCTACGTCCAACTCCAGAACAATTTCCGTACACAATACGTGTTGTAGTTGATATTTTAGAATCAGATGGTTCTTCTTCTATGGCAACAGCGTGTGCTACCACTATGGCGCTTATGCAAGCTGGCGTACCAATTAAAAAAATGGTTGCTGGTGTTGCAATGGGGCTTTTAGAAAAATCTCCAGGCGTATTTGCGTCACTTACAGATATCAATGCTTTTGAAGATGCATTTGGTTTAATGGATTTCAAAGTTATTGGTACTGATAGTGGTATTACTGCGATTCAAATGGATGTGAAATATAAGGGTGGTTTACAACGTGAAGTGTTCCAGCAAGCGCTTGAACAAGCACGTGTTGGCCGTCTCCATATCTTGAACGAAATGCGTAAAGTAATGACAACCCCCAATGCAGAGTTGTCAGCGTTAGTTCCAAAAGTTATTACACTAACCATACATTCTGACAAAATTGGTGCGATTATTGGTTCTGGTGGTAAAACGATTCGTGAAATTACTGAAACCACTGGTACATCTATTGATATTGAACCAGATGGATTAGTAAAAATATTCGGTGGGCCTGAAGCAAATATTGATATGGCAGTTAAATGGGTAAAAACATTGGCTGGTCAAATTGATAAGGGTGCAATCTTTAATGGTAAAGTAAGACGTATTGTAGACTTTGGTATATTTGTTGAACTTGTTCCAGGCTTTGATGGTCTTGTGCACGTTTCTAATATCCCACGTGATTTACAAAGAACGTTTATGCAAGCTATTAAGTTAAATGACGAAGTTAAAGTCGAAGTATTAGATCATGATGAAGTAACTGGTCGTACTAGCCTAAAAATGTTATAAACCCCGTTTTTACTACGTTCCAATGAGGACCCCGGTTAAGAAGTGATAATGTGGGGCAAATTGGGACATAATTAGAGAAACTTGTGATAGATTCTAAAAAAATAGTTAGAAATGATGGACGGACACCGGATCAATTGAGACCGGTGTCTTTTTCTCGTGGAATTTACGAATACGCAGCAGGATCGTTTTTGTTTGAAATGGGAAAAACGAAAGTGCTTTGTGCAGTTTCAATGCAACCAGGTGTTCCACAGTTTTTACGTGGAAAAGGTGCTGGGTGGTTGACTGCAGAATATGCATTGCTGCCAAATTCAACAATGATGCGCACGCAACGTGATAACACGCTCAATCGTAAAGATGGCAGAGCTGTGGAAATTGCGCGTTTTATTGGCAGATGTTTCCGTTCTGTTGTTGATTTATCTGAGATTGGCGAACGTACTATTACTATTGATTGTGATGTATTGCAAGCTGATGCAGGCACACGAACAGCAGCTATCACCGGTTCTTTTTTAGCGTTATCAATGGCGCAAGAAAAGTGGTTACAATCACGGCTTATCAGTAAACCTATCATTAGAGAACATATTGCAGCCGTTTCTGTTGGTGTTGTACATGATAATGTATTGCTTGATCTGAACTACGAAGAAGATAGCGCTGCAACAGCAGATTTTAATTTTGTTATTACACAAACAAATAAAATTGTGGAAATGCAAGGCGGCGCAGAAAGTGCACCACTTTCATGGAATACATTTGAGCAAGTGCGTCTTATGGCTTGCCATGGTACACAAAAATTATTTGCGTTGTATGACGAACATAAAAAAGATAGCGAAGTTAAAACAGGGTTACAGCGTGACTTACAACAACCTGAAAGAGCTCCTTTGTTCAGCTTAAAAAACCGTCAGCAATCATCACAGTAGGCGTTATGCTTTTATCAACATTTTTTGAACATATTAAACGCACTAAAACTCTTGCACAAGGAAGAGTTTTTTGTTTTTCTGGTCTTATCTATCCTCTTCTTTTTTTCTATCATCTTATCGCGTTTTTTAAACGAAATAAGCTCATTGTCGAAACGCTTGATTGCATAGGCATGGATATTGGATCTATCAAAGCATTACTATCAACCATGAGCTTTTCTGGTGAAGTGGTCTATTGGCTTGAAGGGTTTTATGCCTTGCCAGAAAAAAAACAACAGGAAATGTTTCAGTACTTTTCTACTTACGAAGGTCCTCATCGTATAGTGTTGTTTTCTGATAAGGTTGCAACTATCAATGCACTCGCAACAAAAGAGATGGTTGGGAATATGCACGTAGTTCCTCTGCCAAACGATATTACTGCGCAAGATTTTTCTGCAGTACGTTTTTTGGTGAGCGATACCTTACAAGACAAAAGTCCATTTGCATCTCAGATTGCTATGTATTCAGATTATCTTTCTTTAGATAACATTTGTTTGTTTGCGCACTATGAGTTGGTTGTGGGTAAAAATTCAGATGATTTCTTTTCCCAGTGGATGGCTCGTATTGTTGATCCAACAAGTTCATTCTTTGTACTCAGTCAACATTTTCTGAGTAAAAAATCAAAACCCTTTTTTAGGCAATGGGCAACTGTCTCAGAGCACTATTTACCAACGTTTTGGGCTTCCTTTTGGGCTGACCAAGTATGGCGAGCGTACGTGTATTGCGATTTGATGAAGCAAAAAAAATATGCTGATGCTAAAAAAGCACAATATAAATTGCCGTTCTCGTTTATCAATCGCGACTGGTCATTGTGCAGTTTAACTGAACTACGCAATGCACATCAATTCCTGTGTAGTATGGATTTTCGGCTAAAAAACGGCGGTTCTGAGCTTGGCTTGGAACACTTCTACTCCAAATTTTTTGAAAATAAATTCCAGCAAAAATAACCTTGTTTTTTATATAATTGTTTGAGTAGCTTTCTATGTACGACGGCAAGAACATAAGGAGGTTCTCATGTTGTGTAGAAATTTACTTATATATCTGTTTGTGTTTCAGCAGTCATATGCTATGGATATTCCAACCAAAAGACGATCCAAGCCATTATCATATCAAAGTGTTGTTCCTTTTTGCCCGTCAGGGAGAACTGTTCCTTCATTACAAGTTTTAGCTGCACAAAAAGTGCATGCACTCAAGCGTAGGGGTTTATTGACACCTGAGCAGTTGCAATTGTTTTCATCCATGAATAATGCGCAATCATCTTCGCCTGAGGAAACTATTTGTAACGATGTATTACAACGAGATTTTTCTCACATGCGCAAAGATAGCGCAGAAGAATACGCTTTTGACTTGGCATCTGGGCGGGTGGCACGGTCAGGCAGTGGTGGAAGGGTTCAGCAAAAGGCATTGGCAATAGAGATACGGGATAAGATAAATAGGGGATAGGCCCTTAATCAAACGTTATTTTTTTGCTCCGCATTTGTTTGATTGAGCTGCGGTGCGC